>Ga0316218_1000177_pt1 | contig 95257 bp, 83 predicted proteins | sample TBH18003metaG_FD_203634 | JGI IMG/M metagenome (GOLD analysis project Ga0316218, IMG submission 203634) | Freshwater microbial communities from Trout Bog Lake, Wisconsin, USA - TBH18003 | ecosystem: Environmental > Aquatic > Freshwater > Lake > Hypolimnion/Profundal zone | place: USA: Wisconsin... | reverse complement strand
GGGAGTGGTGCGCAGATCTTTATCATGCCAATTATTACAAAGAGAGCAGTTTACCAGGGGGAATTAAAAATCCCAAAGGACCTGGTAAAAGTTACGATCCGGATGAACCCTTCGCCACCAAGCGGGTACTGAGGGGCGGATCATTCCTTTGCAACGATCAGTATTGCAGTGGCTACCGCAATGCACGGCGCATGAAAAGTACCGAAGATACCAGTATGGAACACACCGGTTTCAGGTGTGTCGCTGATAACTAGGTTGTTGACCCATTAATCCTTTTGTTAAATGAGTTTTTACAACAGTCCATTTTGCCATTTGCAGAATTCATTAATCTCTAAAAAGTTACCTTAAATTCAGGAATTGAAAAACCGTTAGAGAAAATTCTTCTCGAGGTATTCCTGGAACTTCTCTTTGTGAAGGTCACTGACCGGAATATAGGTCTTCCCAAATACAATACGGTTGTTTTCAATGATTTCAATTCTGTTCAGATTCACGATAAAAGAGCGGTGGACACGCATAAATCCCGTTTCAGGCAATTTCTGTTCCAGAGATTTAATTGAGTTAAGCGATATGATCGGTTTGATATCTCCAATTACATAAACTTTGATATAATCTTTTAATCCTTCGATATATAAAATATCATTGAAGTTAATCCGGCGGATCTTGTATTCTGATTTTAGAAACAAAAACTGGTTATTTGCTTCAATGGAGGTCATCGCATTTGCCTCCAATTCCGCCTGCTTGCGGGCCTTGCCGGCTGCAATCAGAAACTCCTCATAACTAAATGGTTTGAGCAGATAATCAATGGCATTAAGCTTAAATCCTTCCAACGCATATTTCTCGTACGCCGTAGTAAAGATGATTTTGGGCCCCTCCTCCAAAGTCCGGATAAACTCGATTCCAGTCAGATCGGGCATCTGGATATCCACGAATATCAGGTCTGCCGTCTGGGTGGAAAAAAAATCGATGGCATCCAAAGGGTTGTCAAATGAACCTGCAAGCTCAAGAAACGGAGTCTTGCTGATATAATCACATACCAGCCTTAGCGCAAGTGGCTCATCGTCAATGGCAATAGTCCTGAGTTTCATGATTGTGATCTCCCCCTGTCAATGGAAAGTTCAACCTGAAAAATGGTCTCCTCCTGATCAATCTTAAGATCATATCGTCCCGGGAACAAAAGCCCAAGCCGTTTCTGAACATTTTCAAGACCGATGCCCGTGTGCTGATTATCTTCAAACAACCGGCCTTTACCGACACTGTTCCGGGCACTAAACCTGATTTTATCCTCTTCGACCTTCAATGTCAGATTGATAAAGGAACGTTCACGCGAATTTACGCCATGTTTGAATGCATTCTCAATAAATGGGACAAAAAGCAAGGGTGGAAATGAAAAATCTGAAAATTCTGTAGGGAAATCAATCATCAATTCAACCCTTGGATTCAGCCGTAATTTCATCAGGTCAATATAATTGTTCATAAAACTGATCTCCTTGCTGATCAATGTCTCACCCTGGTCTGATTCGTAAAGAAGATAGCGCATTAATTTCGACAGTTTCAGCACAGATTCCTGGGCTATGGGACCATCGATCCCAATTAATGAATAGATGTTATTCAGGGTATTAAAGAAGAAATGGGGACTGATCTGATTTTTCAGGAATGCAAGTTCTGAGTTCAGCTTCTCCTTTTCGAGTTCCTTTTGCCTCTTTTCGTTCTGTTTCAGCTTATCCATCACCCCGAGTCCGATGGCAAATCCCGATATCAGGGCCGAAGTGAGGATATGGTTGTAAAAACCAAAGGCCTTCATTGGAGGGCGAAAATGTATATCCTTGCCTGTCACTTTGTTCATCGCTTCCCAGAATTTTGACTCCTTAACCGGATCAAAAAGGATATAGTCGTTGATGTAGACGGTAATGAAATAGGTAATTAGGGTTAAACCAATCAGAATGATTAAGTAAGTAATTTTCTTCTCCTGCAGGAAATATCTTGGAACGAGCCACAAATAGCCAAGATAAAAGATAATACCGGCAGAGAGAAAGTGAATATAGAACTGAATGATCTGGTGCGGATCACCTCCCCCGAATGCATTGGTTAAATAAAGAGGTATAATAATCAGGAATACCCATGCCATAACATGCAGTGATACAATAATTTTCCTGCCGGGAATTGAAAAAGATTTAAGCACGGTATCCAGTTTTTACAAAGATAAACTATTCGTATCGTAATGCATCAATCGGGTTTAGACTTGCCGCTTTTCTGGCAGGATACCAGCCAAAGAAAATACCAATGGCAGAGCACACGACAAAGGCCATGACTACCGAAATTGTCGTAATGACTACCGGCCAGTTCAGAATGGTAGACATAACCTTGGTCGCAATTATTCCCAGCGAAATTCCGATAATCCCTCCAAAAACACTCAATAAGATAGATTCAATGAGGAATTGCATCATAATGTCATTCCCACGACCTCCAACGGAAAGCCGGAGACCGATTTCGCGGGTCCGTTCGGTTACCGAAACATACATGATGTTCATAATTCCAATTCCCCCAACCAGCAGGGAGATTCCTGATATGGCTCCCAGCAGCGCTGTCATAATGTCGCTGATCGAGCTAAAAGTCTGGACCATTTCAGATTGCGACCTGACCTGGAAATCGTCTTCTGCTTTTTCCTTCAGTTTATGGCTGCTCCTCAGTGAAGCGGTAAGCTGATTAATGGCTGCTGCATTCAGACTTTCACTGGCTGCCGATGCCGCAATGCTCTGAATATGGGTGATGGCTAGTATCCGTTTTTGTACCGTTGTATATGGAGCCATAATCAGGTCGTCCTGATCCTGACCCATTCCGTTTTCCCCTTTCTCTCCAAGAATACCGATAATCAGCAGCGGAATATTTCCAAAACGGACGGTCTGCCCGATTGGGTTGATTTTCCCGAATAAATTAGTGACAACTGTTTTTCCTACTAAACAGACTTTTGCATAGGTGTTAATTTCGTTGTCGGTAAAACTGCGGCCCGATCCGATCGTATATTTCCGGATATTGAAGTATTTGTTATTGACCCCAAAGATGGAGGTTGGCCAGTTTTGGTTTCCAACAACAGCCTGCCCGCTTGAACGAACTTCCGGAGAAACGTCGCTGATTGCCGGACAATCTTTTTCAATGGCTTCAACGTCGCTTAGTTTCATGCTTTGAGCATCACTGTTTCCCATTCGGACGCCACCTTTTTGTTCCCCACCCGGGAAGGCAAAAATAAGATTGGTTCCCATCCCGGCCATTTGGTCCTGAATACTCTTTTTCGATCCCTGACCGATGGCAAGCATCACGATAACGGAAGCAACCCCGATGATGATTCCCAGCATGGTGAGGAATGCCCTGAATTTGTTCCTTTTCAGTGCATTCAAGGCTATTTTTATTGAATTTAAGTAATTCATTATCAGTATATTTAAACAGTTTCTTCAATCGGAAGAGCCTTCAGTAATTCCACCGCATTGTTTCTGTTGGTCACTAATTCTTCACGGATAATATGACCGTCGCGGAAAACAATCTGACGGGTCATAAACTTTGCAATGTCCGCTTCGTGGGTCACAAATACGATCGTTTTACCTTTTTGATTCAGATCCTGAAGGAGTGCCATGATTTCGAAGGAGGTCCGGGTATCGAGATTCCCGGTTGCCTCGTCAGCCAGGATGACCACAGGGTCATTCACCAAAGAGCGTGCTATGGCTACCCTTTGCTGTTGTCCTCCTGACAATTGATTGGGCATATGATGCATACGGTCTGTAAGACCAACCGCTTCCAGGGCTGCTTCGGCCCGTTCGCGGCGCTCCTTTGATTTGATTTTAGGATTGTAGAATAGCGGAAGTTCCACATTTTCGAGAGCTGAAGTTCTCGACAAAAGGTTATAGGATTGAAAGACAAATCCCAGTTTCCTGTTCCGCAAGGCGGCAAGTTCATTTTTTGAAAGTTCGCCCATGCTGATTCCATCGAGAAAGTAAGACCCTGAGGTTGGTTTATCGAGACAACCCAGAATATTTAACATCGTAGATTTTCCGGAACCGCTGGTTCCCATAATGGCCACAAACTCACCCTCCTTAATTTCGAGATTAATGCCCCGAAGTGCATGAACTGTGATTTCACCAACATAAAAATCTTTCTTCAGCTGATTAACCTGTATGATTGATTTGGTCATTGCTATTTGGTCGTTTTTCTGTTACTTCCCGGCCTTTGCGGCATAAACGGGCTTTTGGCCGGACCTGTTTTCGCTTTTTGATCAGCAGCACCTGTACTCATGGACAAGACAACTTCATCCCCTTCATTCAATCCCGATAAAACTTCGTAATGAATTTCATCGGTGACCCCAACCTTGATTTTTTGCGGATGCACTGATAATCCATCCTTTATCCAGACGGTTTTGTCAGAGTCATTATTTTGTTTATCTTTTGGACCACCTTCACCCATTTGGGGCATAGGTGGTAAATTACCCATTCCATTCTGGTTGTATGTTGCCAATGCTTCCATGTCTGGAATGAACTGAGTTGATTTTGAAGGAACGAGTATGATATCTTTTCGCTCAGTCACAAAGAAAGAAGCGTTTGCAGTCATTCCCGGCATCAATATTTTATCCGGATTTGGTGCATTGATAATTACAGTATAGGTGACTACATTGGCCGAGGTTACCGGCTTTAGCCTGATTTCGGTAACTATTCCCGAAAATTTTTTCAAAGGAAAGGCATCCACCGTAAACTCCACCCGCTGGCCGTTGGCGATCTTACCGATATCGGCTTCGTCAACTTTTGCCTCCACCCGCATTTGGGTTAGGTCATTCGCGATGGTGAACAGGGTAGGAGTGCTAAAACTGGCAGCTACGGTCTGCCCCTCATCTACCGCTCGGCTCAAAATAATCCCATCGATGGGAGAGAAAATCTTGGCATACGACAGGTTAATCTTGTCCTTGTCGTTCATTGATTTAACATTATGCAGGGTTGCCACCGCTTTGTTGTAATTGTATTCAGCCAGGTCATAATCCGATTGCGCAATTAATTTTTTATCTATCAATGCTTTGTAGCGTTCATAGGTGGCTTTTTGGTATTTGACCTCGGCTTCGGACTGGTCAACTGTAGACTTGCTTTGGGCCAGCTGAGCCAAAAGCGGTGTTTCGTCAATCTGGGCCAGCAACTGCCCTTTCTTTACTTCGGAATTATAATCCACATAGATTTTTGTGATTACCCCTGAAACCTGGGTGCCAAGCTCAACGGTTTTGACCGCCTCAAGAGTTCCTGTTGCAGTAACAGTATTGCTGATTGTCCCTTTCGAAATTTTTGCAGTTTCAAACGAAATGATTTTGTCAGTACTTCCAAACGATTTATAAACGAAGATGCCGGCAACAACCAGGATCACAGCCGATCCAATGTATAACAGTTTATTTTTCATGGTTATGTGATATTACAATCTATTACAATCTATTTCTATCTGTTTCTATCTGTTTCAGTTTTCAGATTTTACAAGGTCAGTGGAACTCCTTTGTAGAAATCAAGTACCTTATAACTGAAAATCAGGTTGAATTTTGCCTGAAGTAACTTGCTTTCCGAAGTGATTAGACTGGTTTTCTGAACCAGGAAGTCTACCGAATTAAGCAATCCAACCCTGAATTTTTCAGTGGTGACATCGTAGGACTCCTTCGATGATTGCATCTGATCAAGGCTGGCAGTGTATTGGCTCCAGGCTGATGTAACATTTGTACAGGCCTGTTCAATTTCCTTGCGGAGCAGATTCCTGGCATTAATCACATCGAGCTCTGCATTGGAAACAGCAATGGTGGCAAGTCCGACATTTGTTTTGACCTGGTTTTTCTGAAAGATCGGTATCGAGAGCGAAATTCCGACTGACGGACTGAACGTATTGGATAACTGACTGTTATACGATGATCCGGTATTCAGGCTTGAATAATTACTCGATAATCCGGCATTCATCGAAATAGTCGGGACAAAGTCGGCTTTGGCAATCTTCAGATTCAGGGTAGTGCTCTCTTTAGTCAGTTCAATATTCTTGATTTCCGGTTTTATTCCCAGTGCCAGATTATAAATTTCCTGGGAATTTGGCGTGACAAATTGCACGAGTAAATTTTCGAGATTTGGCGAGCTTATTTTAAAATTAGGATCCACAGGCAATTCGATGAGCTGTTCCAGGGTAACATTGTCGGTCGAAAGCTGACTCTGGGCGGTTGCCAGGGTGAATTTTTCAGTTGCCAGCTCAGATTTGATCTGCAAATAATCTGAAGATGCAATAACTCCAAGATCCATCCGCTCTTTGGCCAAAGCCAGCTGATTGGTAGTCGATTCGACTTGCTTCTCAGCATTATTAACACTTTCGTAAGCGTAGAGCACCTGCAAATAGGCATTAATGATATTCAACCCAACCGATTCTCTTACCGCCTGAGAATAATACTGACCACTCTGAAAATTAAGTTCTGTCTGCTTAATCTGGGTGCTGATTTTTTTGCCACTGTAAAGCGTAACATTAGAATTTACGCCGTAATTTGTGGCGTTTGAACCACTCGCGCTTCCATAATGACCTGATACAGAATCAAATCCTTTGTACCAGTTCATGTTTTCATTAACCGAGGCATTCAATCCGGGTAAGCGGTTCGATTTAGCCTGACTGGCGTTGAGTTGATTTTGATTGCTTGTCAGATCAGCCTTAAGTACCTGGATATTTTTACTCAATGCATAAGTAATGCAATCCTCCAGGGTCCAGGTTTTGTTCTGGGCATTACCGTGGTATCCTGAGAAAAGCAAAAGAAGACAGGCAATTATAAAACTCGTTTTAAATGTTTTCATATACGTCTGTTATTTTGGTCCAAACTTATATCTGTATGAAAACCTTTGAAAGTAATATCGACGTTTGGGCAGTTTTTGTCTACAATCAGCGGGATTTTAAGCTAATCATATTCTAAATGGCAGTTACCTGCACTATCAACAGGAATCTACAAAAAATATTCAATGAATTGGGAATTGGTTGCTTTTAGGGGGGAGAGCCCACTTAACATGATATTTTTTGTACCACGCGATTTATGGAAAAAGTTGATTTTATCCCAAACTTTAAACACCAGGGATTGTTGTTTACTTAAACTAATCCGCTGTTTTTTTTTATACGGTGATGCAATTAATTTTATATCATGGAGCAGGAAGTTCAACTTTACAAAAGAGCTTATCAATTAAGTTTGTTCACGATAATTTACAACCTGGTGGAAGGTTTTGTGTCTGTGATTTTGGGTTATCATGATGAAACGCTGACCTTGTTTGGTTTTGGTGTCGACAGCTTTATTGAAGTAATGTCAGGATTAGGAATTGCAGTGATGATTCTGCGCATTACAAAAAATCCGGCGAGTTCGAAAAATGAGTTTGAGATAAAAGCCCTTAAAATAACCGGGACTGCTTTCTACTTGCTGTCAGTCGGGCTGTTGGCCGGAATTATCACCAATATTATTGAAAGGCACAAACCTGAGACGACTTTCTGGGGGATCATCATTTCCCTGATTTCTATGTTTGTAATGACCTGGCTTATGGTCGCCAAGAAGCAGGCTGGCAGACAACTGAATTCTGAGCCAATTATTTCCGATGGAAACTGTACGAAAATTTGTGTATATATGTCCGTCGTTTTGCTGATCTCGAGTCTGTTATACGAACTGACAGGGTTTGCCTATGCCGATTCAATGGGTACAGCAGGCCTCATATATTTCTCATATTCAGAAGGTAAAGAAGCCTTTGAAAAAGCCAGAGGTAAAAATTGTGCCTGTGATCATTGTGAGACAGAATAGGTTGCAATACCTCGCCGGAATCTTACTGCAGATGTGGCACCACCTTGATAAATCCTGGTGCGGTATGAGAATCCTGTATCGCCCATAACCGGCTATCCGGTTAAAGTTCAGCTTAATCTATTCGTTTTCACCAATTTCTTTGGTCATTAACGGAACACTGTGTAAGCTTAAGACTCCGTTCCCATCCGATTCATTAATGGCAAAGTTCATCCACACTTTTTGCCCTTTCCATTTATATCCAAAGTGCTCCCTTTTATTTCCTGCACTATAGGTCTCCTGAAGGATACCAAGTATCCCTTTGGTGTTATCCCATCCCCTGGTTTCAAGTTCCATGGTGGTAACCTGGTCTTTGTAAAAGGTGAGGTAAATCGCTTCAAACTTATATTTACCCAGAATGTATTCAGCCTGAGCCATTTTATAACACGATTTGTCGCCAGCCTCTTTTATTAAACCTTTAAACGTACTTAAAGAGGATTCCAGCTTGATATTCAGGAGGCCATATTGATCATCGAGTGCCTTCAGACCAGCTTCTTTATTCTCCCGGTTCTGACCAACAAGCGCTGAAGACAGTATTAAAATTATCAGGCTTGTAAGTGTCCGTTTTATTTGTTCTCTAATTATTTGATTCATAGTATCTAAATAGGGTCATTATTGTACTTCCTTAATGCTGATTCCTTAATGTTTTTAAGGCATCAGTAAAATGAATTTCCGGTTTGTGATTTCAGTACCAAGGCTAATTCACCGCAAAATTCAGCCGATAAAATTACCAAATTTTTTACCGGAATCTCTTGTTCACATAATCCGTATTTTGGGCAGGGGTCAGATTAAATTGTACCGGACCAAACTTATTTTATTGCCGCTGTGACCAGACCGGTAAAAAATGCAAAACATCTTCAAGTTATTGATAATAAATGGATATTCGTCTGATGATTTTACTGGTATAAAATTACTTTTGTATTCTAACAGGTAACCTGAATTATGAGAACCAAATCGGCTGCTAACAAACCTCTTTTCCCAGGATTTCTGATTGACCATTTATTTAGCTGCAGGGCTAAAGATCCTGATTTATTGATAATCACTGCTTTTTCAGGCGCTGGTGCAAATAGCCGGGGAATTGCCGGATCGGAATAAATTTATGGATAGCCACCATTGGTGTTAATTGCGCGAACAAGCCCACTATCTGGTAGCATTGTAAATAATTGAATTTCATTAGGATTGAGACAAATGCTTTAGTAAGCGCCCCAAAAATATGAAACAATAAGAATAAAAATACTAATTCTGATGGACAAGCCAACCAAACAAACACGACGCCGCTTTATTGCTCTTTCGGTATTGGGAGCAGGCGGGATCTGCCTCCTGAGCAGGTGTGTCAACCCTCCACTCTCACCGTGGCAATTTATTACGGTCAGGGAATCGTATTTACTCGATGCCTTGGTTGAACAGATCATCCCGGCTGATGAGTGGCCAGGCGGTCGCGATGCAGGCGTTACCAACTTTATTGACCGGCAATTGACTGGTCATTATACACATTATCAGGAAACTTACCGGAAAGGGTTACTTGCAATTCAGGAAACCTGTGCATCCAGATTTCAAAAGCGGTTTGAGGATCTTCCGTTTGATGATCAGACCAAATTCCTTAAAATCATGGAAGCCGGGAAAATGGAAGGGGCCCAATGGGAAAACGGGTTTGATCGTCAATTCTTTCGCCTGATCCGCGATCACTCGATGCAGGGATTCTACGGAAGTCCGCGTCATGGCGGTAACAAAAACAACGTCAGCTATAAAATGATGAAACTCGATTATCCGGTAATCATCGGTCAAAACCGATACAATCTTAAATCTGATGGGAAATAAACATGTAAATGCCATCGTGGTAGGTGCCGGAGCCGGAGGCGGAATCGTTGCCAAAGAGTTGAGTGTGGCCGGGCTCTCGGTGGTTCTTTTTGAACGGGGTGGCTGGGCTACCTATGATGACAGCGATGATGACGAGTTGAGATCACAACGGACGACTGTTCTGGGCAACGGATATGGACCTGATGATCTGCACTATAAACGGGTAATTGAAAACAGTGATGGAACTACAACGATTGTGCGGCCAAGTGAAGGTGGCTATAATAATGTGGCAGCCTGTGTTGGTTCGGGAACCGTTAGTTACGGAGCCATGGCGTGGCGGTTTATGGAAGAGGATTTTAAACTGAAAACCACCTATGGATCCATTGAAGGCTCAACCCTGGAGGATTGGCCAATCACTTACGAGGAGCTCGAGCCTTGCTATGAAAAGGCGGAATGGGAAATCGGTGTTGCCGGGGATGATAGTCAGAATCCTTTTGCACCACCGCGTCGCAAACCTCAGCCCATGCCACCGTTTTCACACAATAAGGAAGCGAAATTGCTGTACGATGCCGCCAAAAGATTGGGATACCATCCTTTCCCTTTGCCGATGCTGCGTAATTCGGTTCCGTATCGCGGCCGCCCGGCATGCCTCCGTATGCGCACCTGCTGCGGTTTTGCCTGTCCTGTAAATGCCAAATGCGGAACTCACAATACCGTGATTCCAGTTGCAATCGAAAGTGGCAATTGTGAGTTGCGAATCAATTCGGTGGTCAGCGAAATAGGGGTAGACGATCATGGTAAAATCATCGGCGTTACCTATTTCGATGAAAAAAACAACAAAAAAACACAAACTGCCGATCTTGTCGTAATCTCAGCTTCAGCAACCGAAACGGCAAGGCTGCTCCTGAATTCCAAATCGAAATTCTTCCCCAAAGGGATCGGAAATGAAAATGGCTGGGTGGGACATAACCTTCAGGGACATGCCTACACAGGGGCATACGGGATATTTGATGAAGAGATCTATGACGATCTTGGTCCGGGCGCTTCGGTGGCTATCAGCGATTTCAATCACCATAATCCGGGAATCATGGGAGGCGGAGTGCTTTGTAATGAATTTATCAGGATGCCGTACCTGTTTACGGGTGTCCGTCCTCCGGGGGCCGCCCGGTGGGGCAGGGAGCATAAAGCATTTCAGCGGCTTAATTTCAAGAGAGTCGCCCAGGCAGTCGGACCTTACCAGGAGATCCCAAAATTTGACTCCAGTGTTGCGGTTGACCCGGTCGTAAAAGATTTCTGGGGAATCCCGGTAGTCCGGTTATCTGGTTCACGTCACGAAAAAGACGTCGAAGGTTGCCGGTTCATGTCTGAAAAGGCCGAATTGTGGCTGAAAGAGGCAGGGGCTTTTCTGACCTGGCAATCTGTAGGCGGGGGAAAAGGGTTAAGCGGAGGTCAGCATCAAGCTGGGACTTGCCGCATGGGTAATGATCCCCGGACTTCTGTGACGGATAAATATGGCAGAATTCACGACGTGCCAAATCTCTTTGTCGCTGATGGAAGTCTGAATGTCAACAATGGAGGTTTTAATCCGGTGCTGACAATCATGGCCTTAGGTTTCCGCGTGGGAGGATATATCGCCGGCGAATGGTTAAAGGGAAACCGATTCAAGTAAACCCCCAACAATGATTATGAACAGAATATCCAGAATTGCACTTTTATCTGTTACCTCAATACTTATAATCGGCACAGTCTTATTTGGTTTATTTTATACCTGGTGGAACACGGCATCACCTGGGAACACCTGTGCATCGTGCCATGAAATAGGGCGTTATGTAAACTCACAGGTAAAATCGGTGCACCGTAATTTAAATTGCATGGAGTGCCATGGAACGGCCTTGAGTAACGGGTTGCACAGCATGAAAGAGAAGGGGATGATGGTGGTTAACCACATCAATGGCAGGCAGTCGGAAAATGTAAAAATGAGTGAGAAACAGTTGCTGGAGGTAATCGACAATTGCAGGCGCTGCCACTCATCAGAGTATGCCATGTGGACTTCCGGAGGTCATTCTGTTGATTATCAACATATCTTTTTAAACGCAAAGCATAATTCAACCGAACAAATCAATTTCGACTGCCTCCGCTGTCATGGGATGTTTTTTAAGGGAAGTGTAGGCGATCTGGTCGAACCACTCAATATCAAAGGGCCATGGAAACTGAAAGATGCAAAGATGGCGACCATGCCGGCCATTCCATGTATGGCTTGCCATCAGATTCATCAGGATGGAATGCCCCAAAACAGACCCGATTACTCCAATCCGAAAGCAACCTTTTATCAGAGGGAAGGTGCTGCTTCGATCGTTTATATTTATGACAGGCATGATAAATCGGATTACCCGGTCAAAGAATTACCCGGGTTAAATTTATGGGAAGGCGAACGAAAAGTTAAAGTTTCTGACGATCTTATCATGCGAAATTGTGTTCAGTGTCATGCTCCGAATGCGCAGCATCAGGCAGGAACAGGAGACGACAAAACCCCCCGCGGTGTGCATGAAGGATTAAGTTGCACCGCCTGCCACCTGCCTCACAGCAACAATGCCCGGAATAGTTGTACATCATGCCATCCTGCTATTTCAAACTGTAAAACAGATGTGACAAAAATGAATACCAGTTATGCTGATTCAAAAAGCCCGAATAATATCCATTTTGTGGCCTGTACCAATTGCCATCAAGTAGTAAAACGGAAAATGGGCCACGAATTTGTCCATTAAGTTGATCTTATTTTGAAAATCTAACCTGTAATATTTAGCCTGACTAGAAGAATGAGATGAGTTTTAAATAATGATGCCCTCGCAAGCGTGTGGTCCCGGTTTAAGACGGGCGACCAGGAAGCATTCGCCATCCTGTATAACCTCTATGTCGATAGATCCGAAGTATAAGTATCCGGGAAATGAAATTAGCGAGAATGTTGCTGCTTATCATAAAGGTGCTGCAACATTAGCTTCGGCAGTAGATGATCAGGTCTCTAAAATGTGGCTATTGCAATAGTCCGTATAAAAATAGAAGTATCTTTTTTTTTATATAATTTCACTTAATCGGGGGAGTTTCATAGTGCTACCCCGATTTTTATATCACTCCTGATTCTCTTTTGGAAGAACAGGCCCAATTAACCGGTTTTAAAGGCAATAGATCAACGATAACTAACTTTTCACACTATGTTTTCCCTGTGGAATTTGCAAGCCATTTTTCTGCCAGCCAGTTATCGATATTTTAGTCTGCAATTTGGATTAACTGTGATTCTGGGTTTGCCTTTAAAAAGCCAATTCTTTGTATCATTGTAGCATTTATTCTGACTTATAAATAATATTCATGATCGCATCCAATCGAATAGTATCAATCGACGTATTCAGAGGATTAACCATAGCAGCAATGCTCCTTGTCAATTTTCCAGGTCTGGATAATATAGCATTTCCCCCCTTAATTCATTCCCAATGGAATGGAATAACTCCAGCAGATTTTATATTTCCATTTTTTATTTTTATTGCAGGTGTCTCAATTGCTCTTTCTTATACCCGGCAATTGGAGGCTCAAAAGCCCAAAAAAGAGATGGTGAAAAAAAATCTATGGCGAGCCTTCAAACTCTATGCAATAGGTATGTCATTGTTTTATCTGTCAGAATTTAATTTTCATAAAGTTGACGTTTTTGGAGTATTACAACGGATTTCAATTGTTTACATGATTTGTGGCATCCTTTTTATTTACAGCGATTGGAAAATTCACCTTTCTTGTTTCATGGGAATTCTTGTCGTTTATTGGATTACACTTAACTTCATTCCCTTTGACGGGCATCCGATAGGTACATTGGAGCCTGGTTTAAATTTCACGGCATGGTTCGACAGGTTGTTTATCCCGCTAAAAATTCTCGGTCGTCATGGGTGGAACACAGAGGGGCCATATAGCACTTTTTCCTCTGTCGCTACTGGGTTGGCGGGCCTTTTAACCGGACAAATTATAATTAGAAAAAAAATTACCGAGCAAACAGTTATAATATTAATTATTACAGGAATTGTTTTTGTGCTCCTTGGGGGATTATGGGACTGGCAATTCCCCATCAACAAAAAGCTCTGGACAAGTTCCTTTGTTCTGTATACCGCTGGTTGGGCATTGATTTTTATGGGTATATCGCTTTGGCTTATAGATATCAATGGATTTAAAAACAATCTCTTTAGCCACATTTGTGTCATTTTTGGCACCAATGCAATTGCAGTTTACGCAATGGGGGATATTTTTGGTACAATCTATGGATTTACAGGTGTGCAAGAATTTGTGTGTGACAGCCTTCTTGATTCAGCGATGGATTACAGGTTGGTTTCACTGGTCTGGGCGATCATAGTTGTGAGTTCCTGTTTTTTTGTGGTAAACATAATGTATCGTAAAAAAATATTTCTTAAGATTTAATTACTGCTTTTTTTATCCTTAATAACTACGCGATAATCGGATTGTCAGACACCAGCAAATTGACTTCAAAGATTCACATAAAACCGTGATAAAGTTATATTTATTCTCCTATTTTCTACTTGTAAGCATGATGCACAAAGCCAGGAAGGACCACAATAACATTTGCCATACAACCAAATCCCAACCTCCGTATTTCCAACATTGCAAACCTACAAATGTTCCCAATGCACCACCGGAAAAGTAGGAGGTCATATAAACAGTATTGATCCTACTGTGAGAGGTTTGATCTAAGGTATAAATCATGGCTACATTGGTTACTTGCATGGCCTGAACACCAATATCAAGAATGATCACAGCGATAACTAAAATTAGAACCGAATTTGGCATGAATTTCATCAATGCCAAACTGAAAATAATCATCCATACTGCCAAAAGTAATGACCGTTTGGAGTTCCCTTTATCGGCTAATTTGCCAATATAAGGTGCCATTAATGCTCCTGCAATAGCCACTAATCCAAATAATCCGATAATATGCGAATGGAAATAAAAAGGGGGCCCGCTGAGATGAAAGGTCAACGTAGTCCAGAATGAACAAAACACACCAAACAGCAGAGCTCCTGTAAGCGATGCTTCTCTTAAAAGTGAGAATCGTTTTATTTGGAGTAATACAGATCGTAACAACATAAAATAATGTCCGTTGAATTCATTCTTTACATTGGGAAGACTCGCTTTAAGCAATAAGGTAATAGCCAATATTAGTACAGCTGAAAACGCATAAATAAAGCGCCAGTTCAGCCACTGAGCTATAAAACCACTTAATACTCTGGCAGCCAGGATACCAATGAGTACACCGGTAAATATAGTTCCCACTGTTTTACCTCTTTTAACAGAATCTAAACTGGCGGCCATTGGTAAAATAACCTGAACCGAGACAGAAAGAAGTCCAATTAGAAGACTTAAAATCCAAACCTGATAGATATTAGTAGTCAAAGTCATAAGTGCCAGCGTGACAAATAGCATCGAAGACAAGCCTAGAATTAAGTTTTTTTTGTTTATTTTATCGCCTAGCGGAATAATAAAAAATAATCCAATCCCATAACCTATTTGCGAAAGCAGGGATATCGTTCCTGCTTTGCTTTCGGTTACATTAAATGTTGAGGAAATATCCTTCAGTATGGGCTGATTGTAATAAATATTGGCCACCGAGGCTCCAGCCGCTATAGCCATAAGGATTATCTGAAATTTTGAAAGTGTTCGGGGTTCCTGAATTTATAGTTTTTGTCAGCAAAATTGCCAATGCTTCGGTATTACATTAATGTCTAAAAAAGGTTATCTGAACAACATGATATCACATTATAAGAAACGGCTAATTTTTTTATGTGAAAATTTATCCTGATGAGGAGCATGCTTATACCTCTGATTATGTACGAATTGATTCGTCGATTAATCATCCGCTCAGGTGGTCGGATTGATTGTTTATAATTGATGGTCAATATCAGATTCAAGTGTTTTTATTGTTATAATTGCATTTTCGGTAGAAGATATTCAGAGAATCCGAAGCATATAATTAAAGTTCTCAGGCAGGTTCAAAAATAGCCGTTACATTTTTCAGCTCCTCGATAATTGCAATGGACTGGGGGCACTGGGTTTCGCACTGGCCGCATTCGATGCAGCTTGAAGCCCTTTGATCGGGCTGTAACAAGCGATGATACATTTCTTCCTTGCCAAATACATGATAGTTGTTATAAAAAGTAAAACAACCGGGAATATTGACTCCCGACGGGCAGGGCATGCAATAGCTGCATGCGGTGCAATCCACTTTTATTCGTTGCCTGTAAATATTCTTAACCTCTTCAATGACAAGGCTCTCCTGGAGGGTAAAAGATTTTTCTGCAGCAGTCTGAGCTATTTTTATATTCTCCACCACCTGTTCCATGGTATTCATCCCGCTTAACAGTAAAGATACCTCCGGATGATCCCAGACCCATCTCAGGGCCCATTCGGCAGGAGTCCTTTGGGGATTTGCCTTATTAAAGACATTTTGAACTGCCTCCGGAAGATTTATCGCAAGATTACCCCCTCTGAGAGGTTCCATGATGATTAAACCCAATCCTTTATTTGCGGCATATTCCAGTCCCTTTCTTCCCGCCTGAAATTCCTCATCCAAATAATTGTATTGTATCTGACAGAATGACCAATCATATCCATCGGCGATATCGTTAAAATTCTCAGGGATATCGTGGTAAGAAAAACCGGCATGCTTAATCCGGCCATCCTGAATTGCCTGATCCAAAAACTCAACGATACCGGCTTTTTTGACATTTTTCCAGGATGTACTATTTAACGCATGCACAAGGTAAAAATCGATCGTTTTAGTTTGCAGACGTTCCAATTGATCATTTAGGAACTTATCCATATCTGTCCGGGTTTTAATGAGCCAACTTGGAAGTTTGGTGGCGATTTTTACTTTTTCCCGATAACCATTTCTTAGAACCTTGCCGACAAAAGGCTCGCTTTGTCCTGCCGAACTCATCCCTTTACCATGATAAGGATAGGCTGTATCAATGTAGTTTACCCCTTCATCAATGGCATACCGGATAAGTTTCATTGACAACTCCTCATCAATTTTAGACGGATCACCGCCTGGCAAAAGAGGAAGCCGCATGCATCCGAAACCAAGAATGGAAACCATTTCATTTGTTATGCCGAATCTGCGATAGCGCATATTCATTCTCGCTTTCTAATTAATTCCCTTTTGTTTTTCAGAACTCTGCAATCAGAGAAAGCCATTTCGACGCTGAAGAGGTCCACACTTCCTTGTACGTAGCCGTATTAAACTGGGGCCAATAAGGCGTATCTTCATTGAATTTCGATTCCATTCCAACAGGGATGGCGCCAACAGTTTCGCCCGGCAAAGCGGTATAAAGCTGGGGGTAATTAGACCCTTCACCCCAAATGAGCGATTGGCCGAATGGATTTTTCCCCGCAATCCAGAATAATTGTTGCTCGGCAATGTTCTGCAACTCCTTGTCATGAAGAAATTTACCGCAAAGGGCGGCTGCTTTTCCAGTGGACAGGTGCACCGCGGCATTTCCTCTGAAAGAATACCACACCGGGAATACCCGCAGATAGTGCTCATTATCCAACCGCTCGCCGTTATCCAGCTGCGCCTTAAAATCTTTTGCGCCCCCGCCGGAAATACCAACCTGTATCTTATAAAAATTTACGGAATCTTTGATCTCATTGATGTTATAAATGCCACTGGGAACCATTCCATATGGCTGAACAAATTTCATAATGGTTTTCAGGTAATCGCCATACATGAAAATTGATCCCTTCCATCGGTTGTAATCCGGATGGCTGGGCTGCGTTTCACAAAGTGCTGTCAGAGCCTGCATGTACACCTGGTCGCGCGACTGGTGGGTGAAATGTACAATCGACTTTTTATTCAGATCGCGGTAAAAGAAACCATGCAGCTTGTCCTTATCATGAATTGGCTCGGTACGCTGGCAATCGAGAGTGTACCGGATGGCTTTGGCTGCCTCATCAGCATAATAAGGATCGCCTGTTAAACGATAAAGTATACTTGCGCTGTAAGAAATATTGGCCATCACCTGACTGTTGGAAGCCATTGCCGCATGATCGCCGCCACCGCCGCCGGAGAGTTCACCAAATCCCAGCTTATCGAAACGCCTGCGGGCAAATGCGTAGTCTTCCTTGGCTACCTTGAATAAATGTTCTTTAAGCATGGGATCATTTTCAATCGCCATGGAAGCATAGGCCTCGATACCTGCAAAAAGGAAATTTTCGAAAGCCCTGTCATGAACACGCACTCTCCGACGTCTGGTAGAATCGTCCAAAGTACCGATATAACCATCGGTCCACAAATTGGTGCCCCAGGTTTGTGCCCGGAATCCATCACCAAACCGTGTTTTAAGGATGAAATCGATACCCCATTCGGCTTCTTCCATTAATCGTTGATGTAATTCGACATTATTTTTTTCTTTGGCATTTTTTGCCATTTCCAATAGTGAAACAGTCAGTTCGCCCGACTGCAATACCTGTTGCGACATATCGGCGGCATCGTGCCATCCCCCGTTCAGGGCAAACAGTTTTCCATTGTGGATTCCATTCAGGTCGGTGTGGCAAACCCCGTGTTTTCCCGGAACCGGATATCCGCAACGTTCGCAAAACACAAAATTCAGCATCCGCCAGGCAGAGTCTTGCCAGATATCTGGATTGATATAGAATGGTTTAGTGACAATATTTCCAACACGCAGATAATATTGTCCCTCTTTTTTAAATTCGCTGAATTCGAGGGTCTCAAAATTTCCGATCTTTGTGTTCACATTATTCACTTTCCCTTCGTAAACTACTGCGGATGTTACATTGTCCACCAGCTGAAAACGACCATCGTGGGTTTTTACCGTTGTAATAGCCGATTTTTCACTTCCCGATCCGTAACCTGTCGTGGAGTAAATAATCCGGTTTGCTGCCGGCATCCAGCCACTTACCACCTCAGGATCTTCCACCTTTTCGAGAGCTACGGCATCAATATCAAATTTCAACGAATCGCCCATGGTGCGTTCTTTCCCGAAGACCTCGATGGCAAACGACAGCTTGCTAACCTTATCTCGGGCGAGTTCCGACATCTCAACAAAACATTCGTTCCACTGCCTGTTTATCAAATTTATTTCATGAAAACCCTCGCGTCCATATTTATCCGGTACTTTGATCTTACCCTCATTCTCCACGTACAAATTTAGATAGATACTGCGGGCGCCTTCGCAATCAGGGTAGATGAACACTTTAATCCGATTGTAATTTTCCCAGTTTGCCCCGCCCACATCGAAACTGGCCATAGAAGTACCCATCCCCAATCCCCAGCCTAAAATTTGAGAAACTGTTGTGGGGGCAGCAAGATGCATGCTAAATTTTCCTGATATTTTTCTATCACTGGTAAGCGACATGCTTCCGATACCTTTATGGGACCAGCCCTCAAGATTTTCCATGTCACAAATCATTGCGGAGTGCAATACTTTTTTGGTCAGCCCAAATGATTCGAAAGACTTGCTGTAATTCAGAACCAAAGGGCGATGAACAAAGCCGGTTTTGCGAATGTCCTCTTTTAAATTTTTATCGATCTGAGCATATAACAGTGTTGCCGGGCAAACTATCAGTAACGCCAATAAAATAATGTTTTTCATTCTAAGTCAGTATTTTAACCATTTTTGTCTGATAAAAATATAGAACAATGTTAACCTTCGAAGATTAACCTGGTGGGGTTACGTTTGGAGTTATGAAGGAACAATTGTAACCATGGGTAAAAATACGAAATTTAGCGAACTGCCTATATTTAATCAGTCAATAAAGTTTTATGACAAAACTAAAATTATAATAATTATCCAATTGCCTAACAATGAACGGTATATAGATATATTCATTAACAGCAATCATGTATTCGATTTAACGGACAGCCGTATGCCCGACGCGCACCCAAAGAGGCTTTACATTATCGATTCAACGACGATTTCGCTATCCAGGGGTATTTTGAAAGTTGTTGGACGCAATCCCAAAGAAATCAGCATGTATGGTGAAGTAAAAGCCCATATGGTCATTAAACCGAGGGAAAATGTATTCTGTCTTATTTGGGATAGCGAAGCGGCCAGCCATGATCACCTGCTTCACAATGAGGTTTTCATCCTTGCGTCAGGTTCGATTATCATTTTTGACAAAAGGGATGTTGATTATGCCCAACAGAAACATTCTCTAATAGTTCGATATGGTATGTAAAAAGGCTGGAAGACAATGCTATTTATGATACTAAAAAAAGAATTTGACATTCCGGGTAAAGCCCATTGAAATGCAGGTCCGGACTACCAAATTATTAACATGTTGATAACCATAGCAATATGTCGGATCAAAGGCAAATGGACTTTTTCTATTATGGATTCGATTATAATGCAGCGGCAATTTTACATTCAAAATCGCTGTGCTAAGAATGTGTGGATAATGGAGCAAAACCAGTCTTGATAATAATTCTCGGTATCGTCCATTGATGATATAACTGCAATAGAATTGTAACAATAATGTAACTGTTATGTAATACTACAATCTTAATTTTGAATTCAACTATTCGGGAATTATGAACTTTACACTTTTGATTGCCATTATTGTGTTGGCTTTTATCTTCGATTTTATAAATGGTTTTCATGATGCAGCGAATTCAATTGCTACAGTAGTGTCAACAAAGGTCCTGACTCCTTTTCAAGCAGTTATCTGGGCTGCATTTTTCAACTTTGCGGCATATGCAATATTTGAACTTCATATAGTAGACACGATTGCAAAGGTTGTGGATACTGGCGCAATTAATCTTCAGGTTATTTTAGCCGGTGTAATCGCAGCCATCATTTGGAACCTGATAACATGGTATCTCGGAATTCCCTCCAGTTCATCCCATACTTTGGTAGGAGGATTTGCGGGTGCTGCAATTGCATATGCAGGGTGGGGCGTAGTTCATTCTGACAAGATTATCAAAATTGCTTCCTTTATCTTCTTAGCCCCATTCATTGGAATGCTGCTATCTTATTTTATATCCATAGCTCTTCTTTGGATTTTCAAAAGTTTCAATCCTTTCAGATTAAAGCGGTGGTTTAAAATTGGACAGTTATTTTCTTCTGCATTATTTAGTCTTGGACATGGCGGAAATGATGCCCAAAAAGTTATGGGAATAATCTCCGCCACCTTATTGGTCTATTTTAAAACAACCAATCCTGCTTCAATTCCACACTGGGCTCAAATCACCTTTGTGGATGGTAAGATACATGCCATTCCTTTATGGATTGTCTATGGTTGTTATACTGCAATTTCAGCAGGAACTCTGATTGGGGGATGGAAAATTGTTAAAACAATGGGGTCAAAAATCACTAAACTTTCCCCTTTTGAAGGTGTCGCAGCCGAGGGTGCAGGAGCCATATTACTGTTTGGAACGGAAGCATTTGGCATACCGGTGAGTACTACTCATACGATAACAGGTGCCATTATGGGGGTTGGTTTAACAAAAAGGGTCTCAGCAGTACGATGGGGCGTAACCGTGAATTTACTTTATGCCTGGATACTAACGATTCCAGTTTCAATGGCACTTGCCGCACTTATTTATTGGATTCTTAAGCTTCTAAATATCGGGTAAATTACATATTCCTAATGATTTTAATTAAGTTTTGTTGTTTGAAAGATAATGCTCTCATAAACTTTATTAAAAATTAAAAGCAATGGAAATAAATTGGTTGGTTTTTAGCATTTTCGCTGTTTGTGCGCTTATTCTAGTCATTTATCTTATCTTACAAAATCTTAAGGATAAAAAAGAAACGATCCAGTTTTTTAACGATAAGTTTAACACAGAAAAAAAATTTGAGGTCGATGACGATGAAGAGATCTAATGTTTTGTCCGGAGATGGAAATTTAACCTTAGTGGTATGATTTTCACTATCTGAATGAAAATTTCTCATTATCTGTTTAGTCCATAAAATCCTTATATGTTGCGCTTGCTAAATAATGGATGTTTCAGAAACTGGCTGATTATCAATTGTTCAATAATATTAGAGTTTGAAACTAAAACTTTATTCAGTTCTTAAATGAATAGGAATTGATTACTAATCTTCCAAAAAAACAAAATGGAGCCAAATCCAAAGTCTGATAATCTGCACTTAAAGGAAGTGGCTCTCTTGTTTCTGAAACTTGGGACGATTTCATTTGGAGGTCCTGCAGCCCATATAGCCATCATGAAAGAGGAAGTTGTAAAAAAACGTCAATGGATTGATGAACAGCATTTTCTTGACCTGATTGGTGCCACAAATCTTATTCCTGGTCCTAACAGTACAGAGATGGCAATCCATATTGGTCATGAACGTGCAGGTTGGAAAGGATTAATCGTGGCAGGGTTAAGCTTTATTGTCCCGGCGGTCATGATTACCGGAATCTTTGCTGTGCTATATAAAGAATACGGACATTTACCAATTGTTCAGCCATTCATTTATGGGATAAGCCCTGCTATTATCGCAATTATTCTTTCAGCGGTTTACCCGTTGGCTAAAAAGTCATTAAAGACTGTTGAATTAGGTTTAATTGGCATATTATCCTTCTTGCTTTGCCTTTATGGCGTTAATGAGATTTATGTCATGTTTGGTGCCGGACTTGTTGCTCTCAGTTTATCGTTTATTAGACTTCGAAGAGTGAATACCATAAACAGTGCTTTCCCATTGGCAATTTTGCAATTCTCAGGAAATCGATTTTTCAATTTAAGTGATCTGGGTATATTTTTAACCTTCCTGAAGATTGGGGCAATTCTATATGGCAGCGGTTACGTACTTTTCGCGTTTCTTGATACAGAACTTGTCTCGAAAGGGCTTCTTTCGAAACAACAATTGATTGATGCCATCGCTGTAGGACAATTTACCCCAGGCCCGGTCTTTTCATCAGTGACCTTTATCGGATATCAGATTAATTATTTTACGGGTGCTTTAATCGCAACAATTGGCATATTCCTCCCCTCGTTTTTATTTGTTGCTCTACTAAATCCGCTTGTTCGAATGATGAGGAATTCAAAAGCCTTCTCCGCATTTTTAGATGCCGTAAATGTGGCCTCAGTGGCAATTATCGCGGTAATTTGTTTCCGATTGGGGGAAGAAACTATATCGGATTGGAGAACTATTCTGATTGCCGTTATAAGTCTCACTTTTACTTTTGGTTTCAAAAAAATTAACAGTGCCCTGGTGGTTTTAGGAGGCTCAGGATTAGGATATATTTTGAGCAATATTTAACCAACCAGAGCCAAGATTCTTCGTGTTTCATAGAGTTAGGCCACCTCTCATCTTTTAATCGAATTGTCTCCTATTTGCAATCTCTATGTAATTATGATCTCTTATTTTAGGGTTAAAATTTAAAATAAGATGGAAATCTGGATATGTAAACCTAAAGAAATAAAGGAGGTATATCTTTCACAAATCCTCATTCTAATTCTACAGGGCGGACAAATTAGAGGCAATGCCAATGATATTAGAAACTTAATATTTCTGGCAGATCTTATTGCATATAAACTTAAGGATGAAATTGTAATTTGCACTGCAACACTTAAGAACCCCTACCCTGAATACAGAGAAAAGGTTTTTAATTTGGCTAATCTAAAGTTACCGGGTGATCATATGAAAGAATTGGGATATATAGTTACCCATCCTGATTATGAGAATCAAGGACATTGTCAGGACTTACTTGGAATTTTCTTTCAATTAATCTGGAAGAACTCAATCTATGCCACTACAAGAAAACCATCAATGATCCATATTTTAAACAAATACGGTTTTCGATTAGAAGGTACCAGATACAACCAAGACCTAAATCTCTTAATTTATGATTCACCAATAATCAATTTAGAGAGAATTAAACCGGGAAATGAATTATCTGATAAAAACATTTATTTCCAAATTTCCAATTCATTTTACATTCCTCCGGAATTTATTATTATGAACTAGTAGGAGTTGAGCTCTCTTTATCAATGCAATTGGGGAAAATAAACGGCTAAAATCAAAGAATATGGAATGGTATTTATGTGTTCTAAAGAAGTATGATGAATTTAATGGAAGAGCCTGTAAAAAAGAGTTTTACATGTTTATAATTTACAACCTGATTTTCGTTACTTTGGCAATCGCAATTGATAACCTTACAGGTACAACAGCAGCCGGTCTTCCATACGGGTTATTCAATTATCTCTATATTCTCGTAGTTATTATTCCGGTATTGGCAGTTGTAATCAGAAGACTCCATGATGTCGGGAAAAGTGGTTGGTTCTTACTGATCATTTTAATTCCGATTATTGGAATAATTTGGCTCTTAATTCTTTTATGCGGGGAGGGAATTAAGGGCGAAAATAAATATGGATTAAATCCAAATAAAATGGCCATTGATTGAAAACAATTCCCAGAAATAAAAGATGACCTATTATTTCTCTATTCGGATTAAGTCTCTTACAACTTTTAGATGCCTTTGGGGGAACAATTCAAAACTTCATCCCTGGTTTAAAACACAGAGTTGAATAAGATTTTTAAAGAATCAATATCTTATTGACGATTGAGATCGATAGATATGCTCTTATATCTGTTGATTATTGGTATAAATCCCAATATGCTTGTTCCCCTTTTGCACACCATATTTATTATTTAGGTAGCGAAAACAAAAACTCAAGACCACCGTCTTTTCTTTTACGGGCAGAGATTTCCCCCTTGAAACTGAGAATGGCATTTTTAACAATGGCCAAACCTAAACCGGTTCCACCTTCCTTGCGTGAACGACCTGAATCCACCCTGTAAAACCTTTCGAAAAGTCGGGACAAGTGCTCTTCATCAACTCCGGCACCGTTGTCGGAAAATGAAAAATAGAGGAATGTATTGTCTTCATGGTATTTAGTAATCGAAATAGTGATATTGTCGCCTCCATAATTGACAGAGTTTTCCATAAGATTACGAAAGACTGAGAAGATCAGGGAGTGATTTGCATTAATTTCTAATTCATTGTCAATTAAACATTCAACCTGAATCCCCTTCTGTTTGATCAGATCACTAAAGCTCTCAATAGACTCATTAATTACTTTTCTAACTTGTACTTTTTCCCGGACATACAGTTCAGAATACTCTTCAATCTTGTTCAGGAGAGAAATGTCATTCACCAATTGAGTAAGCCTTTCAGTTTGATTATACGCTTTTTCAATAAAATACTGCTGCTTGCTTTGTTCCAGATCAGGATTATTTAAAACTGTTTCCAAATATCCTTTAACAGACGAAATCGGTGTTTTTAGTTCATGCGAAATATTGGAGGTGATTTGCTGTTTCATAATACTTCTGCGCATGAGCTGTGTTTGGTCTGAAATGAGAATTTCAAAGCTTTTGTCTGGAAATATAATACATTGAATATTAAAGCTATATCCATCTTTTTGAACCAAATAGTCCATTTTAGGAAGTTCCTGGGGGTGTAGTGTGCTTTGATCAGCAATAGTCCGATCTATGAATGTGTTTATTTCCTTAAATTCGTCAGACTGAAAGATCTTTTCGACAGATATTGTGGTTTCTTCAGCGATGATGTTGATATAAAAAATAAAATGGCTGTTATTTAATATTGCTTTTTTGCCGGATGAAAAGAATGCAATTCCCTCCTTTAAAACAAAAAGATGGCTGATGAGCTTTTCTTTTTCGAGCAAAAGTTCAGTCTTGGTTTTTCTCAACTGTTGATACAATTGAATTATTTCCCGGCTAATAAAGCCAAGTTCGTCATTCGAGAAGTGTGTCGAACCATCTACATCAACGGCTTCATTTTTTCTGATCTTAACTGCAAAATCCTTCAGTTTAGAAATAGAGTCCCCAATATGATTGGCAATATAGCGCAGCAAGAAACCAAAAATTAGAAATAATACAACGAAGAAATAGATAAAGATCCGTTCTGTTTTTAGAAAAGCTTTAACTTCTGTGTTATAAATTACTGCCGCCCTGACAACGTAATTTTTATAGGACTTTGCATAATAAATGTAGTCCTCATTTGTGGTATCCGAATGACGAATGTTCTCCCCGAACTCACTGTATAGCGCCTTTCGAAATTCTGGCCGTTCTTTATGACTGGTCAAATGGACAAAGTCAGGAACTGTATTGTCATACAATACCTTACCATCATAATTGATAACGGTAATACGAGCCAGTTCAGCAGGGATAATTTTTTTCAGACTATCCAGTTTTGTATAATCCTTTTCCTGAGAAACCTTGTAATTTTCGATATATCTGTTTGTCAGATCGGTGTATTCATTTAATTTGGTTTCGAGTTCAGCGATTTTGTAGTGATGTTCTCGCCTGTTTTGAAACAGGATTACAGAAAAGGTGAATACAGCAAATAACAGGAAGTAATAAATGAACAATTTCCATTTGATGGTATGTCGGTTAAAAAACATAATTGTATGATTTAAGGTTTAAATATCAAAATAATAGCCGAAACCAGGTTTGTTTCGGATGTAATTGCCATATTCTTCCATTTTTTTACGTAAACGGGTTATATTTACATCAATTGTCCGATCTGTTACAATGACATCACTCTCCCAGATTCGTCGAAGGATCTCTTCACGTGAAAAAATTTTTCCTGGAGATTTGGCCAATAATAAAATCATTTCATATTCCTTACGGGTAAGTTCAATCTTTCTATCGCCAATAAGTAGCCTTTTGATTTCCTTATCAAGAATGATTTCACCAATTGCAAGTAAGTTAGTGGTCTCATCCACAGGAACCATTTTATATCTTTTTAAGACTACCTTAACCCGCGCCTGAAGCTCTCTTATTGAGAATGGTTTGGTTATATAGTCATCAGCCCCAAGATTAAATCCGGTCAATAAATCGTTTTCGGTATCCCTTGCAGTAAGAAAGATGATCGGGACTTCAAGATGCAACTCTTTCCGAATTTTTTGGGCCAGACTATATCCGGATATCTTTCCCATCATTACATCGAGAAGAATTAAATGATAAATTGAAAGATCCTTTTTCAAAGCCCCCTCGGCAGAGAATGCAGTATCGACCAAATAGCCTTCGCTTTCAAGATTGAACTGTAAAATCTCGTTCAGATCCTCCTCGTCCTCAACTACAAGTATATGTGAATCTTCATTCATTATTTTTCGTTTGTTTCATTTTCAAGATTGTGGTGGCGAATATCTGTCCCCTCCATTGCGTAGATTGAAGCCTCCGCCACATTGGTCGCATGATCCGCTATCCGTTCAATGCTCGAAATTATACTATTGATATGGATAAAACTAAACATCAGCTGCTGAGTTTCATCAGACATCCTGCTTTTCGCAATTGCCTTTCGGATAAGCTTGTGGTTCATATCATCCACTACTTCATCATTCCTGATTGTCCAGATGGCAAACTCCTTATCACTGTTGATAAAGGAGAGCAATGATTTCTGTACCATATTAACACTTACCAGCAACATGTTATAGATCACTTCCGACATCCGGTTGTAGGTTTCCGGTTCTTTGATCCGGGGAATAAATTTCACAATATCAATCACCAGGTCACCAATTCTCTCCAGATTTATCACGATCTGATAACAAGCCATCAGTTTTCTAAGATCTGAAGCAACCGGCTTTTGTAAAACGATCGTATCAACAATCTTTTCACTTAGTTTAACTTCAAATTTGTCAGACTTATCTTCATTGATATTTAATTCCTTCAAAATCTCTTCAGGAATAACCAGCGATCCTGAGCTAATAACCTTCTCAAGAATGGATAACTGGCTTAAGATCAGGTTAGCATAATCCTCAAAATGGCCAAAAATGTTATGGATAGCACTCTCTTTTTTAATATTCATCTGTGTCTAATTTTAAGGTTAAGGAATTTATTTTAAATATTAATAAATTAGAATTACGGATCAGCCAAATTTACCGGTGAGATAACCCTCGGTGCGTGAATCAGCCGGATTTGTAAACATTTTCTTTGTTTTGTCATATTCCACCAGTTCCCCAAGGTACATAAACATCGCATTATCTGAAATTCGGGCAGCCTGCGACATATTGTGAGTAACCAGCACAATGGTATATTGTTTCTTTAATTCGACCAGCAGGTCCTCAATTTTTGCGGTTGAGAGCGGGTCGAGCGCTGAAGTTGGCTCGTCCATGAGAATTACCTCTGGTTTAAAGGCTAATGCCCGGGCGATACACAGTCGTTGCTGCTGACCTCCTGAAAGAAAATTTCCTTTTTTATTGAGCGAATCCTTTACCTCTTCGAACAGACCCACATCGTGAAGAGAACTTTCAACGATAGCATCTTTTTCCCCCTTTTTCAATTTACTGCCATTGAGATCGTATCCTGCAATTACATTTTCATAAATGCTCATCGTCGGAAAAGGATTAGGCCGTTGAAAAACCATCCCGATCTTTCTTCGGAGCCGTGTGGTCGACATTTTATAAATACTCTCACCGTTTAGCATTATGTCACCGGTAGTTTGGATATTCGGATACAATTCATGCATCCGGTTGATGGCCCGTAGTAAGGTGCTTTTGCCGCATCCCGATGGACCCATAATAGCTGTAATCGCGTTTCTTTTCACGTCGGCTGTTACTTCTCTTACTGCTGATTTATCTTTGCCATAGGCGATCATAAGATTGCTTATGGATAAAACAGGATGTTGAATTTGTAAAATGTTCTCGTTCATGATTGCTATTTTGTTTTAACGAATCTCAATTAAACTGATTTGAGATCCGTTTTGCAATGATATTTAAGGTTAAAACAAAGCCTAATAGAAAAAGAGATGACGACCAGACAAGGTCAATCATATTGGGATTATTGTAAAATTCCCAAATTTGCAATGGAACAGCGCTGGTTGGTTTAGCAATGTTGAGGTTTATGGCAGTACTTCCTAATGTAGTAAGCATAAGAGGTGCCGTTTCTCCAATCACCCTTGAAATGGAGAGCAATATTCCGGTCATCAGTCCGCTAAATCCGGAGGGAATCATCACTTTTAATATGATTTTGTGATAGGGTACACCCAGAGCAGCTCCTGCCTCTTTAATCGAAATCGGAAGCATTTTCAGAGTCTCCTCGGTGGATCGGATAATCAAAGGTAACATCATAATGGCCAAAGCAACGCTTCCGGCCAGTGCCGAAAACCCTTTGGTAATTCCCTGAACAATCCAGATATAGGCAATTATTCCCAAAACAACTGAGGGAACTCCTTGAAGTATATCGGTAAGACCTCGGATAAGATTGGCATATTGTTTACCCTGGTTCTCGTAAAGGAAGATCCCGATTAAAATGCTTAATGGAATTGCAATCACAGAGGCTACTGCCACCATGAGTAAGGTCCCGGTTATCCCGTTTGCAATTCCTCCCGGGAGAAGTTCCCCATTCCGAACAGCAGTCATCGCCTGGAGTGTATCAGGAGCCACCTTAAAAAAGAAATCAAGATTGATCTGTTTGTATCCCTTGACAATAAGTTTAAAAAGGATTAATGCAATAGGGGATATAGTGATAAAGGATAGAACTACGACTATTCCGAAGAATAGTTTGTCTTTTCTCTCCCTCCAATTGGAATTCTCTCCATCGGTAATAATCTCTTTGCTTTCCATTGTTTTCTGATGTTAAGCGAATTTTCGGATGATGACTTTGCCAATGGCATTGACTATTGCAGTAACTCCAAAAAGGAGTAACCCAATGGCAATCAGTGAACTCAGTTTTAATCCATCGGCTTCTCCAAACTGATTGGCTATGACGCTGGCCATCGAATTTCCGGGACTGAATAATCCTGTAGGTATAATATTTGCATTGCCGATTAACATGGTTACTGCCATGGTTTCTCCAAGTGCCCTTCCTAAAGCAAGGATGTAACCCGCCACAAGTCCTGACCGTGAATTAGGAATGATCACACTGGAAATTACTTCAAGACGTGTAGCCCCAAGAGAATAGGCGGCTTCCTTTAGTTCATTGGGAACCATCGTAATAATCTCATTGCTGATGGAGGTGGCATAAGGGATAATCATGATTGCCAGGATTAAACCTGAGGTGAAAATCCCGTAACCCTGACCCTGAAATCCGAAAGAGGCAATTAAAGGACGAAGCGTATAAAACCCCCAAAGTCCGTATACGATGGAGGGAACACCTGCAAGCAGGTCGACTAAAGTCCCGAGAATTGTTGCAATTCTTCTCTTGCGGAAATATTCTGCAATGAAAAGCGACGTTGAAAAAGCGAGTGGAAAGCAAATTATCAGGGCTAGTAATGAAGTGATTACTGTACCGGCAATAAAAGGCATTGCTCCATACGCCTCTTTCCCTTCGGTCGGATTCCACTCTGTTGAAAAGAGGAATCCAAAGAAACCAAACTTCTGGAATGCAGGATAGGCTCCCTTTATCATTGACCAGGCCATTCCTGCAAAAATCAGCAGAATCACCAGGGATGCAATGATTAAAATAAGTTTTGTGATCTTTTCGCTTTTCACTTTTAAAAGAGATAAATTGTCTGGATTTTATATTTTGCTTTCACTGCCAAAGTACAAAATTCCTGAACATAGATTTTTTAAAGCACTGGATATTTTATCTTAAACACATTAAAAAGAGAAACATGGAATAACTTTAGTTCCTCCATGTTTCTCACTATCTTTTTATCTCAACCGGTTTTCTTTGATGAGCATATCTTTTGAGCTAAAAAGTGCTTTAAACTTTTCTTTCCTGAAAAGTTATTTTACAACTGGTGTCCCTTTATAGGTAACTGATTTTAAAATAGTTTTTGCAAGTGCAACGGCTTTTGCAGGGAGTGGAGCATAATCAACTTTCTGAGCAACTGCCTGTGCATCAGTATCGATTATCCAGCTCAGAAACTTTACTGTTTCCTCTGCCTGTTGCAGAGTCCGGTCGTTATAAGACTGCTCCTTGTATAAAATAATCCAGGTGAATGCACTGATGGGATAGGCTTTGGGATCGGAAGAATTGGTAAGCATAACGCGGGTATCGGCTGGGATATCACCCTGCGCTGCTGCACTTACCGACTCAACTGATGGTTCTATGAAATTGCCAGCTTTGTTTTGCAACTTGACAAATGGAATTTTTTGGGCAAAGGCATATTCAGAACCAATGTACCCAAAAGAACCGATTGTTTGTTTAATAGTGCCTGCAACTCCGGGATTACCTTTTGCACCCATACCTACCGGCCATTTTAATGTTTTTCCGGTTCCAACCTCTTTCGACCATTTTTCGCTGATTTTGCTCATGAAGTCGCTGAAAATAAAGGTTGTTCCACTTCCGTCAGAGCGGTAAATAATTGAAATACTCATGTCGGGAAGGTTCGCTTCCGGGTTCTCAGCTTTGATCAGTTTGTCGTTCCATTTGGTTATTTCTCCAAGGAATATCTTAGCCAGAACGTTATTCTTAAGTTTTAAAGTGGTTACTCCAGGTAAATTGTAAGCTAATACAACTGCTCCAAGACAAGTAGGAATATGGACTACGGGGGCAGAAAATTCGGCAGCCTGAGCGTCTGTTAGAAACGCATCGGTAGCACCAAAATCAACGACCTTATCTTTTAAGCTGCGGATTCCCCCTCCAGAACCGATTCCGCCATAAGTGACCAACATTCCTGTTTTGGTTGAATAATCAGCAATTAACTGATTGTAAAAAGGGAGCGGGAAGGTGGCGCCTGCACCCGAGATGCTGATGCTTTTCGAATCATTTCCTGCGCTGGTATTCTGATTGTTTCCTGCAACTGCTGCAAAAACAGCCAAAATGAATACGATTGATAATAGTTTTTTCATTTTTACTGATTGATAAAAGTTTATAACAAATTAACTGTTGTGATATTACAATTCTGGTTCACGGATGTTACAATTCTGTTACATGATTTATTGATTGAAACAAATCAAATTCAATAGATCAGGCAAGAAATTAATTGTCCATTCCGTTATTCCCTACCTTCTTCAAACCGTTGAAGATGAAGAAGAAGGTAATCCTTGGGACGATATCATAATCGTTCCTTGCATTAGTAGCCGTTGTTGGAAGATTGCTTGCCATGCTGCTAAATTTGGTAATCCAGATGTTCGGCATAATATGGAACCTGCTAACCGGGGTATAATCAAATCCGAAATTGTAAAAAGTCTGTGTTGAGAATACGGCCGCCTGACTGATTTTGTTCGCTGCAAGGGCATAAACTGATCCGGTGGGAGTGTATTGAGGAACGATCACCGATGGAGCTGAGGAATAAGTATTGCTCTGACTGTATTTGGTATCGGGATTGTACCTGTCCATCCTTGCCAAATAATTAAGTTTCGGCAATATTTTACCGGATAGGAAAACAGACCAGCCTGCAATATTTACATTTTCATAGCTCCCGGTCGATAATTTCGCACCATTTACATAAATTTGGGTAAAGGCTTCACCACCGATGTTAAACTTACTGGTTTTGTAAACAGCATAAGCTTTGAACGTATGAGCTGATTGATTTATTGCCCCAATTGCCGTAGTTCTGAAATCGCCATAAATACCTAAGGTGAGCTTTTGTTTTAATAAAGCGGTATAAAAATTATATCTCAAAATCTTATAATGGTCATTTTCTGGTTTTGCTCCGTTTCCGTTCCCAACTTGTAAATGATATCCTACAAGGTTTGGTTTTGCAGCATCACCTGAATTGCCATGCCATAAATCCCCCTGCAGGGCAATACCCAAATCTGTTGAAGAATCATTATTGTGCATATCCATGACCGTCTTTTCTACCGAGCGATATCCCATTAACGGCTCTGTGCCATAAGCCGTAGCAAATGAAGAGGTTGGTTGTTGTCCTAAAACAATATTTAACAGGTTTTTCGGTAAAATATCGGCCCACTTCACGAAGGCAGTTTTTAGGTAAACAGTATTTTGACCGCCGGCATCAAGATTTTGCTCATGTGCCAAAACTGCAGATGCTGTAAACTTTGGGGCAAAATTATAGTCGTAACCCAGATAAAAACGTCTGATCTGAAACGCATTTGAGTTTGTGTTGTTATTCGTTCCTGAGCCAAGAAGATTGGTTTTTGTGTTTGTCAGGGTTGAAGTGGACGTACTTGTATTTCCCGTAGTCGTAGTCACTGTGGTCACACTGGTCGGAATACTTGCATTCAAACTTGACGCCGTTGAATATGGCTTGTATTGAAGACTACCTGCTCCTCTACCCAGGGAATCCGCATGTGCCATGTAGTAATAGTCACCGAAAGTATAACCCCAGATATTTCCAGACGGTTTGAATTCAGCCTTTTCCTGAGCTTCCAAAATCCCAAGGGTAAGCCCCAGCATCGTAAAAACTGTAAGCAATGTTTTTTTCATTTTTTTAATGTTTTAAATTAATTGATTTTCTACGATGCAAAAATTCCTTAAAAATGTTACATTTACATTACAACTAAATCACAAATAGATTAAATGATATTACAAAAATATTGCATCCATATTTTTGTCATGGTCACATAGTAAATTATTAAGGTTGTGATATTTAAGAGATATTTTTTGTTTGATTCAGTTGACGTTCACGAAATGTTCTGTTTCTGGCACTTGAGATTCTTGATATTGGGTGTTGTCCTGAAAAAGCAATGACCAGGAAATCAACCACCGGAAATAATTATCATTTTCAACCATCCCGACATGCCGTATTCTATGTTCCCAATTGAAAAGCAAACTTACTAAAGGATCAAACTAAAATCCACAAGATAAATAGGTTCCCCTTATTCTTCCAGTCTCATACTTTCAAATTTAAGAGTCCTTCCCAAATGTACTTAGTACAAGAACAATAAAATGTAATCAAGACTTAATGTTTTTGTAACCAATCCGTAATTCAGTATCAGTTTCTTAGTGTTTATAAAATTAACGACTAAATGGAAGAAAAACGGGCAGTTGAATTGGTAGTAATTTCAGATGTTCATTTGGGAACAGCGGGATCTCAGGCAGGCGAATTATTAAAGTACCTGAAAAGTATCAGACCTAAGACATTGATTTTAAATGGTGATATTATCGATATCTGGCAATTTAAAAAGCGCTATTTTCCAAAATCTCACTTGAAGGTGATCAAACACCTGATAGGACTCTCTTCAGACCGGTGTACAGTTTATTACATTACGGGAAATCATGATGAGATGTTTCGTCGGTTTACCGGGATGAAAATTGGCAGGCTAAAGATCCTTAATGACCTGAAACTTGAACTTGATGGTCAGTCGGTATGGATTTTTCACGGAGATGTTTTCGATGTTGTGATGCAGCATTCCAGGTGGCTTTCAAAATTGGGGGCTATTGGATATGATTTTTTAGTTTGGTTAAATACTGCCGTAAATTGGTCGGTTCGTATGCTCGATCTCAATTTAAAACCTACCTCATTCTCCAAAAAAATCAAGGAATCGGTAAAAGGGGCAGTGAAATATATCAATGCGTTTGAAGATACCGTTGCAGCTGTAGCCGCGCGAAAAGGGATTGATACCGTAGTCTGTGGTCATATTCATAAACCCGAAATGAGAGCGATTAAGTTTGAAAATCAGACAGTTAATTATCTGAATTCTGGTGATTGGATCGAAAACCTCACATCGCTGGAGTACAACCTGGGAGAATGGCGGATTTTTAATTACAGAAATGACTTTGTTGAACAAACTGAAATGGTGGTAGCTGAACATGAAAAGATGGTCGATTCGAAGGTGAAAGAATTGTTTAATAATATGCTGGTTGAGTTTCATAATTAGGTTTCATTTTTAAATTTTGGTTTGGAATCTTTAAACAATAGAATGATAAAGAATAAATACAATAAACATTTTGCCAAATGAAGATCTTATATGCTATCCAGGGAACTGGAAACGGCCATATCAGTCGTGCCCGGGAGATTATTCCATACCTGCAGGATTACTGCCAATGTGATATTCTGGTCAGTGGTACTCAATGTGATGTTGAACTGGGTGTCCCGGTTAAATACCGTTTTAAGGGTTTAAGTTTTTGGTTTGGCAAAAATGGCGGAATTGACATGTGGAACACTTACATCAATGCTAATTATGCGAATCTTAAACGTGAAATTGCTCAGCTTCCTGTTGAAGATTACGATTTTGTAATCAATGATTTTGAACCGGTTTCAGCCTGGGCCTGCATTAAAAAAAAGGTTCCCTGTATTGGGCTAAGCCATCAGGGATCACTGCTCAGTCAAAGTATCCCTTTACCTAAAGAGAAAGATCATTTTGGCAGGTTTATCCTAAGAAATTATGCCCCGGCAATGATGCATATCGGTTTTCATTTCCAGCCCTACAACGAAAACATATTTACTCCGGTTATTAGGAGTCAGGTGAGAAAATGTGAAATTGAAGAACAGGATTACTACACTGTTTACCTGCCAGCGTATGACGACGATCGTTTGGCGAAAAAACTTTCCAATTTTGAGAACTGCAACTGGCATATCTTTTCCAAACATACTGAGAAATCCTATCAGGTAGGCAACGTGTTGGTTAAGCCGATTACTAATGATGAATTTGTAGCTGATATGGCTAAATCAAAGGGTGTTTTATGCGGAGCAGGTTTTGAAACTCCGGCGGAAGCTCTTTATCTAAATAAGAAACTTATGGTAATTCCTATGAAGGGACAGTATGAACAGCAATGCAATGCAGCTGCCTTGAAATTAATGGGAGTCCCTGCTATTCCAAATTTAAAACAAAAACATCTTAAAAAAATAGCTAACTGGATTGCTTCAGATGAGAAAGTGAAGGTTAATTATCCGGATCTTACCCGCATTATTATTCGCAAAATATTTGAAATTAATGTGCAGAGGGTTTTACAAAATAATAATTGGGATCATGGTTATCAACTAACACTCAACCCACCCGTTTATCAGCCGGCAAGACTATAGTATCCTGATAAGGCTGATTGCAAAATCTTAATTTTAAAGAAAAGTTGAGTAATTTCATTGGATGCAGTTAACAAATTCTGGTTAACGTCATTCCGTTCGACCTGAAAGATGGTGGATTTACAAGGGGCAGTTTAAATATTGTAGGTTTTTTAGATAACCTGATATATTTCAAGGAATGCAGGTGAAGTTGAATTTAGCAACCATGAGTCCATCAGCAGTGTTACGGATCCCGGAACACCGGCCGACTTGCGGAATCAGCTAAATAGCCGGATCAATTTAAATCATTAGCTCCCGAAGCACCGGGAAAAAATTCCCAAACGACACGGGTTGGTTTTACTCTGGATTCCCGGAACCTGCTTGAACTCAAAATGAAATTTTGAAATAATGGAATATGGGAATAAAAATACCTTAGTTATCTGCTGATATTTTTAATTTTACAAAATTACTGGATCAAAATTGGGGTATGTATAAATTGCCGATGCCCTGCTACCTTTAATACTTATTAAATGGATAAGGATGGTAAAACTTCAATCGCGTAAAAAATTATTTAAATTGGGTGCCTTCAATGTATCTTATTTCAAAATAATTAGCATATTGATTATTAATGTATTAATTCGCTATGTCTAATGATAATATTCCTGAATCAGAAAACTTTTCACAAATATTCAAATATCCCGAACGATGCAGTTCACAACACATTTTAAAAAGATTCAGTGCTATTCAAGGTCTGGAGCGATAATTGCGCTTCTTACTATCCTGCTCTTTGCATGCAGGACACTAACGGTTACAAAAGTAGAATCAACTAATATCCGGCTTGATTCGACTTTGATGGTCGTTCCTGATGCAAAGATAGAATCGGTAATCGTCCCCTACAGAATCACAATGATGCATGAAATAAATGAGGTCCTTTGTCATGCTAAGGTTCCGCTTTATGGAGGGCATCCGGAGAGCCCGCTGACCAATTTTTGTGCTGACCTTCTCCGAATCGAATCTGATTCAGTCTGTTTAAAGCAATTCCCATCGATTCATATTAGTATTTCGATGGTCAACCGCGGCGGTTTACGTGTCCCAATCCCTAAAGGGGAAGTAAAGGTTATGGATATGTTTGAGCTGATGCCATTTGAAAACAAAGTGGTATTCCTGAAGATTTCGGGCACTGATTTACGCAGGTTCATAGACCATATGGCTTCTCGAGGCGGCGAAGGGGTATCAGGGTTGAAGTTTGGAATCAGGAAGAATATTGGGATTAATCCGGAGATTGAAGGAAAACCACTGGATGATTCAAGATTTTACTGGCTGGCAACCAGCGATTATCTTGCAAACGGAGGTGACGGAAATGTCGTATTAAAGGGGATACAGGAAAGGGTATCCTCAGGGGTAAAACTTAGGGATATGTTCATCGAACATCTTCGCAAAATGGGACACCTGGGTATTTTAATTGAAGCTAATAAAGATGGAAGGATTTATGATGCACAATAGAAGAGAATTTTTACGTTTACTGGGAGTTGGAACTGTTGGTGCAGTTGCTCTTACTACACCGATGAAAGTAATGGCTGAACATGCTCCTGTTCATATTACCATACTACACACTAACGATTTTCATTCACATATCGACCCGTTTGCAAAAAATTCACCAATCCATTCAAACCAAGGGGGTATGGCAAAACGGGCGGCACTTATCGCTAAAATCAGATCTGAAACAGACCATGTACTTCTTTTTGATGCAGGTGATATCTTTCAGGGTACCCCATACTTTAACTACTTTAATGCAAAACTCGATTTTGAGCTGATGACCATGATGGGATACGATGCAGCTACAATTGGCAACCATGAATTCGATAACGGACTCGAGGGGTTGGAAAGTCAACTGAAGTTTGCCGGGTTTCCATTGATCAATTCCAACTACGATTTTTCCGATACCATCTTGGCAGGAAAGACAAAGCCATATAAAATTTTCAGGCGTGGAGGAACTAAAATAGGTGTTTACGGTCTGGGTGTCGAACTCCAGGGGCTCGTGGATTCAAAAAATTATGGCAATACCCGTTTTCATGATCCGTTGCAAACAGCTCTTAAAATGGAGAAATTACTAAAAGAAGAACATAATACCGATTTGATTATCTGTTTATCTCACCTGGGATATGAATACCCGAACAATACAGTAAGCGATAAGGTAATCGCGGCACAGAGCTACCACACTGATCTGATTATTGGGGGGCATACACATACTTTTCTGAAAAAGCCTGATCTGGTCAGGAATAAATCAGGGAAGGATGTGATCGTTAATCAGGCAGGATTTGGAGGAGTGATTGTTGGTAAGGTTGATTTTTATTTGTCAAAACAGAAGAAGAGGATTTAACAAAAAAAACAAACTCAACAAAGGTGGAATAATGGCTTGAAAATCAATTTGAGAATTCACTCTAACGAGTCAACCTGAAAATGTTTTCAATATCTGCCTTTGAACTCTCTGTTTTTAGCATATAGCCATGTATTTCAGTCTATTACATTCACGTTGAGACCATCTGATTTTTGAGTTATCCAAACAAAAATATAACCAGGCGAGATTGGATCATAAAGTCTGGACTGGCAGGCGCCGGATTGTTGTTCTTAAACAATTCGGTGAAAGCTTTTCGTACGGTTTTCTCTCCGTCTAAACCTGAATTTACCAAAGCTGACTTTGGCCCTGATTTTACTTGGGGAGTTGCTTCGGCAGCATACCAGACGGAAGGTGCCTGGAACGTTGATGGCAAAAGTGAGTCGAACTGGGACCATTTTTCCCGTATTCATGGCAAGATTGAACGGGGCGAAAATGCAGATACCTCGGCAGATTTTTATCACCGGTATGCTGAAGATATCGGGATAGCCAGGAAAATGAACTTCGGGGTGTTTCGGTTTTCGCTTTCCTGGGCGCGAATTATACCCAATGGAACGGGGAAAGTTAACCGCAATGGGCTTGATTTTTACCACAAAGTTATTGACCAGTGCCTTTCTGAAAACATGGTGCCCTGGGTCACGATTTACCACTGGGATATGCCGCAGGTCCTGGAGGCTCAGGGGGGATGGGCCAACCGGGAAATTATCGGGTGGTTTTCGAACTTTGTGGAGGTAGTAAGCCGCGAATATGCGGGTAAGGTAAAAAACTGGATTGTGATGAATGAACAGCTCTCCTTCACGGGTATGGGATATATGGAGGGTCGTTTTGCTCCTGGGAAAAAGAACCTCAGCGCATTTATGAAATCGGTCCACCATGCTGTTTTGTGCAATGCTGAAGGGGGCCGGATTATTCGTAAAAATGTTCCCGGAGGCAATATCGGAACTGCCTTTGTAACCAGCTGGATTGACCCTGTTGACCATCGGGGAAAAAATATGGAGGCTGCAAAACGAATGGATGCCCTCATGAACAGGCTCTTTATTGAACCAGCTCTGGGACTTGGATATCCTGAAGATACCCTACCGATATTAAAAAAAATGCGAAATCTTTTTGAGCCGGGTGATGAGGAACGAATGGCCTTCGATTTTGATTTTATCGGCGTTCAGTATTATTTCAGGACTGTCGCAAAAAGATCGTTGATCCCCGGAATTCGTGCAAACCAGGTCCCTGCTTCAAAACGCGGTGTCCCTGCCAGTGAGCTTGATACGGAGATCTATCCTGACGGATTGTACGCTGTTCTTAAAAAATTCGGCAAATACAAAGGGATCAAAAACATCATCGTGACCGAAAATGGGACATGTGTCGCAGACAAGCTTGAGAATGGAGCTGTCCATGATCAGGCACGGATTGGATACTTTAAGGATCATCTGGCAGCGCTCCTGAAGGCAAAAAATGAAGGGGTAAATGTAAATGGGTACCTGGTGTGGTCATTAACCGATAATTTCGAATGGGATAAAGGGTTTAGAACAAGGTTCGGATTGGTTCATGTTGATTTTAAAACCCTCAAACGAACAATCAAAGATTCCGGTTTATGGTTTAAGACTTTTTTATCATAAACTGGTTTGGCCTTTGAAAAGATATTCAGATATTGAATCAATCAAAACTCCTCAGATATCAATTGATCAGTGTTTTGCAAATAAGATCAATTAGCTGGATAATCCGGATCATGCTGACCCAGTCCCGCCCGAAAAAATTAGATCAATCCGAGGAATTTGTTTATACGAAGTGATTATTCATCCCTGAAATTAAAAACTGCAGGACCCCAATCCGAAATATTTACCCGGACACCCCTTGTCTGACTCGGCAAATCCATAAATATAGCTTTATCTGAAGTCTAAAAAAAGAAAAGTTTCAGTAATGTTTCAGTAGTAAAAGAAAAAACTCCGATAAAACATTGTATTTCAAATGATTATCGGAGTATCTTAGTACCCGGGGCGGGACTTGAACCCGCACGGCCATAATGGCCATTGGATTTTAAGTCCAACGTGTCTACCATTCCACCACCTGGGCATTACGATGAGCGGGAAACGAGACTCGGACTCGCGACCCCGACCTTGGCAAGGTCGTGCTCTACCAACTGAGCTATTCCCGCATTGTAATGTCAAAAAGAACGATTTTTAATCTGAGCGGGAAACGAGACTCGGACTCGCGACCCCGACCTTGGCAAGGTCGTGCTCTACCAACTGAGCTATTCCCGCATTTTTATTCTTTACAAACTCTGACAACAATGGCTTTTAACCAATGTTCGTTAACGATTGTTCCTCCGGTTAAGCGGATGCAAATATAAAGGTTTTTTTTTACTGTGAAAACAGAAATGAATTTCTTGCAGTTTTATATTTCTATTTTTTGTAATTTCACATGGTAGTGGAAAGTTAATAAAATGCCAACAGTTTTACCCATTGGACTGTACAGGTTTCATTTCTATTCGGACGAGTATTGTGAGCCACCACATATTCATGTTGAAACAGCCGATGGAGAGTGTAAATTCTGGCTTAATCCGGTTCAACTGGCCGATAATAGGAATTTAACCCCTAAAACAGTCCGGGAATTTTCAGTTGCCACTACCTGGCTCAGATTTTTAACGGAAGTTGCCGAAAATTAGTGGTTAGAAATGGAAAAGGCCGCAATATCTGCAGCCTTTTTCTTTTATTTTTCAACCCTTTTATTTCTTTTTCTCTGCAACAGCCGCCATAAGCGCCTGAGCCGGATAAGCGAAACAATATTTCCCGCTACCCAGATTAATTTGCAATTCATTGGTGTTTTGAACAAAGGCACCTTTTACGGGCATTCCGTCCTGCTTAACCTGGTCTGCCTTGGCATAAGGTAATGAAACGGTTGCAGTCGTATTTGCAGGGATAATGACCTCATATACAAAATTCTCATTTTCGAACTTCCAGGATGACGACACCTTGCCGTAAAGTGTGGAAATCTCAGCGCCTGCATTTTTTAGTCCACCGCCTGGATGGGGAGCAAAAAGGATATGTTTATAGCCTGGCAGGTTTTCATCCATTTTAAGTCCTGCAACATGCTGATAAAGCCACTCCCCGATAGCGCCATAGGCATAATGGTTGAAGCTGTTCATCCCTTTATCCTGGAAGGAACCGTCAGGTTTCTGACCGTCCCAACGTTCCCAGATAGTGGTGGCACCCTGCATTACAGGATATAACCATGAGGGATATTTCTTGTTATTCAGTAACATGAATGCCAGGTCGTCGCGTCCGATGGCAGATAGTGTCTTACACAACAACGGAGTCCCAACGAATCCTGTGGTAAGGTGCCCGAATTTTTTGACATCCGCCGCAAAATATTCTGCAGCCTTGGGCACTAAATTTTCGGGAAGCAAATCAAAGGCCAGGGCCAGTGCATAGGCTGTTTGGGTATGCGATACCAACCGTCCGTTGGGGGTTACAAATTCGTGATTGAAGGCCTCCTTGATACTGGCAGCGAGAGCTTTATATTTTTCAGAGTCCTCTTTTTTCCCGATGATTGAAGCGACCTTGCTCAGTAGGGTTGTCGAATGATAATAATAGGCTGTGGCAATCAGATCTTTTTCGGTCGTTGCGCCCGGATAGTCTGAATTGGTGGTTGCAAAGGCCAGCCAGTCGCCAAAATGGGAATCGCCAATCCACAGGTGGTCTGGCCGTGCCCGGCTGGTCATGTATCCAACCCACCCTTGCATGCTTGGGTATTGTCGTTCAAGGATCTGAACATCACCGTATGAAAGATAAACCGTCCAGGGAACGATAACCGATACGTCAGCCCAGGCAGTCGAACCACCGCCTCCGTTTAATACATCCGGGATTACATGAGGAACTTTACCGTCCGGGAGCTGGTCCGCAGTCACATCCCCCAGCCATTTGGTGTAAAATGCCGCAACGTTAAAGTTAAAAGCCGCAGTCATGCTGAATACCTGTGCATCACCGGTCCAGCCCAGACGCTCATCGCGCTGCGGACAATCGGTTGGAACATCTACAAAATTACCTTTCTGCCCCCATTGGATATTATGCTGAAGTTTGTTGATCAGCGTATCCGAACAGCTGAAATTTCCGGTAGGGTTCATATCAGAATGAATCACAACACCGGTAATCTGGTCAAGTGATGGGGGAGTGGTCACCCCCTCAATTTTCAGGAACCGGAACCCGTGAAAAGTAAAATGGGGTTCAAATGTTTCAGTCGCTTCTCCTTTCAGAATATAAACATCTGTTGCTTTTGCGGCACGAAGATTTTCGGTATAAACATTTCCCTCTTTATCAAGTACTTCAGCAAATTTAAGTGTAACCTGATCCCCTTTTTTCCCGGAAATCTTCAGCCTTATCCAGCCTACCATATTCTGTCCCATATCGTAAACGAGCTCGCCCTTGGGAGTAACAAACTGTTTGATCGGTTTGATCTCCTGAATCGCCTTTACCGGAACGCCATGGGGTGCAATGAGGATATCATTCGACTGATTAAACGGAAGCGGATCGTTCCATTTTCCCATATCGTAACCGGGTTGATCCCATCCGGTAAGTTCAAGACGGGCATCATAAGTTTCACCGTTATAGATATCGGCCCCGAGAATAGGACCGTTTGCCGTTGCTTTCCAGCTGTTGTCTGAACTGATATTTTCTACAGTTCCATCGGTATAGGTTACCTGAAGCTGAACCAAAAAAGCCAGCTGGCTACCATAATACGCACCCCTTTTAGACCATCCCAGGTTTCCCCGGTACCACCCGTCAGCAAGCACAACACCAATTGCGTTCTTATCCCGAAGCATTGATGTTACATCATAGGTCTGGTACTGTAACCGCTTCTTAAAACTCGTCCACCCCGGAGTGAAAAGATCGGTTGATACTTTTGCGCCGTTCAGGTGAAGCTCATAAAATCCAAGTGAGGTTGCATAAACCCTGGCAGACTTGACTTTTTTGGATAATTCAAACTCTTTTCTGAAATATTGGGATGGCAGCGACTCCTTGATTTCCTTCGGATTACCATAAGTAAGCCAGGTCCCTTTCCATTCGGATGGGCTCAGGATCCCCATTTCCCAGAATGCAGGAGCACTCCAGGCGGTTGCCTTGTTTTTGCTGTCCCAAACCCGAACCTGCCAGTAAACCCGAACTGAGGAGCTTAAGGCCGGACCATTATAAATCACGTTCACCGATTGGGAATTACTCACTTTCCCGGTCGACCAGATCAATTTTCCCGAACTGAGCTTTGCCGTTGACTCTGCAACACGGATTTCATAGGCCGTCTGCATGACTCCATTTTCAGTGGAGAAGAGTTGCCAGCTTAACCGTGGTTTTACAACATCAATGCCGATTGGATCGATTTTGTATTCACAAACAAGCTGTTTTACCTCGTTTTTGGCAAATAAAGCATGAGTAAAGGCATTAAATAAAATCAGGATGACTGCCATCTTTAAATAGCTGTTAATTTTTTTCACTTGAAAATAGTTTTAGTTAATTGATTGAATATTCTGATCTTCGAAATTACGGATACATTTTTTATCGCTGCTAATCATATTTCTTTCTTTTTAGAATATATCTTCACAATTATTTATTCTTTACAGGAGGCAGGAATGACCGGGTAACCTCATCTGAATCCTTATATTTTACGCGCAGTTCTTCCAGTTTCCGGTGGAGGTCAGACCGGACACCGGCATAGGAAGGATCATTGTAAACATTCTTCATTTCATGTGGGTCTGTTTCGAGATCATACAGCTCCCATTCGTCCACATCAAAGTAGAAATGGATGAGTTTATAACGTTCGGTTCGGACCCCATAATGTCGTTTTACGGCGTGAACCCCGGGATATTCAAAGTAGTGGTAATAGATGGCATCCCGCCATGTGGTAGATTCCCCGCTTAAGACTTTGCGAAAAGATTCTCCCTGCATCTCCTTTTGCTCCTGAATCCCGGCATAATTTAAAAATGTGGGTGCAAAGTCGAGATTTAAGACCAGCTGTTTCACCACAGTTCCGGGCTTTATCTCTTTGGGATACCGGATTAGCAGCGGTGTCCGGAATGACTCTTCATACATAAATCGTTTGTCAAACCAGCCATGCTCCCCCAAATAAAAACCCTGATCGGAAGTATAAACAACGATTGTATTTTCGGACAATCCATTTTTATCCAGGTAATCAAGTACTTCACCCACACCATCATCAATGGATTGAATGCACTTCAGATAATCGCGGATATACCGCTGGTATTTCCATTTGGCCAGATCCCGTCCAGTGGGCATGGTTCTTTTAAATTCTTCATTTTTGGCATCGTAAGCCGCCCGCCAGGCCTTACGTTGATTTTCATCCATTCGTTGAATATCGGGCATGAAGTTGGTCGGTTTTCCGGTATACGGGTCGTTCTCAAATTTCATATCATGACCCCACATCATGTCTTTGACGATTCCCATCTCCTGGGTATGGGCTGCGGTGCCACGACCTGAATAATCATCGAAAAAGTTACCCGGGAAGGGGAAGTCACGGTCTTCATAAAGATTCAGATATTTTTCTTCCGGTAACCAGTTGCGATGTGGCGCTTTTTGATGATAGAGCAGGCAGAAGGGTTTTGATTTATCGCGTTTCTGTTCGAGCCAGTCAAGTACATACGTGGTGGTTAGTGTGGTTACATAGCCTGGAACCTGTTTGCGAACTCCATTTTCAATGAAATCGGGATTGTAATAATCCCCTTGTCCGGGCAGGACATTCGAATAGTCAAACCCCTGCGGAGATCCGTCCAGATGGATCTTTCCGATCAGGGCAGTCTGATATCCGTTTTGCTGTAAGAGTTTAGGGAAACTCGCCTGATCCCAGTTGAATCCGCCGTTGTTATCTATTTTCCCGTTGAGGTGGCTGTATTTCCCGGTGAGCATTACGGCCCGGCTGGGGGCACAAATGGAGTTGGTCACAAATGACCGCGTGAAAATTGCCCCCTCTTTGGCTATCCTGTCGATATTGGGGGTCGAATTTAATCCATAACCATAGGCGCTGATCGCCTGGTAACCGTGATCATCGCTCATGATGAAAAGGATATTCGGTCTTTTGTGGTCCCGGGATTGACCAGCGCACACCGGGGCTAATCCGGTCAGACAGAGGCCCAGGGCAATCCCTGTTTTGATTTGTTTCTTCATTTTGAAATTTAAATCTGTTCCCATTAACAATGCATGTAACCGGAATGGATGAATATCATTCTTCGCTAATCAACAAAATAAGTCATTAGCCTTTATGCATCAGCCATTAACCATTAACCATTAATCATTAACCATTATTAATTGCTCACAACCTGCAGTCTGTAATCAAAAGAGGCTTTAACAGCAGCTTATTTGGGCTCGGTTACCTCCATTCTTCCCGGTTCGCGCACATTTGCCCCTTTGATATTCCTGATTCCGTCACCCAGGTCGGCTCTGGCCTCATCGGCAATCTTACTGAGCTCTGCCACAACCTCAGGATAAAGTTCCTTTACATCATAGCGTTCCCCCGGATCTCGCCGAAGGTCGAACAATGCGGTTTCTACCTGGATAATTCCTGTTTTCCCGGCAACACCATCATTCCCGGGCAAGTATCCTTCATAGGTTTGTGACCGGTGAGGGAAGACCAGTTTCCACTGATTCTTTCGTACAGCTTCGAGACAATTTGAATTGTAATAATACAGAAAAACCTCACGCGGATTTGCATTCAGGTCCCCCCTGAGTAAGGAGATAATATTGACCCCGTCAATTTTGAGTTTGGGCAGAGGGGCCCCGGCGATATCTGCCAGGGTTGGCAAAATATCCATCATCGCAGCCATCCGGTTGCAAACGGTTCCCCCGGGGATATGACCGGGCCATTTCATGATGCATGGAACCCTTTGGCCCCCTTCCCAACTGGTTCCTTTCCCTTCGCGAAACCCCCCTGCTGAACCTGCATGATTCCCGTAATTAATCCATGGTCCGTTATCTGAAGCAAAGATGACCAGCGTATTTCCGGCAAGTCCGTTTTTCTCAAGTGCCTCCATGATCTGTCCGACGGACCAGTCGATTTCCATCACCACATCCCCGTAAAGCCCCTGATTGCTCTTTCCCCTGAATTTGGCTGAGGCAGCTATCGGAACATGGGGCATCGAATGGGGCACATAGAGGAAGAAAGGGTCATCTTTGTGTTTGTTGATGAAGGCTACTGCCAGTTCAGTATACCTTGTGGTCAGAGTTGCCTGGTCTTCCATAGTTTTAATCTCCTGGACCATATTATTCCCCTCAATTAACGGTAGAGGGGGGTAGCTGGCTTTGTTTTTGTTTTGTTCTGGGGTAGCCACAGAACCGTCAAGATTGTATTTCCACATATCATTCGAGTACGGCAATCCAAGGTATTCATCAAATCCCTGCTGCAAGGGGAGGAATTTACGCTGATATCCCAAATGCCATTTCCCGAAAATCCCACTTTTGTAACCCTTCTTCTTCAGAATTTCGGGTATTGTCTCCTCCCGGGGGTTCAACCCGATGGTGGAGTTTGGAAATAAAGCACCCCCTATCCCGATTCTGGTCGAATAACACCCGGTAAGTAACGCAGCCCGGGAAGCACTGCAGACAGCCTGCGAAACATAGAAATTGGTGAACCTGACCCCACCTGCTGCAAGTTTGTCCAGATGGGGGGTTATATACTGCGTGGCGCCATAACAGTTAAGGTCGCCATACCCCAGATCGTCAGTAAGGATTAAAACAACATTGGGAGGCTTTTGCCCACTTAACATTCGCATCACAGGCTCTTTTGCCTGCATCGTTGTTACACTCAGTAAACCACATAATCCCAACCAACCCAGCTGATCACTTTTCATCCTGTTTAACTTAAAGTTAGATTATCCGCCTTGAATTGAACAAAGGGTTAAACTTAATAAATAAAAGGGTAAAAACGTTTAAATATAAATCTTCAATTTTTTTTAACCGATTATAACTCTAAATTTGCCCTGTTCGTTCACCATACGAAAATAGTTATTCTACGAAAATTAAAATTTAAAATTGCATGAGAACAAATTTGATTAAGTCATTGGTATCTCTGGTATTGGTGGCATGTTTTATGGTAGGTTTAGCACAAAAATCCCTTGCCAAAGGGAAGAAAGAAATCGCCTTGCAGATGTATTCTCTCCGTGATGATCTTAAAAAGGATTTGAAAGGGACCATCGAAAAGATGGGTAAAATGGGATACACTTCCCTGGAAGCAGCAGGTTTTGATAATGGCAAATTTTACGGGATGGAACCGGAGGCTTTTAAGGCTCTTATAGAAGCCAATGGCATGAAACTGATCAGTTCTCATACCGGTCCGAATTATACCGGCGATCAGGCTTCATGGGACGCAGCAATGAAATGGTGGGACATGGCAATTGATGCTCATAAGAGGGCCGGGTGCTCGTTTATTATCAAACCATCCATGGGTGATTATCCTTATAAAAATCAGGAATCACTGAAAAAAACCTGTGATTATTTTAACGCAATCGGGGAGAAATGTAATGCTAAAGGAATCCGGTTTGGGTATCATAATCATAATCACGAGTTTAATAAGATCACTGATGGGACTGACCTGGTTTATGATTATATGCTAAAGAATACAGATCCTAAAAAAGTGACTTTTGAAATGGATGTCTACTGGGTCGTTAAAGGGGGACAGAAACCTGTGGAATATTTCAATAAGTATCCCAAAAGATTTGAATTGCTGCATATTAAAGGGGAGACCGAAGTTGATGGCAGCGGCACAATAGATTTTAAGGCAATTTATGACAACAAGGCTAAAGCTGGCACCAAATTTGCAATCGTTGAAGTTGAACGATACAGCTTTGAACCTTTGGTAAGCGTTCAGAAAAGTTTTGATTACCTGAATAATGCGCCATTTGTTAAATAAAGGTTTAAATAGTTGAAGGACTGAAGCTGCCCGGAGTAGGGCGGTTTCTGTCCCTTAAAGATGAATACTTTGAATCAATTGATTACTTTCACGTGTGATTCTGAATATTTGAAATTAATTTTAAAGGAACAGTTAAGTTATGCCCGAGAAAATTAACCTGACAGGACGTTGGCGATTTGAGGAGAATTTCGGATTTGGCAAGGACAACGGTTACGCTGAAATTAACCAGAGAGGAAAACACCTCAAGGGCGTTTTGCGTTTCTCGGAACAAATTGACGGAGAGGAAACCTTTATTGTAAAGCAGGAGATTGCCGGTAAGATCAATGGGACAAAGATTGATCTTAAATCACACTCCTGTGAGATTTTGTTTAGCGACGAAGATATAATTTATGAATTGGATACCTGGACCGGTGAGCTTCTGCCTAACGGGAAGATTGTCGGGAACAGCCGCGATTCTGAAGGGACCGGTGGCTCATTTGTTATGGAACGCGAAAGTTATCAAACCTCTGATTTGACTGATGATCACCAGTTTGGAATGAATTAAGGTAGGGATGGAAATCATTCGTCCCTACATTAATTCACTCAACTCCAGCCAACGCAACTCTTTCTCATCGAGCAATTCCCTGATTTCTCCATGACGTTTTGATTTAATTACAAGGTCATCTGATGAAAATTCCCCGGAATTCATCTCCTTTTCGAGCTGCAGCTTCTCCTCCTCAAGTTGTGCAATATCTTTTTCCAATTGATCAAGCTCCCGTTTCTCGTTGAAGTTTAGTTTTCGGATTCCCTCCTTTACCGGTTTAGGTTTAACCGTTTTTTCACGCTTCTCGGGTGCCCTTTGTTCCCTCTCTTTATCCTCCAGCCAATCCCGGTAATCCGAATAATTGCCCGGAAAATCCTTGATTACCCCGTCGCCTTCAAAGACGAAAAGGTGATCAACAATTTTGTCCATAAAGAAGCGGTCATGGGAGACAACAATAGCACATCCCTGAAAATTACGCAGGTAATCTTCAAGTACATTTAAGGTCATGATATCAAGGTCATTGGTTGGCTCATCCAGAATCAGAAAATTGGGATTACGCATTAGAATAGTGCAAAGGTAGAGCCGTCTTTTCTCTCCGCCGCTCAATTTTTCCACATAATTGAATTGGGTTTCGGGAGGGAAAAGGAAATAATTGAGAAACTGGGATGCATTCATCCGGTTCCCGTTTCCAAGATCCACCACCTCTGCAATCTCTTTGATCACATCGATTACGCGGTCACCTGGTTTGAAATTTATGCCATCCTGTCGGTAATAGCCAAAGCTGATTGTTTCACCAACGTCGATGGTCCCGCTGTCGGGCAATAAGTTACCTGTCAGCATATTCAGGACCGTTGTTTTTCCGCTGCCATTTTTCCCGATAATGCCAATTTTTTCCAGCCGGGCAAAGTTATAGCTGAACTTGTCTAAAATGACCAGCTCATCATAGGCTTTGCAAAGACTTTTGACGTTCAGGATTTTACTCCCCAGCCGTTTCCCCTGCACGGTTAGTTCAATATCATCGTCAGCCCGGAATTGGGAGGCTTTTTCCTGTAATTTATAGGCATTTTCAGTGCGGTATTTCGATTTGTGAGTTCGGGCTTTAGGCATTTTCCGGAGCCACTCCAGTTCGGAGCGGAAAAGATTCCGGGCACGGTCAATTTCGGCGTTAAGAGATTGAATGCGGTCCTCCCTCTTTTCGACATAATAAGAGTAATTCCCCTTGTATTTGAAAATGGCATTATCATCCAATTCAATGATCTCATTACAGACCCGATCCAGGAAATACCGATCGTGTGTCACCATAAAAAGGGTGCATTTGGCTTTTTCAAGGTATTTTTCGAGCCACTCAATCATCTCCAGATCGAGGTGGTTGGTGGGCTCATCAAGGATCAGAAAGTTGGGTTCATTAATCAGGATATGGGCAAGAGCCACCCTTTTTTTCTGCCCTCCCGAAAGAAATTTGATCTGTTGATTTACGTTTGTAATCTTCAGCTGGGTGAGAATTTGCTTGATCCTAAGCTCAAAATCCCATGCATTCAGCACATTCATCCGCTCGATGGCATGGTCAAGTAGTTTTGGATCGTGATTCTCGAGAGCTTTCTCATAATTTTTGACCGCCTGGATCAATTCGCCCGGAGCCTTAAATGCCGCTTCGAGGACCGTATCTTCCGGATTCAGATCGGGATTTTGACGCAGGTACCCGATCGCCCCGGGGTTCATAAGAGTTAGTTTCCCTGAATCCGGGGTTTCAATACCTGCAATAATATCCATTAATGTTGATTTTCCGGCCCCGTTTTTGGCGATCATCGCCACCTTTTGCCCTTCCGAAACCGAAAAGCTAATTCCTTCGAATAGTGTTAGTTCTCCCCAATATTTTGATAGATTTTCGACTTGCAGGTATGTGATCATAGACAATTAAAATTACGAGCACAAAATTAGCACGAAAATTTACAAAAGAAGATCTTAATTTTAGGGCTGGACTCAATTACGGATTTATGCAAAAAAAAGAGCGTTTTGAAAAGGTTATTGAATGGTTTAAAGCCAATAGGCCGGTTGCTGAGACTGAGCTACACTATAACAATCCCTATGAATTGCTGGTGGCTGTAATTTTATCGGCCCAATGCACCGACAAACGGGTAAACATCGTCGCACCTGAATTATTGAAGGTGTTTCCCACACCTCAGAAACTGGCTGATGCGGAGCCCGATGAAGTGTTTGAGTATATCCGCTCCATCTCTTATCCGAATAACAAGGCGAAACACCTGGTGGGAATGGCCCGAAAGCTGGTTGAAGATTTTCAGGGGATCATACCTTCAGAAGTGGATCAGTTAGTAACCCTTCCGGGAGTTGGACGCAAGACTGCAAATGTCATTGCATCAGTGGTGTTTAATAAACCGGCTCTGGCTGTGGATACTCATGTTTTCAGGGTTGCAGCCCGTATCGGTTTGTCTGCCAATGCAAAAACTCCGTTGGAAACGGAGAAACAGCTCATCGCATATATCCCTGATGAACTTATTCCAATCGCGCATCACTGGTTAATTCTTCATGGAAGATATACCTGTATTGCCCGGAAGCCCAAATGTGAGTCGTGCGGAATATCCTCTTTCTGTGCCTACCATGAAAAAGAACTCAAAAAAATCACTGTTTAAAATAAGTAAAAATTACAAATAGAATTTGTTTTTTGTCCATTCTTTGTACTTTTGTGCCGTAGATTGGAAAACATCAGGATTATCATAAACAAAAAAATCAGTAGTTATGGCTTACAAAATTTCAGATGAATGTATCGCTTGCGGAACTTGCATTGACGAGTGCCCGGTAGAAGCAATCAGCGAAGGTGATATCTTTTTAATCGATGCTAGTCTTTGCACCGATTGTGGTTCATGCGCTGAAGTTTGTCCTACCGACGCAATTTCTCCAGAATAACCAGAGAAATAGATATAGTGTGAAAGCCTGCTAAGTTTTAGCGGGCTTTCATTGTTTTAGATTTTCCTGATCCTAATTTCAGTATTGCTCACAGATACTTTTTTTCAAAAAATATGATCAACATTACATTTCCAACAATCATTAAATCGTATGGAAAAACGACCTTCCCGAAACGAAGCTTTTGCCCTTTTATGCCGGTATAACCAGCAGGATAGCCTGATCCGTCACGGACTGGCAGTTGAAGCAGTGATGCGCTATTTTGCAGGCCAATCGGGTGAAGATATCGACAAATGGGGGGTGATCGGCCTTTGTCATGATCTGGATTATGAGCAATTTCCTGATCAGCATTGCGTCATGACCCGGAAAATCCTCGAAGCTGAAAACTGGCCCGAATCGTATATCCGCGCCATTGTCAGTCATGGCTGGGGAATCTGTTCCGATGTTGAACCACTGGATTGGATGGAGAAGATACTCTTTGCAACCGATGAACTAACCGGTTTGATTACCGCCTGTGTTTATGTACGACCATCCAAAAGTATCCTCGATCTCACCACCAGATCAGTGATGAAGAAGTGGAACACAAGGGCTTTCGCCGCGGGAGCCAACCGCGACATTATTGCTAAAGGAGCTGGAATGCTTGGATTGACGGTGGAATCCCTCGTTGAAGAGACTATTCTGGCCATGCAAAAGGGGGCAGAAGCGATCGGGCTGAGAGGAACCCTGTAATTTTAATAATCAAGTATCGAATCAACAACCTTTTTATTAATTGCAAAACATTTACGATCAGATTATTGTTACCCCTTTTGATAATAAAATAAGTACATAACTAAAAACTAAAATTTATGCCAAAGTATGTAATAGAACGGGAAATTCCCGGTGCCAGTAATCTGACTGCCGAACAATTAAAAGGTATTTCGCAAACCTCATGCGGAGTTTTAAGTAAGATGGGTTCTGAGATTCAGTGGCTTCAAAGCTATGTAACCGGCGATAAAGTCTATTGTATTTACATTGCACCCAACGAAGAGATGGTTCGCGAACATGCAAGACAAGGTGGATTCCCGGCAAATTCTGTCAGTCAGGTATTTACAGTCATTGATCCCACCACTGCAGAGTAATTTGTTTTTCAGGAATAGATTCAATATATTTGGCATGCCAGGAATGCAAACTGATCTCCTAATTTGCATTCCTTGCCAAATGACCTTAAACGAATTAACTGGTTTGCGATGCACCAACTGAATTTTGAGTATTTAACCGGAAATTTTATTAAATCTGCATTCTACTCAGTTATAAACTATTCAAAATCATTGGATTATTCTATTTTTAGGATAAAGTCTGTATTGTAAAATAAACTTATAACTTTGTCTGATCACCTTTATAATCCACTCATTAATATTGAACAATGAAAACTGAACAAATTATTTATTCTGAGGCTACAGGCTGGGGGAAAAAAAGTGAAAACAACTTGGGAAAATTGGCTCAGCTTGTTTTCTTGTTTGGCAATAAGGAGCTACTGAAAGATCAACGACACATTGATTTAGTTGCAGAAAGATATTCTGCAGCGCAAATAGTAGGTTGTTCAACTTCGGGTGAGATTTACCAGGAAGAAGTGATGAATAATCATATTGTCTGTACGGCGGTATGGTTTGAAAATACAACTGTCAAAATTTCGAGAGAGCCTATAGATTCGATGGAAGAAAGTTTCATGGTCGGTGAAAAGATTGCTGAAAAACTTGATAATGAACATCTTATTCATGTTATGGTGTTATCCGAAGGATTGAATATTAATGGAAGTGAACTTACGAAGGGGTTAAACAGCAAGTTAAGTGACAGGATTCCGATAACAGGTGGTCTGGCGGGTGACCAGGCGGACTTTCATGAAACTGTAATTGTTCATAACCATGCAGGTGAGAAGAATCTGGTATTGGCTATTGGTTTCTACGGTGAGCATCTCCGCGTCGGCTATGGATCTATGGGCGGATGGGATTCCTTTGGAGTTGATCGGGAGGTTACTAAATCGAAGGGAAATATTTTATATGAGCTTGACGGCCATCCTGCCCTAGAGTTATACAAACGATACCTTGGTGACCATGCCGCGAATCTGCCGGCATCGGCGTTGCTATTCCCTTTAAGTCTGCGATTAAAAGATTCTGAAACAGCATTAGTAAGAACGGTTTTGGCTGTTAATGAAGCTGATGGCAGCATGGTATTTGCGGGAGATATTCCTCAGGGTGAATATGTGAGGCTGATGAAAGCAAATTCGGATCGCCTGATTGAGGGTGCCAACGGAGCTGCCGAGATGTCGAAAACCTCTCTTCAGGATTCTTCTCCGGACCTTGCAATCCTGATCAGCTGCGTAGGTCGGAAATTAGTGCTTAAGCAAAGGGTAGAGGAGGAACTGGAGATTATCCGGGAGTCTTTTGGAAGGCATACCACCATTGCGGGATTTTATTCCTACGGAGAAATCAGTCCGATCAAACCCTTTGAACAACATTGTGAACTTCATAACCAAACAATGACCATCACACTGTTTAAGGAAGTATAAGTCGTCCTAAGAATGGAAAATAAATTGAACAAACTTTTATTACGTCAGATTAAGCGTCATTTTGGGACAATTGACCCTTTGCCGCAAAGTCTTTTCGCATTTATTCAGGACATTAACAATACTTATGAAAATTTCGAGCAGGACGCCCAACTGCTCCAGACCTCCATTGAAATCAGTTCCCAGGAACTCAGGGAGGCCTATCAGAAACTTAAATTAGACGCAGAAGCCCAGAAGGAGACGATCCATAAAATAAAAGAGGCTATATACGCTCTCAATCCTGACGATCATACAAAAATTATAGAAGAAGGGGCTGCTCCCTCAGACAGCAGTTATTTGTTCAGTTCGCTTATTAAATTAATTGAGGAACGGAAACAAGCCGAAGAAGAAATTCTAAAGCTCTCCAAAGCTGTGGAGCAAAATCCGGCGTCAATTGTAATTACTAATACAGACGGTGATATAGAATATGTAAATCCAAAGTTCTGCGATCTGACCGGATATACCAGGGAGGAGGTCCTTGGCAGGAATCCGAGAATATTAAAATCAGAATCTACCCCTTACGAATTATTCATAGACCTATGGGATACCATTTTGGCTGGCAACCAATGGCAGGGAGAGCTCCAAAACAAGAAGAAAAATGGGGAGTATTACTGGGAATCGGCTTTAATATCACCGATTATCAATGAAAACCGGCAAATCACCCATTTCATTGCAATCAAGGAGGATATTACTGCACGTAAAAGAGCAGAGGTGGAACGGATAAAACAGACAGGTTTGATAACCTCCTTACTTGACTCTATCCCTGATATCATCTTTTTCAAAGATACTAAAGGAACCTATCTTGGATGCAATCCTCCATTTGCAGAATTGGTAGGTAAATCGAGAAATGAGATCATTGGCAAGAATGATTATGATCTCTTCGACCGTGAGTCGGCAGATTTGTTCCGGTTCTTTGATGTTGAAATGCTTAAACAAAAGCAGTCACAGCACAACGAAGAATGGATAACCTATCCCGACGGGCGGAAAGTTCTTATTGATACCCTTAAAACCCCCTACTGGGCAAGTGATGGGAGTCTGATTGGAATCCTTGGCATAAGCAGGGATATTACGGAAAGAAAAAAGGCAGAGGAGGAATTAAAACAGAGTAGCCAGAAATGGGAAGCTATAATCTCGGCTTCTCCAGATGGCATAGGTATGGTCTCGATTGACGGAAAGCTACAGCTTATGTCAGAGAAACTAGCCTTGATCCATGGCTATTCCATCAATCAGAGAGAAGAATACCTGAATAAAACCATTTTTGATTTTATTGATCCGTCTAACCATAAAATACTGATTGATAATATCCATAAATTACTGGCGGGTGAAAAAGGGCATAAAATAACCGAATATCTGGCGGTAAGGCAGGATCAAAGCAGGTTCTTCATTGATGTAAATTCCTCCTTGTTATATGATGCCAATGGTAAGCCGGAAAGTATCCTGTTTGTAGAACGGGATATTACGGAACGAAAGTTCGCCGAAGAAACACTCCAGACTAAGACTTCCTTACTCGAAGCTCAGACTAATGCTACTATAGATGGTATTTTAATCGTAAATAACGATCAGAAAAGAGTCCTGATCAACCAACGGGTAATTGATCTGTTTAATGTCCCGCAGTATATTGTGGATAGTGAGGATGACTCCTTGTTGCTCAATCATGTTATGGGACTGAATAAAAATCCGGAGAAATTTCTTGAAAAAGTGAAATACCTGAATGATCATAACCATGAAATTAGTCAGGATGAGCTGGAACTGATTAGCGGGAAAGTGCTGGACCGTTATTCAGCACCAGTGTTGGGAAAAGACGGGAAGAACTACGGCCGGATCTGGACTTTTCGTGACATCACCAAAAACAAGCAGGCCGAAGAGTTGTTGCAAAATGAGCGGGCTCTTTTTAGAACAATTATTGACCTGATACCTGACGCTGTATATGTCAAAGATACAGAAGGGAGAAAGATCCTGGCCAATCCAAGAGAAGTTCAATTTACCGGCAAGAATTCGGAGGAAGAAATAATCGGGAAAACAGACGAGAATTTGTATCCCGATATCACTGCAGTACGTGCATTGCAGGAAGACCAGTTCGTTCTTCAAACAGGGAAGTCAATTCTGGATTTAGAAGGCACATTAATAGACAACAACGGGAAATTGCACTCATTATTAATATCTAAAGTACCGCTACGCGATGTTCATGGAAAGATTACCGGCTTAGTGGGAGTGACACATGATATCAGTTCGCGCAAAAAGGCAGAGGATGATTTAAAACAAATTTCAACACGGCTCTCATTGGCTGCACGTGCCGGCGGAGTAGGCGTCTGGGACCTTGATCTGGTTGAGGATTTTCTGTTGTGGGACGACCAGATGTTTTCTCTTTATGGTGTTGATAGAATGTATGTTGGTCAGGCAAACGAAACCCGGATTGCGGGTATTCATCCTGATGATGCCTTAGCGGTTGACCATCAGATTGAGCAGGCAATAAAGGGAGAAAAGGAATTTGATACTGAATTTCGTGTGATCTGGCCGGATAAATCCATCCATAATATCAGGGCCCTGGCAACAGTACAGCGCGATGACTCAGGCAAACCTCTTCACATAATCGGAACAAACTGGGACATTACCGAACAGAAAAAGACGGAAGAGACTCTTTTAATAGCCAAGCAGGAATCTGATAGTGCAAATAAAGCCAAATCAGAATTCCTGGCCAACATGAGTCATGAAATACGCACTCCGCTGAATGGTGTGATCGGATTCACCGATCTGCTTTTGAGATCACCGTTGAATAAAATCCAACAGCAATATGCCAAGAATGCCAATACATCGGGTCACTCTTTATTGGGAATCATAAACGATATTCTCGATTTTTCCAAAATAGAAGCGGGCAAAATGGAGCTCGACTGGATTAAAGCCGATATTATTGAACTTGCCGAGTTATCCTCCGACATTGTTAAATACCATGCCTCCCAAAAAAATATTGAGCTCCTTTTGAATATTGAACAGGATATACCCCGTTTCGCGCTGATAGATCCTACAAGACTAAAACAAATCCTGGTCAACCTATTATCAAATGCCGTTAAATTCACTGAAACAGGAGAAGTAGAATTGAAAATTACATTTGACAAAATAGATGAGTTAAACGGAATATTTAATTTTTCAGTCAGAGATACTGGGATAGGAATCAGCGAGATACAACAGAAAAAGTTGTTTAGGGCATTTTCACAGGCTGATTCTTCCACTACCAGGAAATTTGGAGGAACCGGTCTTGGTCTAACTATTTCAAACATGCTGGCTGAAAAAATGGGAAGTAAGATTGAAGTAATTAGTGAATTGGGTAAAGGTTCAACTTTCTTTTTTACATTCAAAACAGACTATGAAAATGGAGAAAAATTAGATTTGCATAGTCTGACAACCATCAACCGATTGCTCGTAATTGATGATAATGATAATAACCGGATGATTCTCGAACATACCTGCCAAAACTGGGGAATCGAATTTGTCGGCATTAATAACGGGCTTTCAGCGATAAAACTTTTAGAAACATCAGAACCGTTCGATGTAATCATCGTCGATTATCAGATGCCTCAAATAAATGGGCTTGATACTATCCGGATGATCAGAGAAGATTTACATTTATCCTCTGAAAAACAACCGATAATATTACTCCACAGTTCTTCGGATGATATTGAGATTTATGAACAGTGCAAACGAATGGGGGTGATATTTAACCTGACCAAACCTATCAAATCGACAGAATTATTCCATTACCTCAAGAGTATTCACCTTCAGCCTGATGCAGTAGCCGGCAGTAATAGTGCTGCATTCCAATTAATTAATGAGAATTTAACACCCGATTCTGCTCCGGTAATTCTTGTTGCTGAAGATGTTGTCATCAATATGATTCTGGTAACCACCCTGATAAAGCAAATGATTCCCAATGCGGTTATTTATGAGGCGAAAAATGGGAGAGAGGCCTTTGAAATGACAATATCGAAAAAGCCCAACCTGATAATAATGGATATTCAAATGCCTGAAATGTCAGGAATTGAAGCGACCATGTCTATTCGGAATTTTGAAGCAGGAAAAGGGAGCAGAATCCCCATAATTGCGCTGACGGCAGGAGCAGTAAAGGGGGAAAGGGAAAGATGTCTGGAGGCCGGAATGGACGATTTTCTGACTAAACCACTTGAAAAAAAGCTATTACTCCGTATATTAGGAAACTTTTTAAACAATTCTTACCGGGAAAATACCTCCAATTTTAAAGAAAATAACTATGATGATCCGGACAATATTCATTTCGACCGAATGATGGTTATCGAGAGTCTTGGTAACAATGAGTCAGTTATCAGGGAACTGCAGGAGGCTGCTCAAATTCAATTTGTTCAGGATATTGCCATATTAAAGAAAGCGATTGAAAAACGGAACTTGTCAGATATAAAAAAAGTTGCACATTCTATCAAGGGCGCTTCCTTAAATATGTATTTCAATAAAATGGCTGCTTTAGCCATCGAATTTGAATTATATCTCGACAAAGACCATTTTAATGAACTCAATGATCTTTACAATGAAGTGGTTACAGAATGGGAACAGATAGAGGTAATTCTGAAGAAATCAGGAGAAATTAATGAAATAATTGAATAGTACAAATTTTGAGATAAGTTCAGATTGATACAAAACCAACGGGTGAAGCGCATCATTAGACATTCACCCGTTCTTTTTTAGTGACCCTTTTATTTTGGAAGTTTTGGGGTACTCACCTTATCCACCAGTGATACAATCGATTGGTGTGAGATCCCGGAATGATAACTAAGTCCTATTTCGCAGGTTCTGCTGGTCGAGTACCCCTGGTGAACCTCTTTTGAGGTCAACTGATTTTTAAGGTCGGATAATCCGTGTTCATTGAGTTCCGGAAAAGAAAACCCGCGATCCCCGGCAAAGCCGCAACAATTGGATTCCGGAATTACAACTTTGGCGGCACACCGTTGTGCCAAATCGGCCAATTTACTTTCCAATCCCATTTTTTTCATACTGCAAACAGGAAAGACCGCAATTGTCTCCCGTAAAGGTGTTATTTCAAGATGAGGCAGGAGATAGTCAAGAATAAACTCAACGGGTTCGTATAATCTGAGTATTCCGTTCATATTTTCCCTCATGGTATAAAGGCAGGGACTCATATCGCAAAGTACCGGATATATTCCGTTTCCGGATGCCTGAATAAGGGCAGTTTCAAGTTCTTTCGATTTTTTCATTCCTGCATCGGTGTACCCTTTACTCAGAAAGGCCATTCCACAACACAGGGTATTGAGTTTCTCAGGATAAATTACCTCGTATCCTGCCTTATTCAGCAGTTGGGCCATCACCGCGGAAAGTTGTTTTTCCCTTCGGTTCTCCCTTGAAACGCCCATAGACCGGTTAATACATGATGGGAAATAGACAACCTTGCGTCCTGTCGAAAAACCAGTCGATTTTTTCACATCAATTTTGGAGGCACCCAAAGGCATATAGGGATTCCACTGGGGAATCCTGTTACCCGAAAAAGCTCTTAGCCCTCCTGAAATACCCTTCATCAGGGAGGTTCCCAGAATGGAATGAAAGACCCCTAAGACTGACAATGCAATTCTTGCCGAAGAAGTAACAAGGTTCAGGTTTCCGGCGATCCAGCCGGCAAATCGATTATTGGATCCGATCTCATTGAATCTTAAAGATTTGATTAGTTTGCCCGTGTCGATTTTAACCGGACAGCTCGTGGCACATAATCCGTCTGTGGCGCAGGTTTCGTTTCCGGCATACTTAAAGTCTTTGGACAACTCTGCTAAAATATGAGGTTCATGGCCAGTTTTAAGGAGATGCTTCATTTCACGGTATACAACAATCCGTTGTCGGGGAGTAAGAGTGAGTTCCGCAGAGACACAAGACGGCTCACAGAAACCGCATTCAATGCATTTGTCAATCTTTTCGCTCGCTTCGGGAATTGGTTTGAAGTGCTTAAGATGCGCCTCCGGATCGTTGGTGATAATCACCCCCGGATTCAGCAGGTTCTGAGGATCAAACAGATTTTTGATCTGTTTCATAAGATCATAGGCCTCTTTCCCCCACTCCAGTTCCACAAAGGGGGCCATATTCCGGCCAGTTCCATGTTCGGCTTTGAGTGAGCCATCATATCGGGAAACGACCATTTCTGCCACATCAGCCATAAACTGACGATAGCGCTCTATCTCGCTTTGAACTCCAAAATTCTGAGTAAATACAAAATGAAGGTTTCCTTCCAGGGCATGTCCAAAGATCACTGCTTCATGATAACCCCATTTTTTGAAGAGTTGCTGAAGTTCAAGGGTGGCTTCAGCCAACCGTGGCACGGGAAATGCTACATCTTCGATGATAACGGTAGTTCCGGTTTTCCGAATTGCACCTATGGAAGGGAACATCCCTTTCCGGATATTCCAGAGTCGCTCGTACTCGGATGGAATGGTTGTGAAGCGGATGGGTATTTCGGTCGGAACCGGTTGAATGGTTGCAAGGATTACGGTTATCTGACGGTTAAGATCAGACTGTTGAAGTGCCCTTGTTTCGACAAGGAGTGCGCATCCCCCGGGATTGATGGTTTGGAGGTAATCAGGGACCCCATCCTGATTCTCAACCGATCGCAGACCTGCCCTGTCAATCAGCTCTACTGCCGAGACGGGAGCCGCCTGCAACAAAGTTACAGCGTAGCATGCTTTCTCAATATCCGGAAAAATCATCAGCGAACTGGCCCTGCAGGGGTGTTCAATGACCGTTTTATAAGTGATTTCGGAAATAAATCCGAGTGTTCCTTCGGAACCAATCATCAGGTGAGCTATCACCGCGAAGGGGTCGGAAAAATCAACCAGGGCATTAAGGCTATACCCGGTAGTGTTTTTCATCTTATACTTCCTTGTGATTCTGTCAGCCAGGGTTTTATTTCTCTTGACACTAACTGCCATATCGGTAATGCTCCCGATTAGATCAGGATGCAATAGGCGAAATTGCTCCCTGCTTTTCGGATCGGCGGTATCCAGCAACGATCCATCGGCAAAAATAATTCGCATGCTGCCGAGCGTTTTGTAGGAATTTTGGGCAGTTCCGCAGCACATTCCACTGGCATTATTGGCGGCAATACCACCAATCATAGCTGCATTCACCGATGCCGGATCCGGGCCGATTTTCCTTCCAAAAGGAGCCAGTAAGGCATTGACTCTTCCGCCAGTTAACCCTGGCTGGAGCCGGACCTGTAATCCATCTTCAGAAATTTCAAATTTTTTCCAGTGGTGACCCGCAATGACCAGCACAGAATCCGAAATAGCCTGTCCTGACAGGCTCGTCCCGGCAGCCCGAAATGTGACCGGAAGTGACAAAGCTGAACTTTTCTGCAAGATCAAACTCACCTCCTCTTCATCCTTGGCTTTAATGACTATTTTAGGGATAAGCCTGTAAAAACTTGCATCTGTGCCGTAGGCAAGTGTATGAAGCGGATCATGAAAGATCCGTTTGGAGTCGATAACCGATGTAAGTTGCTCAAATAGGGATTTGTAGTTTCCTGCTAACATATAAAATCTTTAAATGTGAGGCAGAAGTAAAATTAGACAAAATTATCGGGAGGGCATCCGATAGCTGTTATAATTGGAAAAGTCATCGCATGAAAAAGTTTTCAACAAATAAAAATAAGTTCATCTATTAAATTTAGATTGTGTAATTTTATAAAGGTATTTTTTAACAGCATAAATATTAAGGGTTTAATGAAGGCCCAAACCAATGAGATTTAACCTCAACCTTTCCCTCACTGACCGGAATCGGAACGTTTTGCCAATTAATTACCAGTATGAGCTTAGCGCCTGGATCTATAGGGTAATTCATCAGAGCAATCCCGTATTTGCAGAGTGGCTTCACAACCGTTGATTTTCCAATGATCATTAGCAGTTCCGGCTTTTTACCTTCTCCAACCTTTTAGTTCCGCAAGACGAGATTACCGGTGACCGGATGATTATTCAATCGGATCAGATTAAACTGGTAATTTCCACTTTACCGGAAGAGACCCTTCAGCACTTCATTGCCGGAATATTTCGCAACAGAGAATTCATCCTGGGTGACAGGATTTCCAGTGCCGGATTTCGGATTAATTCTATAGAAGCGATGCCTTCACCCGTTTTTAAGGATGAAATGTCAATCCATGCTCTATTTCCGATATTTGTTTCAAATAATGTTAAGGGACAAAAATATGCCAATATCATGCGCCCCAATATGAAGGATATATAAAGCTTATTCTCAATAATCTGAAGGAGAAGTTGAAGGTTTACAACTGGGTTGAACCTTGATGTGTGAAACAAAATACCGAGATAGGTTGGTTTAACAGCAAGGCGGATTTCATAGCAACTCACGAAAAGCCGGGTGAATTACCGATTTGGAACAGGGGCTGGAACTATAATTAAATCTGACAACATTATGGAATCGTTCGGTCAGTTATAAACACCTGATTATGCTGAAAATCAATCATCGTTCCATTTTGGAATTGAAGCTTCCCTTTTAGGTGGGAGAATAGAGTCTGGGCTTAAGTATTAGAATCTTCCTTATGACCCATTGAATTATAACAAGGTAATTGAATAAGCCGGGTCTTAAATGATTATCTTTGTATTAACTCACCCTGCATCAATTTTCAAGAGCGAGAAAACAAGAGTCCCAAAGTTAAATCAACTTAATTCTTGAAGCTATGGAAAGTTCAAAATTGAATAAAAGGGTTTTGATTATCTTTTTAATAATCTTTGGCTTGCTTATTACGGCCGTTTTAATTGGGATTATATTTCAGGCCCCAGTATAATCAAAAATTAAAAGAAGCGCCTCTGCTTCCACTGTGACGGTTCTCCTTGATTAACCTCAAAATGATTTCAAAGAATTCTTTCGATGATCAGGGGATTGATTAACATTGAACCACTATCATGGATTGATTTTGTCCGTCTGGTGGACTGAAGCTAAAAACACCACTTTCGATGGAACGTTTTAATCAAACAACTCTTTCATGCCACCGATATAGTCAGACTCCCATCCCTCCGATATATTTTCATAGGCCTCATCAGGAATATTGGTCTGATGAACCTCAACATTGGTACCCTGTTTATCCGAATGGAGTTTAATGGTAACGATCGATTCTGAATCTTCACCAAAGAACCAGCTCTGGACGATTTTTTCATTAGGGACAAACTCAATATTCCGACCGATTATTTCACCATCCCAAAGTGAAAACTCGGATCCGGGTTCTGTACTCATCTCAGCAGGCTCGCCGGTCCAGATCTCAATCATCATGGGATTCGTCAGCGCATTGTAAACATCCGCAGGTGAAGCTTCCAGTTTGAAATATTTTTTATAATCTCTCATTTGGTTAGAATTTATAAACTAAACCTAAAGTAAACAGCTCTTCAAACTGCAATTTTGGTTTTTGACCAATTACAGTCCCACTTGCATTTACAACAGGAAATTTGGTGTTATAATCATAGATCATCATGGTCATTACCCTGACGTTAATAAATCGATTGACCTGCATGATAAGGGTTTGGTCCCATTCAGCAGAGATTTTTTGAAAAAAGTCCTTATAGTTATCGAAGAATTCCCCCTTGGTATCATAGGTGATATTATCCGAAATTTTCAAATGCCAGTTCGACTTGATAATCAGACCAGGCTCCCACAGTTTTTTGGCTCCTGGAGGAAATCCGTATTTTAACGGAGAGATCAACATTGTGTCCCGGATATACGTGGTTTTCGAGGTAATCGGAGAGAGGAAAAGCGAAAAGTCTTTATTTGGTTTGTAATCAAGACCGATTGAGGTTGTCAGATAGCCGGGAGCCATGAATGCAGAAATCGGATTCACTTTATTCGGATAAGCATAACCATTGGCAATCTGGGTTCTGAAATCGGACTCGACTGAATAGTACCATTTTTTAAAGGCCTGATATCCAAACCGACTTTGAAATTCTATTTTATCATCGTTTTTCTCTAAACCTGTTGTTTTGCTCTGGGTTATCCCGTAACGGAATTCGGCTCCGTTTTCCCATTTGACCTTATCCTTTGAATAGTTTGCATTATATTTTCCAATAGCCAGCAACAAGAGTGAGCTTTCACCCCCTTTTGCCCAGTTTGATAACGAAGTCTGCGTGAATCCAAGCGACCCGTTTCCTATAAGTGTCCATGGCGGAAGGACGATCTTCTTCAATTCAACTTTTTTCAATTTCTTGTCAGGGGCTTTGGTTTCAAAAGTGGTGTACCTGTTTTGTTTCTTAGAAAACCTGGTCAGGATGACACCATCATCAATAACCAATTTCACAACACCTTTCCCATTATTGATCAAAGCCACGCTCAGGGAATCCTGCTGGGCATTTTTCATGAACATTCGCAGGGGTTTCATGGTTCGGTTGGCTGTCCATAAACCGGTTTGTTCATTGTTCAAATTCGACAACCTGATCAACATCGAGTCAGCCTCGGCATGAGCAGCCAGGTATTGAAGTGCAATCCGCAGGGAATCATTGATAATACCCACAGTTTTTTCGTTGTATGCAGCCAACTGCGCCGCGTTTTGGTCCTCCACAGATTTCTTATACTCCTTTATTCTTAATTCGGTTCTTTCAGAAATATAGTTGGTCCGGTAATTGAAATTTATTTTATCCCGCCAGCGGTTCTGGATGGAATCGTTGTAAATTTTCCGATAGTTAATGAAGAGTTGATTGATTGTCGAATCCATAGCAAAACCAGTCACATTCGAGGGAAATCGTAATGCCGAAATTTGTAAATTCAGCTTTTTAACAAAATCCGGAGGAAGCTCCTTCTGTTTTCCCAATAAAATGTTTGGTTCTCCATTCGGCACGTGAGGTGCCTTTGCCAATCCGGCTTCCAAAATCATCATAGGAACAACTATGTCACTGTCATTGAAGCTATTAAAAACATCTTTCCGGATACCGGAGATCCTTTTTGCCATTTCATCTTCTGAGATATAACCGGGGACATCTTTAAGATTCCTGATATCCTGGGGATGACGGTTGATCAGATAAACCACCTTGCCATCTTTCAATAACTTTCTAAGATTAACAACAACAGTATCTAACGGATCGTTTTCTGCATAATTCAATACCCCCTGAATTGGTTTCTTAAAATGATCATCATTAAGGTACCATTCGTTACAGGAATAAAACAATTTATGTAGAAAACCAACACTCCATTTCAATGAGTCGGCGGGCTGATTTATTTGAGATTGCTCCATCATTGGGAGCAGTTTGTCCGAATTTCCGGCTCGAAGCTGTCCGGCAGATAGAACTATCGCAATGAGAATTGATAATATTAACTTTTTGGCAGTCATCATTAACATATTTGTAATTTCCAAAGGTCAAAAATAGGTAAAAGCGAATTATATTTGAAAACTTTTAACGTAATTTGGGAATTCATACTGAATGACAAATTTGGTTTTGGGATCAAAACAAAGGCCAAATAGTACATATATTATTGATTTATAAATATTTAATGTCTAAAGCATTTAAACGTTTGAGTTAATTTTCCACAAGAAATGAGCACAATTAACGAAACCAAACCAGATTGGACAATTATTTCAAGCCACTTACACTAATCTGCACCAAATATTAATTATTGAATAGAATAACGTTAAACCGAATGACTTACAATAACATTAAAGAATACAACTACTTGTTCACAACAAACAATTTTAAAATTATGAAAAAATCAATTTTTCGGGTATTCATTGCTTTATTCCTGATTTTTAATGCATTGCATTCTATTGCAACGGTGCGGCTCCCTTCAATCCTGGGAAGCCATATGGTATTGCAACAGAGGAGCGATGTAAAACTTTGGGGTTGGTGCGGTCCTGCTGAAAAAATAATCATCAAAACAAGCTGGGACACGGTAAGTTATAAAACAACCGGAGGATCGTCAGCAAAGTGGAGCCAAAAAATTAAAACCCCTGCTGCCGGTGGTCCGTACACGATAACAATCAATGGTTCAACGATATTAGAGGACGTTATGATCGGAGAGATTTGGCTCTGCAGTGGTCAGAGCAATATGGAATGGAGCGGCGACCAGGGGCTTAAACAATCGCTCAATGAAATGCCGAATGCCAATAACCAAAAAATCCGGTTTTTCTATGTTCCCAAGGCGACTTCCGAATTTCCCCAGGAGAATTGCGGCGGAAGCTGGAAAGTATGTTCACCTGAAGAGATGAAACACTTCAGTTCTGTTGGCTATTTCTTTGGTAAAAACCTTCAACAGGCGTTGAATATTCCGGTTGGACTCATTAACAGCAACTGGGGTGGTACACCTGCCGAAACCTGGACCCCAAAAAATGAAGTGGAGAGTGACCCGATATTAAATGCCGCCGCCAAAAAGGTGCAACCAACAGATTGGTGGCCAACACTTCCCGGCTATGCCTATAATGCGATGATCTATCCGCTCTCCAATTTTGAAATTTCAGGGGTGATCTGGTATCAGGGGGAGAGTAATGTTGGAACCTATTCTTCTTACAAACAACTATTATCCAAAATGATAGGCTCCTGGCGTCAGTCCTGGCATAAAGATTTTCCCTTCTACTTTGTACAGATAGCCCCATTCTCCGGTTACGGCGATCACGATTTTTGTGCCCTTCAGCGCGAAACCATGACCTATTGTCTGTCTATTCCCAAAACCGGAATGGCGGTCATTTCTGATTTGGTCGAAGATATAAAGAATATCCATCCGGCAAATAAAATTGATGTTTCGGCCCGACTTGCCAATATTGCCCTTGCCGAAACTTATGGAAAGACCGGACTGAGCTACAAATTTCCGATGTATAAAGGGATGAAAAACGAAAAGGGCAAAATCCGGATCATTTTTGAAAATGCAGATAACGGACTGATGGCCAAGGATAAACTGATCACCGAAATTTATATCGCTGGTGAAGACAAACTATTCCAGCCCGCTATGGCTAAAATAGATGGCAACACGCTGCTTGTCTGGAATAAATCGATCAAGACTCCTGTAGCTGTAAGATTTGGGTTTACCAATACGGCAATTCCAAACCTCTTTAGTAAAGAAGGATTGCCGGTAAATCTGTTCCGCACGGATAATTGGGATGTTGATACGGCACCGGTAAAAAAATGATATAATTGCAGAGACGTTGGATCCAGCGTCTCTGCAATTCATTTAAAACATTCGTGGAATTCCCAATTGTGTTTTCCCCGAAGGGTGATATTTGACCTTCTCATTGGCTGATGGTTTTTCGGCAACGACCGACCATGACTGAAGATTTTGCCCTTCAGGGATAAGAAGAAAGCTTTCTTCAGTTTTGGTTTTGAATACCACTGTTTCCCCGCTCAATTTTTGGCTTTTACGATTAAGGTTCGAATACCGCAAAGCTATATTCCATGGCAATTCCAGCTTGCAAGGGTTTCCATAGAGGCTTTTGATCGCAATCCATTGTACTTTTCCAGCTTTAATTTCTGAAGAGATGACAAACCCACCCTGAGCATGGAGGGTAAATCTTGCAGTCTTAGACCCCTTGAATGCAGGAAATACGCTTATTGTTCCATCATAACTCTGCAGAAGCGCTTCATTCATTGCAGTGGCCAGCACCGACATCGCCTCCATCGACATGTGACGGAAAGGCCAGGCTGGAAATGGGACTTTCTCACCGGTTGGTGAGCCGACCACGTTGACCAGATTCGTTTTAAAGTAAGAAGTGCCATCCCCGTCTTCTTTCACTTCAGAGCTGATATGCCCCCAGCCGTTTAGAAAAAACTGCCATCTCACCGGGAACTGGTCCAGGTTTAGGGCAAGCTCCCTGGCAAGCCCCAAACGGGCCATCACAATCGGAGCCGGATCCCAACCCATCCCCTCCGAACCATACAACAACGTGGTAGCCGTCATCACATCAAACAGTGGATCACCTTTTTGACTTAGACCGACTAACCCGGACGGATAAACTGGTGACCGGGGAACAGCAGGAAATATGCCGTCGTACACTCTAAACTCACATTTATTGTTTCGGGAGGTGTCACCTGATACAAGAAATGCATATTCCGGATCATCGGTTTTATACCACGTGGTCAGCATCTTATTCTCTTTAATGCCCCAGCCTGCTCCAATAATTTTATCCCCCTGAACCGAGGTCCCACTGTAAATCCCCTGATTGATTTTATACCCTGAATCACCCTTAATGATTAAGCCATTACTCGCCTTTACGACTGGAAGGGGAGCTAAATGGTCAAGTAGCTCTTTCCATCTTTGGGCTTCAGGAATATCGGCTCCTGCAACTTTCAAAGCCTCCAATGCATTTGTAAATAAGGTCCGTGCATAGACCAGCTCGGTAAGTCCGTCATGCAAAACGACTGAACCTTCATATCCATTACCCTCCTTTGCATGATATAATCCGTCACCCTCCTTTACAAAAAGTGATTCAAAAAACCGTGCAGCTTCAAGAATGAAAGGAAGCGCCTTTTCCTTTAAAAATTTCTTGTCTGAGGTAAACTGGTACTGACGCCAGAAATCGAGCGCGATTTCTGCGACCGGCGTATGATTGTCTTTGACATTCGAATCCATCCGGTTATAGCCGTTCCTGTTGGTGACATCAGAAATAAATGCCCCTTTGGCATTATAAAACTCTTTGGCATCTTTTTTTGCAAACCGGAGGGAATTGAACCTGAAATCCAGATAAGGTGCGACCAAATCGTGAAACCCTGCAGCATTTAGTGGCCAGTAGATTTGTTGCTGGTTCCAGTGAAAATAAAAATTCCATTGCTGCACATCATGGTTCCAGCTCCACAAACCATTGTTAAACCTTCCGGGATATTTCCCGCCTTGTGAAGCATTGGCATAATACATGGTGAGATACCACAGGTTATTCAGATAGTCATCCCCATAATCCATAAACGAGCGGTTCCAGATTGCTTTCCAATAGGCTGCATGTTCTTGTTTGAATGGCTCTAACCCTTTTCTGTTGGCACCTGAGAGTTTACTTTTTACCTCTGCAACAGGATCTCCATTGATCGGTGAAGTCACCGAAAAGGCAAGCTGAATTTTCTTTTCGCGATTTCCGGTTACTTGAATCGAAGTACAACGTGAGTGTTCGCGCGAACAGTTCACTTTTAATCCATTGCTTTGTAGTACAGTGCCACCAACAGCAAACTTGCCTCCCGACAATTTTTGGGTAATAAAAATGGAGTTACCATCAGCCAGGGCTTCAGTTCCCGGTAATCCAATCGTTGCATCCCTTCTCATCCGCGTGTACCACATCGAAAAGGTTCTTGATCCAAAATGTTCCATTGATATTTTCAACGGCACCTCTTCTTTAAATGAGTTCCCTAATTCACAAAAAAGAATTCCCGACTGGTGGTCAATAAAAGCTTTCAGATTCAGATCGCCAAATGGACTCGATCCCCTCAGACTCAGGGAAGCATCCGCAAGGCTAAGTCGCGCCTTGAAATCTGTGAGATAAAGGGTATTAAAAACCGGGAACTTAAAATCGATTTCGATGCGACAGGCGTGTCGCTGGGTAGTGTAAAAGTCGTATTTCTCATCCCAGGTTTCCGGTTTTCCGGTTTGTGAATCATCCCAAAGGTCGCATTTATTGAGTACAATGACAATTTTTGTGTCTTCACACCAAACCAACGCAGCCACGTCTCCATTCCCAAGGGCAATTCCCTGCATAGGATCAATGGGCGGGCTTTTGTAAACCAGGTCGTATTGCGAAATCCGCCCAGGCCAATCGATATTCCAGGATGCTGTTTTGGGGTTGAACGCAGATTGAATGAGGCTTGAAGAAATGTTATTTCCTTTAATTTTTGAAAAAACATTTCCAGGTAAGCAAAACAGGAAAGAAATTACAATTAAAGATATTGTTGTCCCAATCGAATTGTCTATCAGTTTAAGGATGTGACAAGCTATTTTCATAATAATTGATTAATCGGCAGCAGGAAAATCGTTCAATTTCCCCTTGTCTTCAATGGCCAGTTTGATGGTTGTTTTGCAAATGTAAAGAATATTCCCGGCGCCGTGCTCTTCCTGGAAATTATAATTACTCCTTCTAATCCATTTTGCCGCCATAAAACAGCTCAAGGCCCCCTTTTTATATTCTTTTCCAAACTTAGGCTGCTAACCGGTTTCTGAAAGGTAAACATGTGTACCACCGATAGTTTGGTATTTGTTGCTATCTTTGCAAAAAATTCAGGAAAAATCAGTAGGACAATGGCACATAAATCAGGATTTGTCAATATCATAGGCAATCCAAATGTCGGCAAATCGACTTTAATGAATGCGATGGTCGGTGAAAAGCTCTCAATCATCACTTCCAAAATGCAAACCACCCGTCACCGCATCAAGGGGATCGTGAATGGAGAAGATTTTCAAATCGTATATTCCGACACCCCGGGAATCTTAAAACCTTCTTATAAGTTGCAGGAGTCGATGCTCGGCTTCGTCGACACGGCATTGGTTGATGCCGATATTTTGCTCTACGTGACCGATGTGGTTGAAGATTTTTCAAAGAATGCCGATTATCTTGAAAAAATCAAATCAGCGGAAGTTCCTGTTTTGGTTTTGATTAATAAAATAGATCTTACTGATCAGGAGAAGCTTATTGCCCTGGTGGAAAAGTGGAGGGAGCTCATACCGAAGGCTGAAGTGATGCCCATTTCAGCCAAGGAAAAATTCAATCTGGATTATGTTTTTAAACGGATCCTTGCGAACCTTCCAGAAGGGATGCCTTTTTTCCCGAAAGATGAACTGACTGACCGCAATGAACGTTTCTTTGTCCAGGAAATTATTCGGGAAAAAATTCTCCTCTTTTACGATAAAGAGATCCCCTATTCTGTTGAGATTGAAGTAGAAGAATTCAAAGATGAACCAAAACTGCTCAGAATCAAGGCTGTCATTAACGTGGCACGAGACACCCAAAAAGGGATTATCATCGGGCACCAGGGAAAAGCGCTGAAAAAGGTGGGAACCGAAGCCCGGCTGGACATGGAGGAGTTTTTCGAGAAAAAGGTATTTTTAGAAATGTATGTTAAAGTAGCTAAGGACTGGCGCGATAAAGAGAGCCAGCTACGTAATTTCGGCTACGAGATTCAATAAAAGGAAAAGTAAATAATGAGCAATATAGTAGCAATAGTAGGCCGGCCAAACGTTGGGAAGTCCACTTTTTTTAATCGTTTAACCGAATCGCGTGCAGCCATCGTAGATGATATGCCTGGTGTAACACGTGACCGGAATTACGGAAAATCGCTTTGGAATGGCGTGGAATTTTCGATCATCGATACGGGTGGTTACGTTTCAGGATCTGATGATATTTTTGAAGAGGAGATCCGCCGCCAGGCAAACCTCGCCATACAGGAAGCTGATGTAATCGTTTTCCTGGTTGATGTTGAAAGTGGATTGACCGAACTCGATACCGCCGTTTATGACCTCCTGCGCAGAAACGTTAAACCTGTAATTACGGTGGTCAACAAGGTCGACAATCACCAAAGGAGTCTGGATGCCAATGAATTCTATGAACTGGGAATCGAAAAGCTCTTCTGTGTTTCTTCTGTAAATGGCTCAGGAACAGGGGATTTACTTGATGAAATCGTTGATCTTCTTCCCAAGAAAGTGGAAGATGAGGTAAATGAAAAAATCCCGAGGATCGCCGTGGTGGGAAGGCCAAATGTAGGCAAATCATCAATTATCAACACTTTAGTAGGTGAAGACCGCCATATCGTAACTGATGTCGCAGGGACTACCCGTGACGCTGTTGCACAGAAATACAATAAATTCGGACATAATTTTATCCTGGTCGATACAGCCGGTTTACGCAAAAAAACCAAAGTCGCCGAAGATGTGGAGTTCTATTCGGTGATGCGCTCGGTCAGGACCATTGAAGATTCGGATGTTTGCGTGCTGGTTCTTGACGCCACCAGAGGGGTTGAAGGGCAGGATGTGAGCATCTTTCACCTGATTCACCGGAATAAAAAGGGGATCGTCGTGGTGGTTAACAAATGGGATCTGATCGAAAAGGACAACCATACGATGAAGAAGTTTGAGGATGATATTCTCGAAAAATTCGCACCGATTACCGATATTCCGATTGTTTTCACCTCCGCTTTGACAAAACAACGGATTCTTAAAATTCTGGAAGACGCGATGATGGTTTTTGAAAACCGAAACAGGCACATCGCAACCTCCAAGTTAAACGAATTACTCCTTGAATTGATTGAGGCTTATCCCCCTCCAGCTTATAAAGGAAAATACATTAAAATAAAGTATATCACCCAGTTACCTACAAAGATCCCGAGTTTCGCATTCTTCTGCAATCTTCCGCAATACATCCGGGATCCTTACAAGAGGTATCTTGAGAATAAAATCCGGGATAATTTCAATTTCAAGGGAATCCCTATTCAATTGTATTTCAGACAGAAATAAATTCAAACAGGCGGGTTTCAAAGCCGCCTGTTTGGTTATATGGCACAGTAGATGCGGGTTTCGAACCTGCGTCTTCTGTGCTATATAATATAATCTTTAGAATAATGCGCAATAATCACGAAAAAATTCGTATCTTGCGCAACTTTTCCCCCTCAGGGAATTGGAATTTTACAGATAATAAATTAGACGGGTAATTGGTTCATTAGATAGCTATAACACCCGTCACAAAAGACAGATGATGCAATTTAATGAAATGGGACTCGACCCCAGAATCCTAAAGGGGATTCAAGAAATGGGCTTCGAACAACCTTCGCCAATCCAGGAACAGTTTATCCCCTTATTCCTGGCAAAACCCACAGACATTGTTGGACTAGCGCAGACCGGAACCGGAAAAACCGCAGCTTTCGGCCTCCCAATCCTTCAAAAAATCGATCCAAAAAGCAGAGTTCCTCAGGCATTGATACTGAGCCCCACTCGTGAGCTTTGTGTTCAAATCGCCAGAGAGATCTCGGAATATGCCAAATACTTGCCGGACATCGTGATTACCCCTATTTATGGAGGTGCAGATATCAGCGGTCAGATTTCCGCCCTGCGTAAAGGGGTGCATATCATTGCCGCCACACCGGGGCGTATGCACGATATGATCCGCAAGAATAAAGTTGACCTGTCGCAGGTTTCGATCATGGTTCTCGACGAAGCCGATGAGATGCTTAATATGGGTTTCCAGGAAGATGTGGATGCCATTTTGGAGCAAACACCAAAGACAAAAAACACCCTCCTCTTCTCGGCAACCATGCCTAAAGAGGTGGCGGCGATTGCCAAAAACTACATGAACAATCCTGTCGAAATCGCGGTAGGAAAAAAAGGGAGCGGAGCTGAAAATGTAGAGCATATCTACCATATGGTTCATGCAAAAGACCGTTATTCAGCACTTAAACGGGTATTGGATTTCGTTCCTGAAGTTTACGGGATCGTATTTTGCCGTACCCGGATGGAAACCAACGAGGTTGCCTCCCAACTGATTCAGGATGGCTACAGTGCCGAAGCACTCCATGGTGACCTGAGTCAGGCTCAGCGTGACTATGTGATGGAGAAATTCCGCACCAAAGGGGTCCAGATGCTTATCGCTACCGACGTGGCAGCACGCGGACTTGATGTCAACGACTTAACCCACATTGTCAATTATAATTTACCTGACGATATTGAGAATTATACCCACCGTAGCGGCCGTACCGGTCGTGCCGGAAAATCAGGGATCTCTATCTCAATCATTCATATGAAAGAGCAGGGGAGAATCCGGATGATTGAAAAGGGGATTGGGAAGAAATTTCTCCGTATGCCGGTTCCAACCGGAAAGGTGATCTGCGAAAAACAGTTGATGTACCTGATTGACAAACTGCAGACTGTTACAATTAATGACGATCAGATTGAGCCATTCCTCCCTGCTGTACACGAAAAACTGGAAGCGCTGACAAAGGAAGACCTGATCAAGCATGTGGTTTCACTCGAGTTTAACCGCTTTCTGGATTATTATGGGAATACCCCTGATCTGAATGCTCCGGATGTGCATGATTCCGGCAGGAGAGACATACGTGAAGGTCGCGAGATGCGCAGAAATTCCTCCGAAGGGATGACCCAGATCAGACTGAATGTCGGATTATCGCAAGGACTAATTCCAAAGGATATTATCACCTTTGTTATTGATGCTACGGGTCGCCGAAATGTCGAAATTGGAAAGATTGACCTCTATAAGAACTATGCAACCGTAGAGGTTGAATCGGCCTATGGAACAACTTTACTGAAAAACAGCCGCGGAATGAATTTCCGGGGATCATTCTTTGATGCTGAGGTAAACAGTGGAGGACGCGAAAGCGGAGACCGTGGTGGCGACAGAGGTGGTCGTTTTGAACGTGGGGGATTCCGCAAGCCCGAAGGGGGAAGAGACGATTTTAAACGTCGTGACCGAAAGAAACGATTTTAAAATAAAGGATTTAAGGAAGCCGGAAAGCACAAAGCTTCCGGCTTTTTCATTAAAACCTTATTTCTGGTGATACCATCGCTATTTTTCATAATTCTGGACGGAATTCAGCTGATCATTGAATGACTTGATTTAGTTCGCGAATAATATTGAAAATCAAGAATTTAAATCCATATAATCTGTGATATCTGCGGGAGCATATTTTGGGGCTATTCAAGTGAGATTTTCACAGTTAATTTTTAAAAGATCAAATGAGTTCAAATCTCTCTTCATCACATACCTTTCCGGATAACTATCCGGATAAAAAACTTATTAGGGTGGCTGTTGCTCTGTTTTATTTCAGCATGGGATTTTGTTTTGCCTCATGGGCCAGCAGAATTCCCGAAATAAAAACAGCGCTTAAGCTGAGTGACGCCGCCTTTGGAAGTATCTTGTTTGCCTTACCGGTCGGGCAATTTCTGATGATGTCAATTTCCGGAAAATTGGTAACCCGTTTCGGAAGCCGCAAAGTGATCCTGTTTGCAATTCCCGGCTATACCTTATCCCTGTCGAATCTGGCAATCGCAACCCAGGGCTGGCAGCTGGCAATTGGCCTCTTCCTATTCGGTATTTTTGGAAATATGTGCAATATTTCAATTAATACACAAGGTGTTGCCACCGAGAAAATCTACAAGAGGCCTATCATGGCCGCCTTTCACGGTGGTTGGAGTATCGGTGGTTTTACGGGTGCACTCGTCGGATTGGCAATGATCAACCTTAAAATTGCTCCCTATTTCCATTTCTGGCTCGTCGCCGGAATCGTTCTTACAATCGCCTCGCTGAATTACAGAAACCTGATTCCGGGGAAGTCAGGAATTCCCAAAACGGCAGCTCCGAAAAAGCGATTATTTTCGAAACCCGACAGCGGATTGGTTCAATTGGGCATTATTGGGTTTTGCAGTATGGCGAGTGAAGGAGCGATGTTCGACTGGAGTGGGATCTATTTTAAAGATGTGGTCAAAGCACCGCATGCACTGGTAATCCTTGGATATACCTCATTTATGATCACTATGGCAACCGGAAGATTTATGGCTGACAATGTCGTTTTAAAGTTCGGCAGAAAACTTTTGCTCCAGGTGAGCGGTATCCTGATTTCCACTGGACTTCTAATCTCTGTTTTATTCCCCTATCTGATCCCCTCAACCATTGCATTTATGATGGTAGGACTTGGGGTCTCGAGCATCGTTCCATCGGTTTACAGTGCCGCCGGGAGACATGCCACTATTGCCCCGGGGATTGCCCTGGCCACCGTCTCGAGTGTAAGTTATCTTGGATTTCTGATGGGGCCTCCCCTGATTGGTTATATCTCGGCTGCCGCGGGGTTACGCTACTCTTTTGCCGTGATCGGAATCTTCGGGTTTTGCATTACCCTTTTGGTTTCCAGGATTAAGGCGATGCATTAGGATGAGATCAGGATTCCCTTTTCATGTGCGATATCTTCAATGATTTTCTTAATTTCCTGAATCAGCGCATAATCCATCCCTGAAAGTTTTAAAATCATATAACCATGATCCATTTTAGTGAATTTAAAGTTAAGGGGATTATATTCAACGGATAAAATATCATTCCAGTAAACATTCCGGGCTTCACTAAAAATACCGGGTTTAAGGCTTATCTGAATTTCATCAATTGCTACAAAGGCTTTCCAAAATAGACCCGGAAACGCAATGCCAACACCCTCGGTGGTATAGATTATTCCAAAGCTTACAAAAAGGAACGAATAAATCCAGTCAATCAGACGGATATCTTGGTTTTCCACTGTTCTGCCAACAACCCATGCTACGGCAAGGATTAAGAATCCAACGCCAAGAATAATCCGGAATCGTGATTTTTCGCTGACCTTCAATGGATTTCTTTTTAATTCCATTTGCTGATATCTTTAAAATCCCAGAGGGAAACACCCAAAACTCATCGGGGGCACGCTCCCGAAACCTGATGAAATGTTTGAATATTGAGCAAAGTCTAATCCGACTGATTCTGTAAGTTTCAAACAATTGATTGACGGTTAAAATAGCCTTTTAAATTCTCTGGCCTGTAGGTATAATCATTTTTATACCGTTCGATGACTGACGGATGCAACGATTCATTGGTATTCCCTCTTCCTGGCAAAACAAGGTCTATAGGCCTGAAATAGGGTGGCCGCAGTCTGTAAAAACCGCGGTATGATTCATGCTTCATGGCCATAGCCTCAGGATTCATTGGAATCGGTTCAAACTTCAAACGGCAGTTTTGAGCCTTTTCGAGCATCCAGGCCAAAGTAATATCTGACAGCCCATGTTCAAGGTATCCGCCACCAATATCGCTATGTACACCCGGGAACCAGACCTGTTCCAGCACCTGATCTCCAGAGCCTTCTTGCTGATGCCATAAAGTCGCTTGAAAATTTTTCCGTTTCTCATCGATGGCAAGTGCCTGATAAGCATAACTTACCTTGGTCGATAAATCGGTATCATGGAATCCGTTTCGTTTGCTTACAACCCCATTCAGAAACAACGGGTTACCCAGGGCTCCGACCGTATCCCAAACGCCTATAAATTTTATTGTTGTAGTCTCTTCAACAGCATAAGTTTTGCGGAAAAGTGTGGCTTCAACCTCACGGGGTTGGTGTTCCGGTTTTCTGGACCGGTACAGACGATATGCTTTTGGAATCTGGTCCAGGTTCGCCAGTTTTAATATTCCTGAGTTTCTGATCAGCCCAGCCAGGCTGCGAACCGTAAAAGCACCACGGCTAAATCCGAAAAGATATAATTCATCACCTCTTTCGAAGTTTGCAATGATAAACCGATAGGCTTGCAATATATTCTCAGAAATACCCGTCCCTGTGGCACCATCATAAACCCTTGTGAGTTCAACCCCCTCTGTTCCGATACCGGAATCATAATAGAGTAATTGGGAAATCCCGTCCTCTGAAGCAGCTGAAAGCGCACTGGCCATTTTGACTACATTTGTCTGACAGAGCTTCCCGTCTATCCGTTCGTCGGGAGTATTCCAGGTGCCATCACAAAAAATTGCTATCTTCTTCATTCGGTAAAAGATTAGAATAGTAGTTTAGAATTTATTCATGATCTGCTTTAAATACAGCGCAATATCCAAATAATTCAGGTCAAAAGCAAGTTGTTTTGTTCAAATATTTACAACAAAATTGAACAAAATGCCCGCTCAGACATTACCTTTGTTGGTATCCTTCCCTGTCTGACTGGATTTCCAAAAACTATTCCGGGTAATTAATTTTTCCGAAGTCTCAATAATAAAATAGAAACCAATGAATACTGAAAATATCAACTCAAATAGCTCTCCATCGTGGATAGAAATTGTCTCCAAATACAATTTTTCAGACCCGGTAAGGAGCTGGTGGCAAATTGCCAATTCGGTAATTCCCTATTTTTTGCTTTGGGGAGCAATGGTTTGGAGTCTGAAAGTCTCTTATCTGCTTACGCTGTTTCTATCTGTTTTTGCAGCAGGATTTATGGTCAGGATCTTTATTATTTTTCACGATTGTGGTCACGGATCATTTTTTAAGTCCAAATTGCTTAGCAGGATCGTTGGAATCGTTACCGGAATTATCACATTTACACCTTATCATAAATGGACACATGACCACAAGGAGCACCATGCCACCGTGGGAAATCTGGATAAACGTGGTGTAGGAGATGTCAAAACACTCACGATAGAAGAGTACCTGAAACTGACACGATGGGAAAAATTTAGTTACCGTTTTTATCGCCATCCAGTCTTCCTGCTGGGGATCGCTCCATTCCTGGTTTTTGTGTTTCAAAACCGTTTACCCAAAAAAACCATGAGCCGAAAGGAGCACATTTACCTACACCTGAATAATCTGGCCCTGATCGTGGCAATCCTTTTGGCGATCTGGGGACTGGGTTGGAAAACCTATCTTTTAATTCAGTTACCGGTACTCTACATCGCCTCGGTACATGGGGTCTGGCTTTTTTATGTCCAGCATCAGTATGAAAATGTGGTTTGGAAGCGTGCACAGGAGTGGAATTACAAGGAAATTGCTCTAGGAGGAAGCTCCTACTTCAAACTTCCCATCGTATTGCAATGGTTTACAGGAAATATCGGATTTCACCATATCCATCACCTGAGTCCCAAAATACCCAATTATAAACTGCCGGCCTGTTACAAGGAAAATACAGTATTTCAGGAAATAAAGCCGGTTACCTTCTTCTCGAGCCTTCGTTCCCTCAAATTAAGGCTTTGGGATGAAAATAAAAAGCAATTGGTAGGATTCAAGGCGCTACGCTATTATCCCCGATAACATTGCAGATCGCTTATTGAAGAAAAATTTGTACTTTTCGATCGCTTAATTAGTGCGACGGGAAGAAGCCCCAAAAAAACAACTTCCTGGGTCCCTTTTCCGCCCAAAGGCCGTAGTGATTCTAATTCTTTTAATCTTTAATGCTCATGATATGAGGAATATACGGACGATCTTTCTTGTTGCAATATCCCTTTTGGCATCATTAATCATCTCCTGTCAAAACAGAACTGACCCCTTTAGGAAAGGTTTGTGGAGAGGAGTTTTTATTTTGCCGGGAAACGAGATTCCTTTTGTTTTTGAAGTCAAAGGTAAAGGCGTTGACAGTACCACAGTATTCCTGATTAATGGTGAAGATCGGTTCAAGATCAATAAAGTCACTTTTAGCAATGATTCTGTTTCAATCGCGATAGATCTTTATGATGTAGTGCTGAAAGGAAAGCTGGCTAAAAACACCCTGGCGGGGAATTTTATCAAAACAGCGGTTAACGGGAGAATAACAAAGGTCCCGTTCAGGGCGGAATATGGAAATCACTCCCGCTTCCAGGCAAACAGTGAACCTCCGTCTGTTTCTCTCGATGGTACCTGGGATATGAAGATTGTCTCGTCAGGAATTACCCTAAAAACAGTGGGAAATTTCACACAAAAAGTGGCCTCCCTCACCGGAACAATCCTCGAGGAGACGGGCGATTACCGTTTCTTTGAGGGAGTTATTCACGGGAAAAAATTTTCGTTGTCGGCTTTTGGAGGGTCGACTCCCTACCTGGTTAAAGGGGAGTTTTTGAATGACAGTACCTTCACCGGTGAATTTGTCACACTTCGCCAAACCTCAAAGATTGAAGGAAAGCGCAATCCTAAAGCGAGCTTACCAGATCCCTATTCGGCATCTCACCTTAGAGAAGGCTTTTCAACCGTGGCATTTACGTTCCCAAATCTCGAAGGAAAACAGGTTTCACTTTCAAATCCTAAATATCAGGGGAAGGTCGTAATCGTCACTATTCTGGGTAGCTGGTGTCCTAACTGCCTGGATGAGAATACATTTTTATCTTCGTGGTACAAAACAAACCATCAGCGCGGTATCGAAATTATAGGATTGGGGTTTGAGCGTAAAGACGATTTTGAATCTGCCAGGAGATCATTGACAGCCCTGAAGAACCGCCTGGGCATCGATTACGAAATTCTTTTTGCCGGAAAATCAAGCCCGGAATCGGCTTCACAAGCTTTGCCAGCCTTAAATGGAATCGCAGCTTTCCCAACGACACTGTTTATCGACAAAAATGGGATTGTTCGCAAAGTCCATACCGGCTTCAGTGGTCCTGCTACCGGTAAGTTCTACGAAGAATTTAAACAGGAATTTAATGATCTGATTGATAATCTGGTTGCTGAAAAATAAATGGAGAAGCCGTTTCGCATATTTGAACTGACCAAAGAGCTCGTTGAAGATATTCGCTCAAGAACTTATGATGCTCATTTTCATGATTTTGAAGAACTCATTATTGTGACTCAGGGTAGTCTGGAACATTATATCGATTTTAAAAAGGAGATTCTCGAAGCTCCGGTTGCCTGTTATGTTTCCATGGGAAAGATGCACAAATTAGTGCCTGGACACGATTTACGGGGATGGGTTATCAACTATAAAACTGCCTTTATCCCCGATTCCAAACTTAGCTTCTATTCCAATTTCTTTACCTCAACCAACATCCCCCTCTCCATGGGTCACTGTATCAATCGTTTTACCAACCTGTGCCAGATAATCAACGGTGAATACGCTCAGGAATTTATTGACCATACTACCATACGTTACCTGCTCAGCGGGCTTGTGGCCATGATTGATGCAGAACGGAAAAGAAACTCACCAGCAGAAAATGTAGTAAAAGCTTCTCAGGTAGTGACTTTCAATAACTTCCTTAAAATCCTCGAAGAAAACTACCACCGCAATGAGGGAGTCTCCTTTTATGCCAATAAGCTGAATATGTCGGAACGGAACCTGAATATCGTCTGCCAGAATAACTTTCGTAAAAGTGTGTCTGAAATTATAGAAACCCGGAAATTGATTGAGGCCAAGAGGATGTTGTTATATACCGATAAAACGGTTTCTGAAATCGGATTTGAACTGGGATACAACGAAAAATCGTACTTCACCCGGGTCTTTCATACCAAGATGGAAATAACTCCAAGCCGGTTCAGGGAAATGACCAAAAACATTATTTCCTAAATATACCACAACCTTTCTGAAAACTGTTACCATCGACTCCCCTGATCGGTGCACCTTTGCATTATCAAAACATTGGAAATAAATCAAATTCAAAAAACAAATAAAAACAATTATTATGAGCACACAGGAAACAACAAAATGGGCAATTGACCCAACTCACAGCAAGATCGGATTCAAAGTAAAACATCTGATGATTTCAAACGTTTTAGGGAGTTTCAGGGAATTTGAAGGCGAAGTCTCAACTGTTGGAAATGACTTCTCCAAATCAGTAATCTCATTCTCTTTAAATACCGCCTCGGTTGATACGGAAATTGCCGACAGGGACGGGCATTTGAAAAGCGGCGATTTCTTCGATGTAGAAAACTTTCCGAAGATCACCTTTACTGGTAAAGGGTTAAAAGATCTGGGTGATGATTTATATGAGCTCACCGGCAACCTGACCATCAAAGGGGTGACAAATTCAACTACTTTATCTGTTGAATTCGGGGGTGTAAATGCTGATCCATGGGGAAATGTAAAGGCAGGGTTTTCCATCACCGGAAAAATCAACCGGAAGGATTGGGGTTTAACCTGGAATGCAGCCCTTGAAACAGGCGGTGTACTTGTCGGCGAAGAGGTGAAGATCAACTGCGATATTGAACTGGCAAAAAAAGCGGAATAATTATTCTGACTGATATCCGAAATCACTAACCTTGCCGGATCAGGCAGGTGTTAGTGATTTCTGTTCCTCTAAAGTCTGTATGCTGGCACTGTAACAAAAGCATCCATGGTCAATAAGTTTTTTTTACTTATGCAACTGCCCTCTGGCAGACTTATACCGCGATTTTGTGGTATCTTCCGGACAATATTGGGCATCAAAGCCTATTAAATGCAGGCCATATAGCCAGCCTCCAAAAGCCAGCTGCAAATCAATAATTTGTTCGTTGCACGGAAAGTTTTTTACCATTCATTAATCTTTATAGAACAAATAACTTTATCATGAACAGACGATCTTTTATGCGGTCGGCAATGCTGTTCCCAATAGCTTTTAACATCATGGATAACAATACATTGAAAGATTTAAGCTCCTCCTCTGAAAATAGTGAACGAATGCCTGTACTTTTTGTCGGACACGGAAGCCCTATGTATGCCATCGAAGAGAATGAATTTGTACAATCCTGGCGGAAACTCGGGGAATCGATTCCCCGCCCTAAAGCTATTCTGTGTATATCGGCCCATTGGGAGACGAACGGAACTTTTGTAACCGCTATGACAAAACCCCCGACAATTCATGATTTCGGAGGATTCCCAAGACAATTATTTGAGGTTCAATATCCGGCTCCAGGCAGTCCAGAGCTCGCCTATCTGACCAGAAACACCTTAAAGAAAACCACGGTGGAACTCGATGAAAAATGGGGACTGGATCATGGTGCATGGAGTGTAATCCGCAATATTTTTCCCAAAGCAGACATCCCGGTCATTGAGATGAGTCTTGACTATAATCAGTCTCCCCAGTTCCATTATGATCTGGCAAAGGAACTCTCCTCCTTAAGGAATAAAGGGGTGCTGATCATCGGGAGCGGGAATATTGTGCACAATCTCCGAATGGTAGCCTGGGATAAGGTCGATGAACCGGAATATGGTTTCAACTGGGCAATCCACGCAAATGACAAAATAAAACAACATATCCTGAACAACAACCATAAAGAGCTGATAAACTACATGTTGCTTGGCAGGGAAATCCAAATGGCTGTACCTACTCCCGAACATTATCTTCCCTTACTCTATACCCTCGCCTTAAAAGAGGAAAATGAGCAGGTAACTTTTTTTAATGATAAAACGGTGATGGGTTCACTCTCTATGACTTCTGTAAAAATTGGCTGATTTTATTTATCTTGCGACCCTTAAGATTCTTCAAATATAAGTGAGCTTAATCTTTCGTTTAAGACATGAATAAAAGCGATGGAAAAGATAAATAAGGTAATTATTGCAGATTCCCAGTTTCTGGTTGTAGAAGCTTTGAGGTCATTGATTCAGGCAGAACAAAACCTTTCGATTACAGGGATTGCTGCAACTAAGCATGACCTTTTAAGGTTCCTCGAGAGTGGCTCTGCAGACCTACTGATTACCGATTATGTAAATATTGATTACGATGGGCTTGATGATCTGAAAGTCATCCGGCAAAAGTATCCCCAGGTTTCAATACTTATTCTGACCAATACGATCAGCAAGCAGGAGTTTGCTGAACTGACCAAATCGGGGATTAAAAATATTATTTATAAAACAGCCGAGAAGGACGAAATTTTTTCGGCTATAGAATCGACGCTGAAATCACGGAAATTTTATTCCGATGAAATTCTTGACCTTTTCCTCGATATCAGCGAAACAAAATATGTTGCTGAGGATCCCAAAACACTGACACCTTCTGAAATTGAGATTGTCAAACTGATAGCTGACGGTTTGACTACCAAAGAGATTGCTTCAAAGCGAAATATAAGTTACCATACGGTAAATACACACCGCAAAAATATCTTCAGGAAAGTTGAGGTTTCAAATGCCTCAGAATTAATCATGTTGGCCATCAAAGCGGGCTGGATTGATAATATTGAATATTACATATAAGATAAGTTTAATGTGTACATTTGGGGCGCTGTTTCCGATAAGTAAAAGAGTTCTTTCAGGATTTGGCATGAAGAACAAAAAATATTTTATCTTTGCCCCCTTACTGTCCTATGAATAGGAGAAGTGCGGCACCTACCTGGTAGGGAGTGAATGCTGAAAAACTTAAGAGTAGGCAAAATTAATTTTATCGATTGAATGAAAACAAAACTGATTTATGCAATTGCTTTTACTTTATTAGTGCAAATTGCTAATGCACAAATGATTGGCGTTAAAGGAGGTGTAAATGTATCCAATATGTCAATGTCTTTGGCTGATATAAATTATTCGCCGCAATCTTTAGTCGGATTTCACTTAGGCCCTGTCATTGATTTTAAGTTGCAAAAGAATCTTTACCTGAACACCGGACTGCTTTATTCGCTTAAAGGTTACAATTTGCAGAATGTTACGAATGATCAGCTTGGGAATGCATCCTATCTCAATGGTAAGGCAAAGTTAAGTTACTTTGATATCCCGTTGAACCTGGCCTATAAAATTCCATTTTCCAGCAAATTCAAATTCCTTGTTCAGGCAGGTCCTTATGTTGGCCTTGGCTTAGGCGGATCGGTCAAAAATCCACAGATCATTAGCAGCGGTGGTCTTAATGAGTATGTCCCAATTCAGGATATCTACTCTCACGGCACACTGGCTAAAGCAGATTATGGAGTCGGAGCAGGAGCAGGATTTGAAATCGGCAAGATGATTTACAGCGTTAATTATAATTACGGGCTTAGGAACATGTGGTTCAAACCTTATACTTCTGTAATAAACGGTTCACTCAAAATTACAACTCTCGAATTTTCAATAACTTACATGTTTGGGAATCTGTCAAGTGCCGTAGGAACCAAATAAAAAGTCGCACCTCGTTTATCCAATCCTTTAGCTGAAGGAGGCAAATAAACCGGATTTTAACATAGAGGTTGCGCTTAAAAATAAAAAAGCTGACAGATGCAAAATCTGTCAGCTTTTTTTTATCCCCCCGGATCAGCGGCATAACGGCTTCATTTGGTCCATACTTTATCTCTTGCCTTATCCCTAAGTTTTCCCAAGGCTGTCAGCGCTCGGGTGAGTGTCGCTTCATTTTTTGCAAAATGAAACCGGATAAGATGATGGACCTCTTCCTGAAAGAAGCTGGACCCGGGTACCGCAGCAACTCCAACCTCGCTGGCCATCCATTCGCAAAATTCAATATCATTGGTCGCCCCAAACTCCGAGATATCGACCATTACATAATAAGCTCCCTGGGGAGCAGTATATTTCAAATCCAACTGATCGAGCCCGTTCAGAAAAAGATCTTTCTTTTCGGTGTATGACTTCTGCAAACCGATATAATATTCTTCTCCAAAGTTTAACGCAATAACCGCAGCTTCCTGTAAAGGGGCTGCTGCCCCTACCGTCAGGAAATCGTGAACTTTACGCACCCCGTCGATAATGTCGGAGGGTGCAATAACATATCCCAGGCGCCACCCCGTAATTGAATACGTTTTTGAAAGCGAACTGCACGAAATAGTTCTTTCAAACATACCAGGCAGAGAAGAGATGTAAATATGATGGTTTGGTTCATACACAATATGTTCATACACCTCATCTGTAATCACAAAGACATCGTATTTAATGGCCAAACCGGCAATAATCTGAAGTTCTACGCGCGTGTAAACTTTGCCGCTTGGATTTGACGGATTACATAAGATCAGTGCTTTTGGATTTTGTCTGAACGCTGACTCCAATTCATTTACATCAAAATGGTAATGAGGTGGTTTAAGGTGCACATAAATCGGCTCTGCACCCGAAAGGATAGCATCGGCGGTATAATTTTCATAAAAAGGTGAAAATACGATCACCTTATCTCCCGGATTACATACGGCCATCATGGCAGCAATCATCGCTTCTGTACTGCCACAGGTTACTGCAACCTGGGTCTCCGGATTGATCTCAAAACCCATAAACCTCGATTGTTTTCGGGCAAGTGCCTCTCTGAAATTAGCCGCCCCCCAGGTAACTGCATATTGGTGGATATTTCCGCCTGCGACCTTCTGCAATGCCTCCTTCAGAGCTTGCGGCGGATCGAAATCCGGAAAACCCTGAGACAGGTTTACTGCTCCATGCTGGTTCGCAATTCTGGTCATTCTGCGAATGACTGAGTCCGTAAAATTTGCTAATTTTCTGCTTAATTCAGGCATATGATATCTGAGTTTTATGATTATTTATTCGTTCCAGGCAATCCAGGTAATTGTCAATGAATAATGGTCAATTTCTAATGTTAATACGAATTGATTATCTCAGATATGGAAAGACATAATTGCGACATTAAATCATTCCACTTATTTCTGGGAGGGAAACACCTGAGTGAGTCATCAGATTCACAGTTGCCTGAGCATCCAGAGATCACACCCAAAATGACCTGTATTTCCGAGGGGCGCGGTTAAGTATTCAAATCCGAACTTTTCATAGACCTTCAAGGCCTGTTTGAGTTCAGGCATCGATTCGAGATATATCCTGCCAAAACCTATGTCTGCGGCAGCTTTCAGGCATTGCCGGATTATTGAACTGCCAAATCTTTTGCCCCGGACTTCAGGGATCAAATACATCTTTACCAACTCACACGTATCCGCTGGCAACCCCCTGGTTGGAAAAATACCGCCGCCACCAACGATTTGTCTGTTATATTCAGCAACAAAGTATGCCGAGCGCTCTTCCCTGAAAAGCTCATACAGCGCATCTGTGGTTGGATCAAAAAAAACAGTTCCCGGATGATCGGCTCCAAATTCGGCCAGGGAAGAGCGGATTATTTTCGCTAATGATTGATTATCGGTCGGTTGAATCCGACGTAAGTGCAAAACTGATTCGTTTTTCATTTTTTTGATTGTCAACGACACAATATTAATGGATTCAACGTTAAATTCCCAATTCATGCAAAATTAAAAACCCTGCCGAATTTGCCTATACCATAAAGAGGGTATTAAAAAATACGCATTTTATGGGATTGTCATACCCGTTTTATTCGGCCAAATTTGTATCATAAAATAAAAAAGAAAGCCATGACAAAAATTGCATCCAATCTTACCGATTTAATTGGGAATACTCCCCTGCTTGAATTCTCGAACTTCAATAAGCAACATAACCTTGAAGCCACGATTATCGGGAAACTCGAATTTTTTAATCCTGCCGGAAGTGTAAAAGATCGCATTGGTTTTGCGATGATTGATGCCGCAGAAAAGCAGGGATTGCTGAATAAAGATTCTGTGATTATTGAACCTACCAGCGGAAACACGGGTATTGCGCTCGCATTTGTCGCCGCAGCCAAAGGATATCGGTTGATCATTTTGTTGCCTGAGACCTTTAGCCATGAAAGAAGAAATATATTGAAAGCATTGGGCGCTGAATTAGTCCTCACACCGGGAAGTGAAGGGATGAAAGGGGCAATACGCAGAGCCACTGAACTAGCTGAGGTTACTCCGAATTCCTTCCTTCCTCAACAGTTTAAAAATCTGGCAAACCCTGAAATCCATCGTAAAACTACTGCAGAGGAGATCTGGAGAGATACCGATGGTGAGGTGGATATTTTTGTTTCAGGCGTCGGTACAGGTGGAACCATAACCGGTGTAGGCGAAATACTCAAAGCCAGAAAACCTGGTGTCCAGATAATCGCGGTTGAACCAACTGATTCTCCGGTTCTTTCCGGTGGAAATCCCGGACCTCACAAGATCCAGGGGATCGGCGCCGGTTTCGTACCGGATATTCTGAACGTTTCTGTCATTGACGAGATTATAACCGTTACTAATGATCAGGCCATTCAAACCAGCCGCGAATTAGCCAGAACTGAAGGACTTCTGGTAGGAATTTCCTCCGGAGCAATAGCCTATGCTGCGCTACAGGTTGCCAAAAGACCCGAAAACAAAGGTAAAAAGATCATTACAATTATGTGTGATACTGGTGAACGATATCTGTCAACAGTACTCTATCAGTTTGAGGAGGAAAAAGCAGCCGTTACTGCAGCTAAATAAGTTTGGTGTAAATTAAATACCTCCTAATAGAGCACCCTTAATCTATACCCGATTTGATAGATTAAGGGTGTTCCTGTGATCAATTCTTATTGAAAAAGATTCAAGAAGGATTAGACATAATGTCGATCATAAAATAGGGATCGAGGAATACTCTTATATTTTGTTTATACAAAAAAAGAGCTGCCATTTGATTTGCAACCCTTTGATTTTCAAGTGGAGAATATCGGAATCGAACCGATGACCTTTTGACTGCCAGTCGTAAAATATACGACATATAGTATTGATATACAAATACATATGGTTTAACATAATTGAAAAATCAAATTAAAATTGGACTAAACTACACAGTAAAACTACACAGTAAATTTCGTTGATAAATTTTATAATGAATAGTTTGCCAAATACGAGAAAATTGATCCACTTCTTAATGAATCTCTATATAAGGGTTCCATACCTAAAGTGGAATGAGAACTGCTCCTCATAAGTTTTTTATGGTGGGCAGCTCACTCGATTAGCAGTAGTGGTTTCTATTTCTTTCGTTTTATCCTATTCTTAATGTCTTATTTTCTTCAACAATAATGGTGGTTGACTCAATAACATTTACACTTCCTTTAATTTCTACGTCCGAGTATTGAAGAGTTATGTCGTCATGTATTTTATATGATACCCAGTCATAACCCTCACTATATAGGCCGTCTTTACTTTTAGGATACTGTTTGTATTGAATCTTATTATATCTTTTATTTGGTTTCAGAAGTTTAATTAATGCTTTCTCTACATCTAAGGTAATTGTTGTCTTTGAAGGAAAAGTAGGCTTAAGAATGTTGTCAACAAATGCGTCTACATCACCCGTGCCGTCAAAAATTGTTATGGATTCGGTCTTGTCTATTTGGAATAGTAATAAAACTATTTCGTGAGTGTTTATTGATTCAAAATGAAATACTTCCTCAATTGTCAAAATGTCCTGTAGCTTTTCGTGACCTGTCAGTCTTTTCCATATTTCTTGGTCGGTTGATTCTCCAACGTAATGTACCTTGAATTTTGTAAATTCTCTATAGTCTCCACTAACAGTGGCTTCTATAATCCCGTTCCAATAATGGTGTAAAAATTTGTCTGGCGTAATCCATAAAAGAAATTCTCCAGCCACATTTTCTCTAAAAAACCGAATTCCTTTAATGTCGTTTATTGGCTGTTTATTTGGTATCTTGCCCTTTTTATTTCGCCCAAATTCGGTTGCTACAATTTTCCCTTCAGTCGGCTCAATATTTTTTTGATAAATACAAAGGCTACAAGTCAGTTTTGCACTGCTACCTTTCTTGTGAATTTCAAAATTCAGACAACAAGTAGCATCGTCATAAGTTATGTTTTCAAATGTCAACTCTTCCCTTTGGCAAATTACATAAAGTGTGCTGTCGGCAAGAATTCTTTGAACAATATTTTCTTGTTTCAAATGGTAGAATTCATAATTGCTTATCGGAGCGTAACTAAGTGTCAAAAATGAGTGTAATCGTTTTGAATTCATTGTATTTTCCTTTTGTTGGCGAGTGTCGTCCTACCATTCCTGCTAACGTAATCGCGTTTAATTTAATGTATTCCCAAAAGTAAGTTAAATAAATGATAGAGAACTACTAATCTCTCCTGTAGCATTAAAGTTGAGGTAGGGAAAAGGAAATATAACTGATTTGGACTTAGCCAACTTCTATAGACGCTGAAAATGAAAATTATTGATCCTTTTGTTTATGTACTATTATAACTTCTCCATAAGACATTTTTAAAAGTAAATTACTAAAATAACTCTCGTCCTAATTTAATCCCTAAATTGACAAAATTAGGACATATAATGATAGTGATTTTGTCCTTAATTAACCCAAAGAATTAAAAGTGGATAATGAGCTCCCTGAAAAATGAAAAGGACGGAATCGGGAGACTCCATCCTTTTACTAAAACCAAACTAACTAACCTAACTAAACCTTTACAAAGGTGAGGTTCTTCAACCTGACCCCCAAATTAATTAAGTTAAACAACTGTAAAATATATTGAATGAACTTAAAGGACTGACTGATCAAGCTACAAACAGTTTCTTTAACTTAGTAAGGGTATTTTTGTTGGTATTACGAATCTGGCTTATGTGGGTAAAACTGTAACCCTTCTTCAACATCTTAATCTCCTCACAATATTGTTCCTTCATATCTTCATGGCTTTTGCGATAACCCGCTTTTCGGCCGACAGCACCACCTTTTGCACGGAAATTTTGATAACCACTCTGCAGACGATTCTCAATGGTCTTTCTTTCCATCCGTGCCACTTCAGCGAGAATAGTCACAAGGAACTGACTCATGGGATTGATCTCCTTTTCAGGGGTGAGAGTTTCGATATTATAGTTCTGAATGTAGAGTGAGATGGAATTTTGGTTTAAAATTTCAAGCGTCTGCAATACCTGTAAAGTATCTCGGCCGAGACGAGACAACTCAGTTACCATAACTTTGTCGATCTCATAAGAATTAACGTATTCGATCATGTTAGTTAATTCTTTTCGCTCGATGTTCTTCTTTGCTCCTGAGACCTTCTCTGCAAACACCGCTGCAACCTTATAATTTTGTGAGGTCGCAAGTTGGGTCAAATCATTTATTTGTCGATCATAGCTTTGCCGATCACTTGTACTGGAAACCCGACAGAAGAGGACTACTTTTTTCATACAATTATGCCCTATTACTTGATTCAAACTTACCGCTTAATATTCTAATTGCCTAATAATAAGCGCTAAGAATATGCTAAATCGTTTGGTTTCATTTTCCACTATAAACAAGGAAAGGACTACTCCTCAAGATTTGATTATGTAGTTCAGTATGGGATCATTAAATATAAATGCGGCATATATAGATTATTCAAAATTAAATATTTATCTTTATTATGTGTGTCCGTGCAGCTTTTCAGGTCGTTAAATCCTAAACCAATCTAAAAATTAAATCTTTTTCCTAATTCTTTTAATATGCACCTACTAAAACATGTTGAATAACATTTAATTAAAATAAATTATGTTTGAAGATTAATTATTAATAATTTTGACTGAAATGAAGAAAATAATATGTTTTAATATAAAATATTTTTTATACTAACCTCACCAAATGAAAGCTACAAATCTCAATTTAGCCTGCTTAATTATTCTTATTTTTAATTCATCAATTGTTTGGTCACAAATTACAATTACAGAAATTGCTAAAAAGGAAGAAATAAAAACATATAAGGGACCCTATTCTTTAGCAAGTGTTGGAAGTTTTCAGGTAGGAAATGGGATCGCTACATATTCTTATAGAGAAATAAATGATCAAAGAATTAAAGAAGGTGCATTTAGTTTTTCTAACACATCCACAATGGAAAGTGTAAAAGTAAAAGGAAATTTTAAAGCTGGTAAAAGAACTGGTATATGGGAAACTATTACACATAGAGGGAGGCAATTTATTAAACAGTCACAACCCCAGAATAACTTGGCAGCTTTAATGGGAGGAGGCACTTACAAAATTTCAGGGAACTTTATAAATGACAAGAGAGAAGGTGAATGGAATTGGATTGGAGGTAATGCTATAGATAAGACTGTAAAATCATCTATAAAATCTAAAGCCTTCTTCAAAAAGGGTCTTATAATTGGACAATTTTATTACGAATTTAATGATCCTGAGAAAGATGACAGATATCGCTATATTAAAGTAGAAGGAAATTTTGATGATGACGGCTTTGCAACAGGTGTTTGGAATATAAAGTGGATAAGTGCTGATGATTTTGAGTTTAAAGATATTGTAGATTTTAATCATGGTATTTTAACTTCATACAAACGAATTGACCAATCCACAGGGATAAAAAAAGACATCGTTGAATCTGATTTTGGAAATATTAGAATTCCTGATCAGAATTCACAGTATAGCGTTGTAAATTTATATCACACTACAAATCCAATCGGAGTCTCACTTTGGGGTTGGCTTGGTGATCCAACATTTATGGAATATCAAATATTATATAACGATAGTTTTAATGGGGCTGCTAGAATGAAAGTCGCTATACATTATTAAAAGGAATTAATTTGAACCAATTGGTGAGACCACCATCATACACAAGTTTTGTGAGTTCTTTACCCTTTGTCCGATCTTTAGCTTCATATTGTGGTATTATTTTTCACAAAATAAATAGAATACTTCCTAGACGTAAATGCAGCATTTTTGAGGATAATAAAGACAAATTTTGTGCGTTTATTTTATTCTTGATTAATTAGACTGCACCGCGGAAAGGAAGTTCGAGTCCTGAAGAAGATCGGTGGCCCTGCCGAAAAAAGTCATTGGGCAATTGGAGAAAGGGAATTGCGCTAGTTTACGCTTACCGAGTCTAAGCGCAAAAAAGTTGAAGTCATTGGGCAAATGTCGATAAACTGGCTTGCCCAATGAGTTTAGTCTCGCCTTGTCTTTGTTAAATGTTTATTAGCAATTTAATAATGAAATTGCACAATGACACTGATTTCATATGACCTACCATTGCTACTTTACACCACTTTAATCTGACTAATAGTATTGTCAAAGACAATGGGCTTTATTATTTAATGGCTTAATCTAACAACGTTTATCTCAAAATTACTGACGTTTGGATATCCGATATGGCATTTCGCTGATTTAATATTAATTTTAAATCAAAAACCTTATGTATAGCGCAGTCATAATTGATGATGAAGAAGATGCAATACAACTGTTAGTTGAACTATTGAGTAATTTCACCACTACTAAGATTAAAGTCGTCGGAACTGCCAGCAAGCTTGTCGAAGGTTTAAAATTAATTAATAGTGCAAACCCTGACATTGTTTTTTTGGACATCGATATGCCCGAAGAGAATGGTTTAGGAATATTTAACTATGTTCAAGATCCAACTTTTAAAGTGATTTTTGTCACTGCTTTCCAACAATATGCAATGGATGCACTGAATAATTCCGCATTTGGTTATTTACTTAAGCCATTAAACATTATTCATTTGCAGGCTATGCTGCATCGAATTGACAAACAGATTAAACAAGAACAAAAGCATTTTGAGATCGAAGAGAAATTTACTTCTTTCTGTGCGGCTGATATTGTGGGTACAAGCATTATACTTGATGTTGAAAATGGCTTTTTGGTTGAAAATACTCGCAACATTGAATATTGTTATGCAAATCGCACCTACTCTGTGGTCACCCTGCTTTCCAGAAGAGAAATAATAGTCTCGAAACCACTTAAGACACTTCAAGAACTGTTACCTGAAAATCAGTTTTATCGGGTTCATAAATCATACCTTATAAATGTATACTACATTAGAAAATTTGTAAAAGGTTCAGAGAGTTATGTAATACTAAAGAGTGGAACAAAAATTCCTGTCTCGGTTCGGGTAAGTTCTATTATCTCAAAAGATATTAAGAAAATTCTGCTATCGTGAAAAAAGGCCTGTTTCAATTCCTGTTAATTCTACTTTTTTCTTTTGCGCAGCAATTGTTTGGGCAAAATGAAACCTTTATTCATTTTACTGAGGATGATGGATTGTCAAGTAACATTACAAGAAGTATTACAAAGGATGCGGATGGATTTATGTGGTTTGGAACCGATAATGGTTTGTCCAAATATGATGGTAGCAGATTTATCAATTATAGAAAAACAGATGGATTACCTGGGAATGGAGTATGGTCTTTAGCTTCGGATAAAAAAGGTAATGTATATGCTGGATGCTATTTAGGCGGATTATGCATACTGAAGAATAATAAAATATCCAAAGTTTTACATTTAAATTCCAAATACCCCGATTCCTTTCGGCGACTTTATTATAGTGAAGAGAATAAAATCTTGGTTGCGGGAACCGATTTTGGACTATTTCTTTTGAAGGATACTACATTTTATGAGGTCAAATTTGAAAAGTCACCAAATTTTAAAATTAGCGTTTTAAACATTATTGAATATAAGGGGTATATCTATTCAACTCATTTCACGCAGAAGGAACAGGGTCGTGGTTTATTTAGGTTAAAAATCAACCCAGACCATCCACAATTGTCGACTATTGAAAGAATTGATAAAGGTATTCGAGAAAACTACTCATTGACTGTTGTCAATGATACACTCTATACAAACAAAGCTTCAAGTCTAATCACAGTTCCGATTAATAACCTGCTGAACCAAAATGAATTTATAGATATTAGGAAAAAATTCCTGCCATGGGTTTCTTGCCGAATAAACAATCATAAGATTCTTGTCGGAGGCTTTAGCGGGAATGTTGATATGAATAGTGGATTGGAGCTAATTGACCTTTACTCAAAAAAGAAACAAAGCCTTCCACTGGAATTATCTCGTTCAACCGTAAATGATCTACTTTGTGACTCAATCAATGGTGTTACTTGGATATGCGCAGACAATGGAATCTATGGGATGTTTACTACACCATTTCTAACAAGGAAAATTACAGGAGTAATCGGTTTAAAGGATGTTATTTGTTTTGGAAATGATATTTATTTCCTTGGAAACGAGTGGATCTATGAAATGATAAATGATAAATTCATTAAAAAATATTCCGTTAAAGTAGTTGAGGATTCTATCATAAGATTTAGGGATGCAGCTCTTCGTAAAGAAAAACTAACATTGGAAAGTCCGCTTGTTGATCCAAGCCCACCTAACCTAATTTGCTTAAAAGTTATTGACAAAAAGCTATTTGTAATCTCTAATAATGGTACTATTTCATTACCGCTTTTAAGTTTATTCTTCCCAATAGCAAGTAGCAATTTTGTATTTGACAAGAAGGGAGGCTGCATTAATGCGGTAGAGTACTCAAAAGTACGCTATCACCCTTCGAAAGAAAAATTCGAGTTTATTGTTATTCCTGAAAAAAACGGCGGAATTAGAAACGTTATAAAAATGATTTACTTGAATCAAGTATGTTATATGGTAACTTGGCAAAATGGAATATATGCCATTCGGAATGATACAATATACAATCTAAATCCATCCAATTCTGTTATTGATAATTTTTTAACGGACATTGAAAAAGATCCATTCGGAGAAATCTGGTGTACATCCAATGAAGGGCATCTTTTCCATATCGGTTTTAATCCTGATTTGAAAGTCCTGTCCCGTATTGGACAAGAAAATAGTGCCTTAATCGGAGACAATTTTAAATGGTTGAAATTTAATGATCAGAATCTATATGTTGGAACGAATAAAGGTCTTAATATTATAGATATTAAGAGTTTAAACCAACACCAAATTGACACAATAAATTTTTATAATCATTTTAATGGCTATGAAAATGTATCTGCAGATGCACCTTCTTCAGATGGTCAAGGCAATATATATCTATATACTCCAAACGATCTGATAGAAGTCAAAAAAGAGCCAGTAAGGCCTATAGTAGCTAAGTTTATTATTGATGACATTCGTATTGATAATAAAACCGTAAAAATTACCGAATTATCTAATATAGTTCTGACAAGTACTACAAAGGATATTTCAATTAGCTTTTTGCTCCTAAAATATCCTTCATCAAAAAATACTATTTACAGGTATAGACTGAATGAAGGGAATTGGATTATTGATAATAAAATAAATTTAGAACCGATTAAATCGGGTGACTATTCAATCGAATTGGGCGCATTGGATAAGGAATCTGGAAAGCGATATGGAGAAATAATCAAATTCCAAATTGATTTCCCATTTTGGGAAAAATGGTGGTTTTTATTACTGCTAATCTGCTTCGTCATTATAATCACCTTTGCGATTGTTAAATTTAGAGTACGGACCATAAAAAAACAACAATCCGCAAAGTATTGGATAATCCGGACCAAGCTGACCCCCGGCCTGCGGTAAGAAATTAGATTTGTCTGTGGATTTTGGACATTGTTTTTGATGACAATCCGGCAGATGTT
>Ga0316218_1000154_pt1 | contig 103402 bp, 72 predicted proteins | sample TBH18003metaG_FD_203634 | JGI IMG/M metagenome (GOLD analysis project Ga0316218, IMG submission 203634) | Freshwater microbial communities from Trout Bog Lake, Wisconsin, USA - TBH18003 | ecosystem: Environmental > Aquatic > Freshwater > Lake > Hypolimnion/Profundal zone | place: USA: Wisconsin... | reverse complement strand
AACAACCAACAACAGGGTATTACGATTACCCTTTCGATTGGCGAAGTCCTGATAGGAATAAAAGCGATTGCAATAGCAACGCTCATAGTTTCTAACCTATTCAAGACTGCGAAAAAATAAACCAATAGAAACTAAAAAGCAAAAGCATTCCGCAATGTCACCCGCAGCTCCGTAGTTGCGGGTTTTGCTTTTTAGTTACCATTCAAAGAACTATTCAAACAATTGTAATGTTATTTATGATTTAAAGTATATTTTATGCTTTAATTTAGTCCCATGTGAACAAGAGTTACCAATAATTATTTTGCAGTGCATAAGTTTGCAGTAGTTGTTCTCTTTGCAGTTTTAGCCCCTCTTCTATGATAAAGCGTCTATTGTTTTTAATGCTTGCTGTTGCCGTTTCGGTGCAGGTATATGCGCAGCAATCAGATGCGGATAAGAAAAAGCTGGCACGGCTGAATGCGCTGCACAAGCACAATAAGGCAGTGGCAGAGAGCGATAAGCAATGGCTGGCGCTGGAAATAGCCAAACTGACCGGCAATGAGATGCATGGCCGCGGCTATGTGAAGAACGGCAGGGACAGCGCAGGCATATACATTCTGAAACGGTTCAAAGAAATGAAGCTGAAGCCTGTAGTGGCCGGTGGCGGTTATGCGCAGGGATTTGCCTTCCCGGTCAATACTTTCCCCGGTAAGATGGATCTGACGGTGAATAAGACCGTGATGGTACCGGGAGCTGATTTCATTATAGATGCAAGCAGCCCCTCCTTTATAGCGCAAGACCTGAAAATAAAAAGGCTGGACGTGGGCAAGGTGGAAGACACCGCAGCCTGGGCGGCGCTGGTAAAGACCTTTACACCCGACCACGCGTACTACCTGAAAAACGTTGCCGACCTGTGCAAGGATGTGCTGGAGATCAAAGAAAGCGAGTTCTCGGCGCTGCTGCCGAAGGGTTGCTTCCTGATACCACAGGAGAAGCTGACCTGGACGGTGAGCCGCGACACCATACCCGCCATGGTGTTTTATGTGCATAAAGACGCGCTGCCCAAGAAGCTGAAAAAGATAAACGTGAATGACAGCGCTGTGTACCTGCCGCACGCGCACAGCGAAAACATAATAGCCACTGTGCCGGGCGCGGTAAAGGACACCTACATTGTATACACGGCGCACTACGACCACCTGGGTATGATGGGCGATGCCACCACCTTCCCCGGCGCGAGCGATAATGCCAGCGGGGTGGCCCTGATGCTGTACCTGGCGCGCTTCTACACACTGCACCACCCGCCGCACTACAGCATTATGTTCATAGCTTTTGCGGGCGAAGAGGCCGGGCTGATGGGGTCGGAGTTTTATACCGCACACCCTTTTGTGCCGCTGAACCAGATCAAATTCCTGACCAATATAGACATCATGGGCGATGCCAGCGATGGCATAACGGTGGTGAATGCCACCCAGTTCCCCAACCAGTTCGAGCTGCTGAAAGAGATCAACGAGGCGGAACACTATGTGCCGAAGATCATCAGCCGTGGCACGGCGGCCAACAGCGACCACTACTACTTTACCAACGCTGGGGTGCCTTCCTTCTTCGTATACTCGGATGGCGGCAAGGGCTATTATCACGATATTTACGACAAAACAAGTGAGCTGAGCCTGAACAATGTGGTGAATGTGGCGCACCTGCTTACCGATTTCACCCGTGCCATAAATGTGGCAGATAAAATAGGGGATACCACGTCTGTGACCGACACGACCCATGGCCTGATGAATACCCCCGAAGCGGGCAACCTCGGAGAGGAAAAGCCTAAAAACGATACTGTACCGGTGCCGCCTGCAACAGACACGCCTGCGGATAAGCCTGCGGAGGTTAAATAGGTTAACTGGTTAATTGGTTGATTGGTTGATTGGTTGATAGGTTCCCTCCTTCACTAAAGTTTCGGCGGACGAGGGATAAGTTGATAAGTTAATAGGTTGATATGTTGATAGGTTGATAAGTTGATAAGTTGAGAGCGGAGCAACAGATCGAAGAGCGCTATTCGTCCTGATAGCTATCCTAATAGTGTACCCACAAGTGTTTTGTTATAATATAGTGATGCCCCAGAGGGGCTACATGTTTGTAGTACATAGTATATAATTGCGGTTATGCCCCATCGGGGCTACGCTACATAACACGTAGCGTAGCCCCGATGGGGCAAGGATAAAATTTCGTGCACGTTTTACTACAAACATGTAGCCCCTCTGGGGCATATCATGCGGAGTGAAATGCAGAAAAAGATGTGTCCACATGATAGGATAGCTATCGGGATAACGACGACAATACACAAAGCAAGGTTGCGTAGAGTTGCCGATAAGCGCTTATATATATATTAACTAAGGGTAATAGTTTGGGGTTATTCGGGAAAGGCTTTGAAATATTGACATGTATTTAGTATTTTTGGGAGCATAAGCATTAAAAAGTCCTGTATGAAAAAAAGTTGCTCGTTATATTTTGCTGTGGCGCTGGCAGGCGCATCTTTTCTTTACAGCTCCTGCAAAAAGATAGTGCATGCCACTAATACCACGCCTGTGAACGTGCGGATGATGGGCCTGACCAAGACCACAACAAATACCATAGCAGTAGCTATACCCGGCTACACGCCCGCTGCACAGGAAGTAGAAAGCTATTCATTTTCATATGATGCTAACAACAGGCTGAGCCAGGTATTGTATTCCAATAACTTAGCTACAGACGTGGTAGGCGGCACTGCCAACCAGATCATGACCTTCACCTATGGTGGGGATACGATCTATAAAACTATCACTGCGGTGCAAACCACAATAGGCATAGAAAAAGATACCTTCATCGTTAATGGCGCGGGGCAGATCATCACTACCTACATGCCCGGTGTGATCCGTAATTACCAGTACTACGGCAAACTGATCACCGGTATCAGCGAAACCTATTATGGTGTGCCTAACAGTGGCGTGCCTACTTCCCCGCTGGGGCCTTATGGCGTAGCGCTGACCACCAATTCTACCTTTACATCTAACAACGGAGACCTGCTGACACAGCAACATGCAGCCACTATTGATGCCTCGTTCATATCGGCTGTGATACCGCCGTTCCTCGTTAAATGGATATTCCTGGCAGGTACAGTAGATACGGTAACACACAGCCCGATAAAGATATCTACTGATGAGATCACAGACAATACCATCTACCCGGTGGCTGTGTACGCACAAGATTCTTTCGGTAATTATGTATGGGGTTATTATCCCGGCAATTTTGGTACAGACAACTACCATGTATATGACCTGCTGACCGACAGGCCCGGCGACTACCTGCAGATAGAATCCTTTATATTGTATGGCGTGAACCTTTACCAGACCAACCACCTGATCAAAACCATTACCAACAACAGGTACACTACTTCTGCCGCGTATACCATAGATGGCGACAGCAAGATCACTGAGGCTGATGTGAACATACTGGATGTGACATCCAATAATACGAATATAGTGTACAGGTACACTTATGCGAATCCGTAGTGTTGTGTGTTCTGGGCGCAAGTGCATGGCATGGGTGCGGCAAGTCCATTGTGTTATTTTTCTGCGCGGGGAGGGCAGGTGCAAGCCCCGGTGGCCCCTACTGCGAAAAAATCTGTTTTATAGTATGAAGTTATAACCGTATAACGATATTTGCAGCCTGCGGGCTGTGTGAAAAGAATGCCTTGCGGCATTCTTTTCGTATTTTTGCGGGTAATATTTTGCGTGAATTTTTTATGGAAGCGATAGTAAATAAAGTAGCAGAGAGTGGGCTGGTGACGCTGGACCTGGCGCAGTATATAGCTAAGAACGAGGTGGTGGCTTTTGACCTGAAGCCCTTCCTGTACATGGAGCTGATACTGAAGGAGAAGGATTACCGCGCAGCCCTGCAAACGCACGACTGGGCGCAGTATACAGGCAAGCATGTGGCGGTGTACTGCACCGTGGATGCCATAGTGCCGGTATGGGCGTATATTCTGGCGGCAGTGTACCTGGAGCCACTGGCGGCATCTATAGCCTATAGCACGCCTGCCGAACTGGAAAAGGCACTGCTGCTGCAACGCCTAGCCGCTATAGACACTGCAGAATATGCCGATAAAAGAGTAGTGATAAAGGGCTGTGGTGACGAGCCAGTGCCCGATGCCGCCTATGTGGCCATAACGGCGCGCCTGCGCCCTGTGGCCAAATCAATAATGTATGGTGAGCCATGCTCTACGGTGCCGATATATAAGGCCCCTAAGAATATATAACTGATAGCAGCTCATTGATTATTAACCATAAGCAATATTGAAATAAAAATATGTAATGTATGAACGTTTTTTTTCGTATTATTACATACCGCCAAGTTAATTCTGGGCATATTGTTTATTAAGTTTTGGATAATTCTATGAAGCAATTTTTTACCCTTCTTGTATCGTTTGTGTTTTTGTGCATTTATGCGCAGGCACAGCCATTGCCCTGCCCTCCTTTGCGCACAACAACTATAGCAGCCACAGGGGCAACGACCATATGCCGCGGTAACAGCGCCACACTGGGTAATACGCACACTACTGCCATCAAGTCCACATCGAGCTATGACTTTTCGAGGATACCTTATTTACCTACAGCCTATGATGGCTCGGGCAATACGGGCGGAACAGCAAATGTGCTTATACATGTAGATGATGAATACACAAGTGTTGTTCCCATTCCATTTGAGTTTTGTTTTTATGGTACTAAATATAACTCGTGTGTTATAGGCGCAAATGGTGAGATTTGTTTTAACACCAGTCTTGCTGGTGGTAGTTGCCCATGGTCCATTTCAGGTCCTATTCCTACATCAGGGGAGTTGAATGATGCAACACTTAATACCATTATGGGTGTTTACCAGGATATAGACCCGGGAATAGCAGGCTCTGTAAACTGGGCTGTTTTTGGGACTGCTCCATGCAGAACATTTGTTGTGTCATGGAACCAAGTGCCTTACTTTGATGGTAGCCTGTGCCTGCCTGATACCAACACACAACAGATCGTGCTGTATGAATCAACGTATGCTATTGATATTTTTGTGAAGCACAAGCCTGTGTGTACTGCTTGGAATGGGGGCTTAGCTATATTAGGACTTTGTGATGCAACCGGAGCTAACTACAACGTACCACCTGAGTATAATGCTACTGTTTTCTCCATGGACGATTCCGGCTTCCGGTTCACTCCGAGTGCACCTGCCACATGGACGTATGTATGGAGCGATGCGGGCGGGGTGGTAGGCACAGATTCTTCGCTCACCATTAGCCCGACGACTACAACCACCTATACAGTAACAGGCATAGCCTCCACCAATTGCGATTCTTACAAAGTAACATCGCCGGTGGTGGTAACAGTGTTACCGGATATCAGCATCAGCAGCACTTCATTTACCAATCCTACATTATGTGGGGCATGTGACGGCACTATAACGCTGTATGGATTGCCACCCAGCACTATAGACACCATTAAGTATAAGTACAATGGTGTGTGGCAACCGAATGTGATACAAACATCTTCGGGTACCGGCACAATAACGCTTACCGGGCTGTGCGCCGATGTAACGGGCGCTACAGGTGGTGTGGGTACCTACGACAGTATAAGCCTCATAGAAACGGGTGGCTGTAGAGTATCGCCTGTAGGGCCTATCAGGCTTACTAACCCGCCTATATCCATCAGCTTCATTAATACTACCAATCCATCATCAGCATGTACTGCTGATGGTACCATGGTGCTGGAAGGCTTGTACCCTGCGCATACTTACACAGTAACCTTTGATAAGAACGGGACACCACAAACACCTATAGCAGCAACAAGCAGCAGCAGCGGCACTATTACCATAACCGGGCTTACGGGTACACCACCGCTGGGCGATGTGTATAGCAATATCGTTGCTGCATTCCCTGCATGTACTACACCTGCCAGGGGGCCATACACATTGCTGGGGCCGAATGCGCTTAATATCAGTATCCTTACGTTCACCAATCCTTCGCAGTGCGGGTATTGCGATGGAACAATAGAATTGGGTAATGTGCCGCCGCTACAGCCATTCATTGTCAATTATATGAAAGACGGTGTGGCGCAGCCGGCAATAACAGTTACATCGAGAACAGATAGCACTATACTAATAGTGAATACTTGCGACAGAAGCATCTATTCTAATTTCACCGTTACTACCGGACCTTGTATATACACGGTAGCCGGTAGTGCTTTGATGCAGGCGCCACCGATCACCGATTCGTTCTATAATGTGGTGCACCTGGGTTGCAATGGGGATAGTGTGTTCTTCTACAATTTGTCTACCAACTCAGGGCCACTTTATTATGTGTGGAATTTTGGGGATGGCACTACAGACCGTACAGAGAAACCTATGCACATCTTCGCGCAGGGCGTATATACGGTGACACTGAGCGCGGGAAACCATGTGTGTACGGATACCTTTACGGTAAAGGATTCCCTGGTGCACCCGCTGAAGGCGATCTTTACAGAAACGCCGGATATTATTTGCCAGAAGGAGCCTGTTACTTTTACCAACAACTCCATAGGCACTGCTGCTACTTATGCATGGAACTTTGGTAACGGCAGCAATGGCAGCACCACAGCCAACCCTACTTATACCTACAACAATACTGGCGTATACAAGGTGCAATTGATAGCCACCGACTTTGTGCCGTGCAGTGATACTGCATATGCTACGGTGTATGTGGATTCAACCAGCCCGATAAGTCTCCAGATCACAGACAGCGTGCTGTGCCGCAGCACGTATACTACATTCTATGCCAACTATACAGCTGTAGGCAATACGGGCATCACCTGGAATTTCGGTAACGGCGACAGCATACTTAATGTGAACCCTGTGCAACATGCGTTTGATGGTACGGGCAGTTTCTTAGTAACGGCTACGGCACACTTCAGGGCGTGCAGAGATACCAGCGTAAGCAAGGTGGTGACCGTATACCAGATGCCGAGCCTGGATCTTGCTGATGAATATTCGATATGCCCCGGCAGCGAATCGCTGGTGCTGGCTGATAACCTGAATTTGAACACGGCGCACACATCGTGGCTGTGGAGTACGGGCGCTACTACGCCGGGTATTACTGTTGTGGAGCCGGGTGTATATACACTTACGGTAAACATCAGCGGCTGCATCAACGGCGAAACGATAACGGTGAAGAATGATTGCTACATGAACATCCCCAATGTGTTCACACCCAATAATGACGGGCTGAACGATTACTTCTTCCCACGGCAGTATTTGACCAGCGGGCTTACTACTTTCAGTATGAGTATTTATAACCGCTGGGGGCAGTTGGTATTTGAATCGACCTCGCTGGATGGCCGCGGCTGGGATGGTAAATTCAACGGTGTAGACCAGATAGAGGGTGTGTATGTATACATTATAGATGCCACCTTCAAAGACGGGCAGAAAGAACATCACCAGGGTAATGTGACGTTGCTGAGGTAGGAGCAAATAATTTGCAAGTAGGTATTGGTGATGCGTGTTTTATGATCTTAGGTCGTAATAAGCATCGTAAAATGTGAGAAAAGTAGGTGTCATGGTGAGCCTCGCCGAACCATGATACCGTTGAGTGTTGTAGGATAATGAGTGTAGGTGTTTAGTGTTCTTTCTCTAATTTTGTGTTACCTGCCCGGCAGCGGTGTCGTGGTTCGGCGAGGCTGACCGAGACCTACCAAACACCCCACCTATCAAACACTTCAAAAATTAGAGTTCGTAGAGAATTATTATTGTAAAAGAAGCGCAATGAAGAACCACATATACTATGTCTATATTCTTCAATGCGCTGACAATTCCTACTATACCGGTATAAGCAATCATCTTGAAAAGCGAATCGAAGAACATGAAAAGGGAGTATATCCAACCTGCTATACTTACTCGAGAAGGCCTGTTTTACTAAAGTTCACGGAAAGTTATCAGTTTGTACAAGATGCTATCGCTCGTGAAAACAGGTAAAACGATGGTCGCGGGAAAAGAAAGAAGCGCTAATGAAGGGCAATTTTGAAGAATTAAGGAGGTTGGCAAGGAATAGAGTGAAGGACGATTCAGATGTTTAGTGTTCTTATTTTCTGCACATTATTACCTGTCCGGCAACGGTGTCGTGGTTCGGCGAGGCTCACCAAGACACCTACCTATCTATATACATATTTCTGCGAATAGATCATAATGCATTACTTATAAGAGCAACAATAATAAATATATAAAAAATGCCAACGATTGGCTATAAATCGCCGTCTATTAATTTTGCAATAACTTTATTGCAGGTAAAGTCATGTTTATGAAAAAACGCCTTACACTTAGCGCCCTGTTCATGTTGTTCCTCTTTATAGGTAGCAAAAGCTATGCGCAAATGGTGGGAGACTGTGTCTTTCTTCAAGGGCATTATGTGGAGATAGGCGTGGCGCCCAATGGCGGCTATGGCAGCACTTTGCCTGCCCCGGCGGGTTATCACCCATTCCTGGGAGGTACCACATTTAACTTCTGGGACCCTGCTGCTGCAAGCGCTACCTCCAGCGGCAATTTTATAGGCTTTGTGGCCGACTATGGCCGCGATGGCTGGACAGTGGGCACACCACCTTTTTTTGGCGATTTTTACCTGCCCGGCGACCCGCAGGAAGGCTGGGCGATACAGCAAGGCGTCACACATGCGCAGGCTACAGCCTACATACCCTCTTATCAATACACCAGCGGCCCTGCGCTAACGGGTTATACAGGCGGGCTATCGGGTACCAACACAGCATTCGTACACCTGCCGGGTGGTATTATGAAAGGCATATGGAACGGCAGGGATGGCGCACTGGCCATCAGGCAGACGACCATATTAGACACCACAAAATTATACTTTACCGTAAACGTGGTGATCACCAATACCGGCAGCGTGCCGGTAACTGACATTTACTATATACGCACAGTGGACCCTGATAACGATGAAACGCGCAACCCCGGAGATTATACAACTGTGAATACTATTACATACCAGTTGCCTAATCCTACCAACCGTGTGCTGGTATCTACTACAGGCAATGACGACCACCGTGCCTACCTGGGCCTGGGCACTAAAGACTGCCGTGCCAAGTGCATGATCTTTGACGGAGGCCTGGCCCCTGAGTACTCCCTTGATTCTATGTGGGACGGACTTACGACCTATATTTACACACAGGGTACAGGATCTACTGCCGATGTGGGCATAGCGCTCGACTATAATATAGGCACGCTGGCAGCAGGCGACAGTACCTCGCTCACGTATGCCTACATCCTTAACGCGGCATATATAGACAGTGCGTTGGATGCCACTCAGCCTGCTTATTATGTGAATGATACGCTGAATGATTCGGCGATCAATCTTTGTTTTTATACCGGTGACAGCATCATTATCAATATTACTAACGGCGGTTTTTACCACTGGAGCTGGGCGCCTGATTCATTCCTTGCAAGCCCTGCTACCGAAGGGCCGTTCAATGTTATTCACAGCGACAGCATCACCAGTAATATTGTTTATACCATTACCGGTACCAATGCCGCGGGTGGCTGCGACTCTATAGTATATCACCTCACGCTGTCGCACAACGGCTATCCAAAGCCTGTGCTTTCGCCTGCTGTTTCTTATTGCCAGGATGCCACCGGGGCTTTGCCGCTTACTGCTGTAGGGTCTAACGTGCTTTGGTATACCTCTGCCACAGGTGGCTCCGGCACGCCTGTAGCGCCAACGCCATCAACTACGATACCGGGTACATTTATTTTTTATGCCGATCAGTCGAACGGGTTATGCCGCAGCCCACGGGCCGCTGATACCGTAACGATCATAGCGTTGCCCGCGCCACCGTTCATATCAGATCCTACACCGTATTGCCAGGCGCAGCCATTTGTGCCATTCACCATTACCGGTCTGGGCGTACTGTGGTATACTGCCCTTACAGGCGGAGTTGGCAGCGCTACCGCGCCTACTGTAAATACGAACATACCAGGGACAGATACTGTGTTTGCCAGCCAGACCGTAGCAGGTTGTGAAGGCCCGCGGCAGACGTATGTAGTAACGGTGCTGGACAGCATTATCCCGTCCTTCACGTATGCCATACATTTTGGCTGCAAGGGAGATACAGTTGATTTTACGAACGGCACTATAGGCGCTACCAAGTATGAGTGGACCTTTGGCGATGGCTACAGTGATACGGCTACCAACCCGGCGCACATCTATCATTCGCAGGATGTCTTTACAGTGACTGTTACTGCTAAGAACGCGCAATGCTTTGACAGCGCTGCACAGGTGGTTACACTCATACATCCATTACATGCTGCATTCACTGCCGACCCCATGATCGTTTGCCAGGAATCGCCTGTTTCGTTTACCAACTCGTCGGTAGGTACCGGGCTTAGTTATGTGTGGCACTTTGGCAATGGCGGCACGAGCATCAACGCAAACCCTTCGTACACCTACAACAATACCGGCGCATATAAAGTGCAGCTCGTAGCTACAGATTTTGTGCCGTGCAAGGATACAGCATATGCTACCATACAAGTGGATTCTATCAGCGCCATCAGCCTCTCGCTTACAGACAGCGTGCTGTGCCGCAGCACCTACAGCACGTTTACAGCCAACTATACGTCGATAGGCAATACCGGCATCACCTGGAATTTTGGCGATGGCGACAGTATACTGAACCTGAACCCTGTAGCACATTCATTTGATGCTACCGGCAATTTTACCGTTACAGCTACTGCACACTTCAGGGCATGCAGGGATACTGCTATCAGCAAGCAGGTGACCATATACCCGCAGCCAAGTATAGAGCTGGGCAGCGACCTGAGCATATGCCCCGGCAGCGAATCGCTGGTGCTGGCAGATAATAACAATATCAACATCGCGCATACCTCGTGGCTATGGAGCACAGGCGCTACTACGCCCGCTATTACCATTGTAGAGCCGGGCGTATACTCGGTGATCGTGAATATTGATGGCTGCCGTGCTACTGATACTGTGACCGTGAAGAACGACTGCTACATGAACATACCCAATGTGTTTACACCGAACAATGACGGGCTGAATGATTACTTCTTCCCACGGCAATACCTCACAAGCGGGCTTACGAGTTTCAGTATGAGTATTTATAACCGTTGGGGGCAACTGGTGTTTTCATCAACCACCCTGGATGGCAGGGGCTGGGATGGTAAATTTAACGGTGTAGACCAGATCGAAGGGGTGTATGTGTACATTATAGATGCTACTTTCCGGGATGGGCAGAAAGAACACCACCAAGGGAATGTTACATTGCTTAGATAAATATATTTAATCAATTGTAAATAATCAGGCAGCGACTTTTAATGTGTTCTTTATTATTAAGACAATGAGTTAAAGTGTGAATATAAATATGTGTATATTTGCCAACCAAAGTTACATATTATGCTGTCTTGATAACTGGGTTATAGTGTTGGTATAGGTCTTTATAAAAAAAAGTAGCTTTTTGAGCATATAAGCGAAAAATAGTTATAGTTTTAAAAAAAAACGAGTATATTTAACACTCAAAATCTGAAAGAGGTTATCCGAATTAAGATTTTCTGATCATTTTCAAATATTAAAGACATGAGGAACAAGTATCTTTTATTATTACTCACCATTAGTTTGTTCACCGCTACAGGTAGTGTGAAAGCCCAGGTAATAGGCACTGACTGCTTTCTGCAAGGCACCTGGCTGGAAATAGGCATGCAAGGTAATGGTTCGTTTGGCACAAGCTCATCGCCAACCACCTATCACTCACATCCATACTCAGGTTCGACATCCGGCGTTGAGTTAGCTGAAGTGTATGATTACGGCCACGATGGCTGGACGGTGGGTACGCCTCCGTTTATGGGCGATTACACCTATCCGGGTTCTCCGTTTGAGGGATGGGAAATACAGATGAATGGTGTGAGTCAGGCGCAGGGCTTCCAGGGCTATGGTACAAGTTTTGGCTATTCAGGTGGCGCTACGATGGCCACCAGCCCGCTTACCTATGTTTCGGCAGGCGGCAGGAAGTTCGGCTATTTGCATGGAACATTTACTGCAGGCACACAAAATCTTGTTTTTAATCAGGAAACACGAGTAGATCAACTGGCATCATGGGTTACTGTAACTACCAAGTTTTACAATACCAGTACTACTACGGCTTGTACCGGTGTTTACTATCTGAGGTCTTGCGATCCTGATAATGATGAATCATGGCCGGGAGGTAGCTTTACCACCAATAACATGGTGAACTACCAGATACCGAACCCGGACAACAGGGTTGAAGTAACAGCCACAGGCCAGAGTTCTACGCTGCCACCATTATCATTAGCTACTAAAGATTGCCGTGCTGTTGCCTTTATATATCAATGCTGGCCACTGGCTCTGGGTACAGACCTGAATTTACTTTGGACACGCGTAACGAGTACTGCATGTACTTCTTATTTTGATGTTGGTGTTAACCATCTTGGTGATATAGGTATAGGCCTGGTGTATAAAATAGGTACTATACTACCCGGCGATAGCGCTGTGATTTCCTACTCTTATGTATTCAATGGTGTTAACGGTATAGACAGCGCGCACCCTGACCCTGAGCTGGCCATCAACAATGTGCCGATCACTTCTTTCCCCGATACCCTGAACGGCTGTGCTTTTCCGGGTGTTGACTCATTGCCTGTAGATATACTGTATGGTAATGATAAAGACTGGACATGGGGCAAGTGGACATGGGCGCCTTCTGTTGGGCTTTCTTCTACAACAGGTGTTAACAACTACATTCACCTTGATGAGGTTCCGGGTTATACTACGTATACTGTTACCGGTACGGACACTGCTGCAGGCACAATGATGGACTGTAATGTAAAGACGATCATATTTACTATACACTCGTGCCATGCAGCCTCTTCCAACAGCCCCTGCTTTGGCGATACACTGCAATTCCATATGTCCGGTGACTCAATAGGCGCAACTTATGTTTGGACCGGCCCGCTGGGCTTCCGCAGCACATTGCACGACCCATTCAGGTATCCTGCTGTGTGGACAGATACAGGTCTGTACCACGTATATAAAACCATTGCCGGGATCATAGACACCGACAGCGTTTATGTGGTGATACACCCGCGCCCTATAGTTACAGCAAGCAACAACGGGCCATTGTGTTCGGGCATGGTTGATACATTATTATTGACATCTACATCATCTATAGGAGGCAGTTCATTCAGCTGGTCAGGACCGCCGGCCTTTGTGTCTACGACGCAAAATCCATCTATCCCCGGCTTTAATGGTACTAATGTAGGTACCTACAGGGTGATCGTGACCACGTCATTCGGATGTAAAGATACGGCTACAACGATAGCCGATACGATACCGCGTCCTGTTGGGCCTGTGATCAGCGACAGGAACCCTTATTGCCAGAACGATCCGTTCGTGCCATTCACAGTATCGCACCCTACAGGCAGCACTGTGTACTGGTATCCTACAAGAGCAGGAGGCACAGGCAGTACCACGCCATCTACGATATCTACTATAGTACCGGGCTATTATACCGTGTATGCCAGCGATAAGATAGGCAGCTGTGAAAGCTTCAGGGATTCAATGGTTGTGCATGTGATCACCAAACCCCTGGCTCCTGCTGTTACCGGTACATTGGATTATTGCCAGTATATGGGCCCTGTGACTCCACTGCATGTATTTGCAGATGCCATAGACACCGTAGACTGGTGGACAGTTGCTACCGGTGGAGATTCTATATTGATAGAGCCATTGCCTAACATCAGCGTTTCCGGTACATATCATTATTGGGTAAGCCAGTCGGACAGCGGTTGCGAAAGCCCGAGGACGCCTGCAACGATAAACATTCATCCGAAGCCAAGCCGCCCAATCATAACCAACCAGCAGTATTGCCAGTTCAATACACCGGCACCGGTTATCGCTACGGTAAGCCACACCGGTGACGCGCTCACCTGGTATGGCCCAGGGGTAACTCCGGGATCATCTGTAGCGCCAACGCCTAATACCTCACTGGCACCTGCGTTTGATACCTTCTATGTACACGAAACAGCTACGTATGCAGGAACCCCAACAGTAGGTTGTATCAGCGACAGCGCAATGGATGTAGTGCCGATTATACAAAAACCTGCACCACCGATAGCTACAAATGTGAAGTATTGCCAGAGGGATAATGTGGTAACTATGGATTATTCTGTAGACAGCTTTGCTGGCAGCCACCTGAACTGGTACGACACGCATGGCGGTGCAATACCACCGGTACCTGCACCAAATACATTTGCAGAGCCAGGCCCTCAGTCATGGTTTGTGAGCCAGACCTTTAATGGTTGCCAGAGTGATAGCGTGCTGATCACGGCGAACATTATATACAAACCGGAGTTCACGATCAGCGCAAGAAGCCCATGGGTATGCCAGTATGATTCTGTAACGGTATCGTACAACGGCCCTGTGCTGCCTCCTACGCCTGGTTTCCACTGGACTTTGCCCGATGGCGCCAAAACGGTAGCAGCAACAAATGTGTACCAGCCATCAATAGTTGTTGAATTTGATTCGGCAGAAGTGAACAATATAGTAACACTGACAGCAACTGACGACAGCGGGTTCTGCTCTACAGATACCAGCCTGAACATAACCGTGGTACCTGAGCCAAACCTGAACCTGTACACGAAAGCTGATGTATGCCTTGGCGATACCATGCAGCTTGCATTATCAGACAGGTCATCAGGTACATACGCTTACACCTGGTATGTGGATGGCGTATTATTAGGCAGTTCACAGGCAATAAGTATTGTAGCAGCCAGCTCGAACAGCGGAGGCCCTTACCTGATCAAGTGGATAGACAGTGGCCGTCACGTAGTGGAGATCACAACGACCACTACACAGGGTTGTCCTTCTGCACCTGCTTATGACTCGGTATTTGTACATGCTTTACCGGATGCACGATTCACCTACACCATACCCGGAGGTAAGTCATCATTATGCCTGGAGGATAGCGTTGAGTTCTCTGCAAGCCTGAAGAATTACAACTACTCTTACGCATGGGGCCCTGAGCATTCTTTCGATAACACGAACAGCTCGACTATATACGGCAGGGTAGAACAGACACAAAGCTTTATTACGCTTACTGTTACCGATCCGTTTGGTTGTAGTTCGTCAAGCAGCCTGGAGTTGGACCCTGAAACATGCTGTACTGTAGTATTCCCTAACGCGTTCACGCCGGGATCTACTATCGACAACCTGTTCCGCCCGATATGTGTAGGCTATCACAAGTTCCACTACTTCCGTATCGCTAACCGTTGGGGCCAGACGATATTTGAATCAGCCAACAGCGCTGATGCAGCATGGGATGGTAACTACAATGGCGTACCACAGGATATGGGCGTATACTTCTACTACCTGAAGTATGATTGCGGTGGCAATACAATAGAAGAGAAAGGTGATGTAACGCTGATCAGGTAATACATCGCTTACAGATAAACCAACAAAGCCCCGGATATTCCGGGGCTTTGTTGGTTTTGGGAGGAGACGACCCTTACCCTAAAAGAGGGGATTTGGTTGAGTTACTTCATCAAAAAGTATAGGCTTTGATATACTCCATCTTGGTGTGCGACTTGTCGCTGAACACCTGGTAGTAATCATAGAAGGTAGTATCGTTGGGCAGCCTGAATCCGACTATGTATGTATAAGGGCCATCGCCTTTGCGGATGATGGGTTTGAGGTCTTCGGCTCCCTTGGGCATAGACATGAAGCCTTCGGCAAAATTAGGGCCGTAGTCCACATCCACATCATAGGTGCCGGATTTGATGTCGCTGTCGGCAACCACACGCAATGTGTACGTGAAATGGTTCAGTGGGTCGTCGTTGATGGGGGCGGAGGTAGTGGCTACTACTGTGCCCGGCTTTGGGAATTGCTTTGGGTTTGCTTTCTTATCAACAGGCGCATTGTTGCAGGCCGCAAAGGCTGCAAGAGAAATGGCTGCTCATATAAAGGCTGTCTTTTTCATCAGGCGCAAAAATAAGGCAGTAAACAATAAATGCCGCGCGCAAAAACGTAATTTTAATACTGCATTGGTTTTGTCGAAAAACAGTATTTTTATGCTTATTCTAATTATTTACCAATGCGAAAAAATCTACGCCTGAAATGGGCAATACCGGTCATGGCTATCAGCACACAGCTATTCAGCGGCACACACAGCAGCGCGATGCCCGCGCCTATACAAGCAACAGACACCACTGCCGCGGCAGATGGCTACGATGCCAACTTCAATGTACTGGCGCAATCATTCGGCGACCTGCAGATGCTACGCTACCAGGTGCCCGGCTTTAAGGGCCTGAGCCTGAAACAGAAGGAGCTGTCGTACTACCTGTACGAGGCCGCACTGTGTGGCAGGGACATCATCTACGACCAGAAGAGCAAGTATGGTATATTGATACGCAAAACACTGGAAGCGGTGTATGGCTCTTACTACGGTAATAAGAACTCGGCTGAGTGGAAGAAATTTGAGGTGTACTGCGGCAGGTTCTGGTTCAGCAATGGCAATCACCACCATTACAGCAATGAGAAATTTGTACCTGAATGCAGCTACGAATATTTTGCCGCGCTGGTGAAGAACAGTGACCTATCGCACCTGCCTTTGAAGAGCGGCGAGACGGTAGATGCCTTCCTGGCAAGGATAAAGCCTATTGTATACGACATGAATTTTGAGCCCAAGGTGGTAGACCTGCGGCCTGATGTGGACAACATAGCCAACTCATCGAACAACTTTTATGAAGGCGTGACGCAGAAAGAAGTAGAGGACTACTACGCTAAATTTGACACGAAGGGAAATGCGCCATCGTGGGGGCTGAACAGCAAGCTGATGAAGCAGGATGGCCGCATAGTGGAGCATACGTGGAAGAGCGGCGGCATGTATGGCGGCGCTATAGACCGCATAGTGGGCTGGCTGCAAAAGGCATCGGGAGTGGCAGAAGACCCGCAGCAGAAGAAAGCGCTGGACCTGCTCATAGCCTTTTATGTGACCGGCGACCTGAAAGTATGGGACGACTATAACATTGCCTGGACAGACGACAAAGGATCGCGCATAGATGCGGTGAACGGCTTTATAGAAGTGTACCTGGATGCGATAGGCAAGAAGGGCAGCTTTGAAAGCACAGTATCGCTGAAGGATATGGAAGAGACCAAGCGTATAGAAGCCATAGCAGCGCAGGCGCAGTGGTTTGAGGACAACTCGCCGATAGCTGCCGAGCATAAAAAGAAAACTGTAAAGGGTATTACCGCAAAAGCGATCACGGTGATAGTGGAGAGCGGCGATGCCGCGCCCAGTACCCCAATAGGCATCAACCTGCCGAATGCCGAATGGATACGCAAGGATTATGGCTCGAAATCCGTATCGCTGAGTAATATCATACACTCCTATAACCAAGTGAGCGCAGGTAGCGGAATGCTGGATGAATTTGCAACGAATGATACGGTATTGCAACGCCTGAAAAAATACGGCGCATTGGCCGGTGACCTGCATACGGATATGCACGAGTGCATAGGCCACGCATCGGGGCAGATAAACCCAGGTGTGGAAACAACAGACAAGACCCTGAAGAACTATGCCAGCTGCCTGGAAGAGGCCCGCGCCGACCTGGTAGGGCTGTACTACATAATGGACCAAAAGCTGATAGACATAGGTGTGATGCCGGATATGGATGTGGCGCGTGCAGAGTACGACAGCTATATGATGAATGGCCTGATGACACAACTTACCCGCCTGAAACCGGGTGAGCAACTGGAAGAAGCGCATATGCGCAACCGCGCTGTGGTGGCACACTGGGCCTACGAGCATGGTATGAAAGACAATGTGGTGGCGCTGGTGAAAAGGAACGGCAAGACCTATGTACAGGTGAATGACTACGGCAAGCTGCGTGAGCTCTTTGGACAGTTGCTAAAGGAGATTCAGCGTATAAAATCAGAAGGTGATTTTAATGCAGGCAAAGCACTTGTGGAGAACTACGGCGTAAAGGTGGACCCGGTACTGCACAAGGAGATACTGGAGCGTTTTGCGAAGCTGAACATAAAGCCCTACCGTGGCTTTATACAGCCAAGGCTGGTGCCTGTAATGGCCGGCAAAGATATAACTGATGTGCAGGTAGAATACCCGGACAACTTCTACCAGCAAATGCTGGAGTATGGGAGGAATTATAGTTACCTGCCGGTGAAGAATTAATTGATGATACGAAGACTAACAAAAAAAGCTGCCGGGAGGCAGCTTTTTTTGTTGGGGTACATTAATGCCGTTTGGTAACGGTTGCCTTATGGTCTTTGACCGTTATCAGGTAATAAAATAAGTAGACATTAGAGAGCACCGGAACATTCTTCTGGTTGACCGTGCCCGGCTGAAAATAGGGCGCATTGTGAAACAGGTCGTCTATCTTGGTATTGATGGCGCCTCTGAGCTTCAGAGGTATGAGGTCATTCTTGCTGGTGAAGTTATTGGCATCATAAAAACCATCGTTCTGATAATAGGCTACTTCACCGTGCTTGCCGATAACTACATTGGAAATATTGAGTGAATATGCGCCATCGGGCAGCTGATCAAGCTCAGCCGCTATGCCTTTGAGTATGCGGTCTTCCAGCAGGCCGTCTTTTGTAAATGGCACAGCAGTGACTGTATCAGAGTTGTATATTTTCTCGCCATTCATCCTGAATGGTATCGGATCATGGTGTATTATTTTGGTTACCTCTTTACCATTTACAGGGTCTATCATGGTCATTGTGTCGTTGGGGTAGGGTACGCCGTACTCAAATTTATTGCCCCTGTAAATAACAAGATTGTGGTGCTTCTCAAACCTCTGGGAGAAGGTGTCTTTGGAGAAGCATAGCAGGCACACCAGCGCTACGGGGATAAATACGAGCATTTTACTTTTGGCCATAGCCGATGACTTGCGTGTGAGCATAATTGTCCTGTTTATATGATTGAGCGATTGGAAGGGCAATAGGAGGTACTGTTTTTAAAGCTCTTTGTATTCTCCCTGGCTATCTGTTTCGTAGATCTTGTGGTCTTTGATCTTAAAAGTGTTCCAGAAGGTGATGGCACCTGAATACTGCGAGATCACATTTTTGCCATGGAGTGTGCCGGGAGTAAAGCCGGGTGCGGTTTCCATGAGCCTGCATACCTTATCAAATATGACTTGCTGATCTTTTTGGGTGAGTTCCTCGAAATTGGAGGGATCGTTATTACGAGATAATTTGAAGCTTTTTACAACCATATCTTTGTTCTCGGCAATATATTGCTGCTTTGTTTGTTCAGAATTGCCGCCACTGCCGTCCGGTGGGGTGATGCCGTTTCCCAACGTTATTTTGACATTCGGGTCGCCTAAGCGCACGGTCATTGGCGCTGAAGGGTCATGCGGTGTAGTAAATTCGCCAGCCGACTTATTTCTTCTCATGTTGTTGTAGTTGAAGTACACTATTTTGCCTTGCTCATCTACCAGCACATCATCAATATCCAGTACGTAGTTGCCGTCTTCCAGGTTGCCCAGTTCATTGCGCATGTTTTTGAGTATATAGTCGCGCAGGTCTTTATCGCTGCCGGTGAATTGAGCCGGGCGGTCGGGTTCATTAGGGATCGGTTTTCCATTCATGCTGGTGGGCCGTGGCTCATGCGCTATAATTTTGGTTAGCTCTTTGCCTGTTACGGGGTCTATCATGGTCACAGTGTCATTAGGCTCAGTGGCTATCTCGAACGTATTGCCATTCCAGGATACGTGATTGCCGTCTTTTTTAAAACCTTGCGAGAATACATTCTTAGAGAAGCATAAAGTACATACCAGCGCTACCGGTACGAAAACGAGCATTTTGCCCTTCGCAAGGGCTGTTGATCTGCGTGTAAGCATAACTATTCGGTTTTTTATGGGTGAACGATTAAATGAATGAGCAACGGAGGGCGCAGACTGCAGCAGCGCCTGCTCTACAAGAAAACGGCCATAGACCTGCGGCTGTGGGGCGGCCACGCTATCGGCCTGGTACTCGTGTACCAGCAGCAGGCGCTTGTTGTATATATACACCAGCGGGTGAAACCAGAAAATGACTTTTGCCATTTGCAATAATATAAGATCGGCAAGGTGGAAGAGGCTACTGTGGCGGCTTTCGTGCGAGAGGATCATCTGCCATTCAGCAGCACCATATTGGTGCAGGCTGCCTACAAATAGTGTGTTGCAGAAGGAAAATGGTGTATGCTCTTTTCCTGTTTCGACGATCGTCCACTTGCCTTGTATAGTTTTGGTGCCGGAGCGGGCATAGCCGATGAGATTAATGATCTCTACAGCGCAAAGGCACAGCGCCACTACTGCACCTATGGCATAGGCTGCCGCCAGCCACAGCTGCCAGTTATATTGTGTGGCAGGCACGCTGGCCGTGACAATGCTCTGCTTTACGCTCATTACCTGCGCTACGGAGCGTTGTGTGGCAGGTGGCAGTATGTTGTTGCCCTGCCATTGCAGCATAGGCAGCAATGCACCCAGCAGGAAGGTGAACAGCAAATAAAAGCGGTTGTAGCTATGGTAGCTTTCCCTGCGCAGGAAGATATCATAAGACAGCAGGCTGATGAGCCATATGGAGGTCGCGTTTAAGAGATATTGCAGCATAGGTTTAAGTTTTTAAAAGTGGTCAATAACTACATTTTATGCGGAATTACTGATGCTTGTCTTGTGAGTGGTCGGAAGTAAAATAGTCGTCCCATATGTGGCTGCCAATGGTATTGTTGGGGTGGTACAGCTCGTATTGGGAAATTGCATTCTTTGCTTCATTAAAGTGCAGCCAGAAAATGGGCAAGTAGCCACGAAAGTTGTTATCCTCGCCAAATATCTCTTTGAGAGGGGCAATGCCTATGATCTGCACCTGTGTTTTGCCTGTGCCGGGATCAAATGTCCATTCTTCTTTTACCCGGTATTTAAACACCAGGTCGTAGTTAAAATCGTGATTGATTATTTTTGTCAACTCTTTCCCTGTTACCGGATCGGTCATTATCACAGTATCGGGCCTGGAGGTCATTTGCTGCTCCAATTCTTTTGGTGTGAGCTTTTGTGTCATTAAGCCACCATCGTAGTTGGAATAGGCCGTCAGTTTACCTGCATTTATTTCGTTGATCATATACTCCAGCAGGGTAGTGTAGCGGCTTACATCTTTCAGGTGATGCTCTACGGTGTCTTCTTTTTCTCTCATGTCTATGATGCGTGTCACTTGCTTTTTCCATACCGTTGGTGCGGGCTTTACTGAATAGCCCTGCCTGATGAACAGGAACAGGCAAAAGAAAGTAAGCGGAACAACGATCAGTAATTTGAGGTTGGAGAGGCCTGTGCGGGGTATTGCGTTTTTGGTAAGCATAACGATCCTGTTTTTTATGGGTGAACGATTGAATGAATAAGCAATGGAAGGGGCTGCCTTCAGCACGGCCTGCTCTACCAGGAAGCAGCCATACTCCTGCGTAGGCTGCAGGGAAGCATGATCGGCCTGGTACTCGTGTACCAGCAGCAGCCGGGCCTGGTATACATATACCAGCGGGTGAAACCAGAACACCACACGCGCCAGCTGTATGAGTATCATATCTATAAGGTGCAGCAACAAGGTGTGCTGCCGCTCGTGGGTAACGATCATGTTCCACTCCACAGGCGAATAATCTGCTACAGCTGATACGAACAGGATATTGAGGTAAGAGAACGGAGGGTGCTCATCGCCGGTCTCTACTATCGTCCATCCATATTGTTTTGACCTGCTGCCGGTGCGATATATGGCGGCCAGCTTCAGTATATCAATGGCCAATAGGGCGAGCGCGGCAAAGGCTCCGACAAGGTAAATAGTGGCTACCCATGTGGCTTTGCTTTGCAACCAGGCGGTGGCGCTGTCCAGCATTGTGCCGTACATAGACACACCTGCCATCCATTGCAGCAACGGCAGCGATGCCCCCAGCAGAAAGGTGAACAGCAGGTAGAACCTGTTGTAGCTGTGATAATTCTCCTGCCGCAGAAAAGCATAAAACAGCAGCAGGCTCACGAGCCAAATGGCGGTTGCATTTAAGAGATACTGTAGCATATTGCGTGGTTTTATTATTTCCAGGTCTGCTTTATTATCGTATTGTGTTCTTTAACTTCAATGGCATACTTCATAAAATAAATGTCTGAAAGCACGGCAACGTTCTTGCTATCCTTAGTGCCGGGTATTGCAGTAGGCGCATAATACAGTGCATCATCTATCTGCATCCTCAATATGTTGCTTATAGCCAGCGCTCCGGTATCTGTGTAGTGTGACAGTCCGATGCCATCGTAATACACGATCTTTCCTGTAGTATCAATGACTATGTTGTTGATATCGAGGCTGTAAGTACCATCAGGGAGGTCGTTTAGGGTTGGTTTTATTTTCCGGAACAGGTACGAGTGTATTGATTCTGTTAAGTATTCAGGTTGGGTAGTAAGCTCGCCCGGGCGGTATATTCTGTTCCCGTTCATTTTTGCAGGTATAGAGTCGCGACGGGTAATAGAGCCGGCGGGCTTTCCTGTTGCTGCATCTGTTAAGTACTCAACTTCTTCATTTGGCCTTGGGCCATATTCAAATGTATTTCCCCTGTAGGTGATAGGATTTGCGCCCTTTTGGCAAAAACTGTACATTGGGTAAACCAGCACGCACACCAGCATCAATGCCGTATATACGGTCATCTTTGCTTTTGCTATGAATGATGTGAGTGCGCGTTTCAGCATAAATTATTTTTTATCGAGTGTCTTCAGAATGTCATTCAACTCTTTCAGGTTCATGTCCTCACTCTCCACCAGGAAGCTCACTAATTTTTTCGGGGAGCCGCTGAAATACTTTTCCACCAGGCTTTTTACGCCATGCTGGGCATAGTCTTCTTTGGTGATTAGGGGGAAGTATTCGTGGGTTTTGCCGTATGCCTTGTGGTCTACAAAGCCTTTCTTCTCCAGTATGCGAACAACAGATGATATGGTGCTGTGGGGCATGTCAGGGTCGCCGAGCTTGTCTATCACGTCTCGTACCACACAACGGTCCAGCTGCCAGATGATGTGCATCACTTCTTCTTCGGCCTTGGTGAGTGTAGGTAATGTCTTATTCCGTTTCATAACGTAAAAGTACGTTACAAAACGGAATTACCAAATTTTATTTTTTAAAAGGGGATATGGTTGTAAGTATGTTGTTGCATAAACATCCCCCTCGCCCCCTTCGCCAACGCACCGGTCTGCGCTTCAAGGGGGAAGTCCTGCGCGACAAATCTTTGTTACGCATCCTGCGCGAAAGGGAGCCAGCCGCTGAAGGAGCGGGAGGCTCCGGGGGGCACTTATTTCTGAACATAGCCCACGGTTTCAACCGTGGGTGAAAAATCAATAACAACACTCAACCGTTTTAACGGTTTTGCATACTCGTAAACGGTTAAAACCGTTCTTATAGGTTGTGTATATTATACCCACGGTTGAAACCGTGGGCTATGTTGAATAGTTCAGCTTTTAGTTCTTGTCTTTCACCTCATCGGAATAAAAGTAGTCGTTCCATATTTTGCTGCTGATGGTATTGGTAGGGTGGTAGCGTTCATACTTTTCTATGATGGGCCGTGCATCTTTGTAGCGTATCCAGAAGATAGCCTGTGTGCCACGGAAATCTCCTGCTTCGCCATATATCTCGCGCAACGGAGCTATACCGGTTATCTCTACAGACGTTTTGCCTGTCGCAGGGTCAAACGTCCAGTCTTCGAGTATGCGGTATTTGCGGAACGCGCTGTAGTTAAGATCGTGGTGAATTACTTTCATCACTTCCTTGCCGTCCACCGGGTCTATCATTATTACTGTGTCCGGCTTAGAGGTCAGCATTTCAAGAAGTTGCTCCTTTTTCAGCTTTGTGGTAAACGAATGGTCTATGTTGGAATAGAGTGTGAGCCTGCCCGCTTTGAAGGCGTTGACCCAAAGTTCCACCAATGTAGTATCGGGGCTTGCATCCTTCATGTGGTGCTTTATAGTGTCTTCCTGTTCGCCCAGGTCTATTATTCGCGTTGTCTGCTTTTTCCAGACACCACCGCCCGGCTTTGCATATCCCTTGTGGGCAAATGCAAGTATACAAAATGCCGTAAGCGATACGAGGAACAAATTTGCGGTAGCAATGTTTTTAGTGCGCATGTGGTTTGTTTTAAGGGTAAGAGATATTGTGCCTGTTACGAATTATTTACTCTTCCTGTTTCTGTAGTGGGGCATCGAAATAATCGGCCCATACTTTGCCGGTGATGGTATTGTCGGGGTGGTATGTTTCGTACGTGTCAATTATTGGCTGGGCATCGGTATAGCGCAGCCAGAAGAATGTACCGGCATCCTGCATACTCCCTCGCTGGTCATATTCTTGCCTTATTGGCGCTATACCTCTTATCCCGATCTCTGTAGTACCCGCTATAGGATCAAAAGTCCAGGCTTCGAGTATGTTGTATTTATGTATGAACCTGATGTCCAGGTCGTGATTAATTATCTTTTGTACTTCTTTACCATCTACCGGATCTATCATAATAATAGTATCCGGTTTCCATGCGAATTCAGCCTTTAGCTCTTCATAACTTATAACAGTGTTGAAGGAATTGCCTGAATTCAAATAGGCGTTTATTTTTTTATCTTTTACGCCATCCATAATTAGCTGCACCAGCGTTTTATCTGCGCGGGTATCATTAAAATGGCGAAGTACAGTGTCTGTTTTTTCGAGCATGTCTATGGTTCTTTCCCTTAGCTCGCTATAGTTTTGTCCACCCGTTTTCAAAAGCGCGTTGTTCTGCAAAAAATAGTCATTCCATATGCTTTTACTCACGATCGGTGTGTTATGATAATGTTCATAGCGTTCTATGATAGGTCTCGCATCCTTGTACTTTACCCAAAATATAGCCTGCACACCCCTGAACTGATAATACTTATCATATACCTTTCGCAAAGGCGCGATACCTGCTATCTCTATCTTTGTTTTACCTGTTGCCGGATCGAATGTCCAGTTCTCCAGTAGCCGGTATTTAGTTTGTACGCTGTATCTATAATCAACCTGTTTTATCAGCTTAATGGTCTTCTTCCCGGTCAATGGGTCTTTGGTACGTAAAGTATCGAATTGCTCATCAAGTAATTCGGTAAGCTGCCAGTTACCCATGGTGTTGCTAAGCAATGGGTCTTCATTGGTATAGGTCATTATTTTATTCTCCTTAGCTGCGCTGATGAGCATATCGGCAAGTGTGCTGTCCGGCCTTTTGTTTTTATGCCCTTTATTTACTTGCTCATCCGGCTCTCGCAAGTCTATCACACGCGTTGTTTGTTTCTTCCATACGCCTGTAGGGATAGCAAAGCTTTTAGCTGCACAGGTCAGCATGCAAAATGCCATAAGCGATACGAGCAGCAAATTTTTGTCAACAACATGTTTAATGCGCATGTGATTCTGTTTTTAAGGGTAAGAGAGAGAATGATCATGGACCATTATGGTTAATGTAATAAAGGGTTCAGTAAGTAAGGCATAGACCGCTTTGCCTCGCTTTTTAATAGGGTGTGCCTGCATCTTGTGCATCAGTTCATCAACCCTGTGGTCAATGGCATCGCGCAGAGGCATAATAATGGGGCCGTTGTTCTTGCTGGTAATGCACAATTGGCCGCGGCTGTCAAAATAAACAACCTTGCCTTTTTTGTCGATGATGATGTGCTTCAGCAACAGGCTGTATTCGCCATTGGGCAGCCCCGAGAGTATATCCTGTATGCCACTCAGTACGTAATCGCGGAAGGAAAGTTCGCCGGGCTGCGTGATCACTTCCATCTCTGTTACGGTCGATAGCGGCTCATTATTGAACGCTATGGGTAGCCGCTCCGTCATTGCGATGGTACTCCTGATGGAGTCTTTGATGCGCTTGTCTTCAAGGTGATAGATGGTCTGTACAAACCCGGAAAAGGTAATAGTATCCCCATGAAGGACTTCCTTTGTTTGCGCCGTATCAAATTGTGAAAAAGCAGTAGAGGACAACAGGCAAAGTATTGCCAGGATAACGATCGTCTTTTTATTCAGGAGAGCCATAAGCAAGATCTAATATAAATCTACTCATTATGTCACAATAAAAAAAGCCGACTTATGCCGGCTTTATAAATATGGGAAAGCTCCTTTAGGGGTTTCTAATGATTTGCTTTAAACTTCTTTATGGCTTCAGTGAGCCTGGGCACTACTTCCATGGCATCGCCCAGTACGCCGTAGTCGGCAGCCTTAAAGAAAGGCGCTTCAGGGTCTTTGTTGATGACAACTATGGTCTTGCTGCCATTCACACCGGCCAGGTGCTGTATAGCGCCTGATATGCCTACTGCAATATACAGGTTGGGGCGTATGGTGCCGCCTGTCTGCCCTACGTGCTCGCCGTGTGGGCGCCAGTGGCTGTCTGCCACGGGGCGGCTGCAAGCTGTGGCTGCGCCCAGCTCCTTGGCCAGGTCTTCCAGTACATACCAGTTCTCCGGACCCTTCATGCCGCGGCCACCGCTCACTACCAGTTCTGCTTCCGACAATGGTACACTGCCCGATGCCTTGGCCACTTCCTTCACCTGTATAGAAAAGTCTTTATCTTCAAAAGCCACATCCAGTTTTTCTACTGTAGCCGTGCCTTCGCCCTTTACCACCGGGTAGGTATTGGGCATCAGGGTGATCACTTTTATGTCGCTGGTCACATTCACAAAAGCGAATGCCTTACCGGAGAATACATTCTTCTTTACCACAAAGCCTTTGCTGAGGTCGGGGTAAGAAACCGCGCCTGCCACCAGGCCGGCCTTCAGGCGTGCCGCCACACGTGGCGATACTGCCTTGCCTACCGTATCGTGCAGGCCCACGATCACCTTTGCGCCTTCCTTTTGCGCGGCAGTGATCATTACCTTGGTATAGGCACGCGAGTTAAAATTATCGAGGCGGGCATCAGTGGTGTGTAGCACCTTCTGCGCCCCATATGCGCCCAATGCCTGCATGGCATCATCGCCCACATTGCCGGTAGCCACAGCCGTAACCGTAGTACCTGTGCTGCCGACGATATTGGCGGCATACTGGATAGCCTCCAGCGATTTCTTTTTAAATACGCCTTGTGTATGTTCAACTAAAACGAGAACGCTCATTTTTATTAGTCTTTAGTAGTTAGTATTAAGTCAAAAGGCAAAAATTAAAACCTTAAAGTGAGTAACGTGGTTGCACATTCATCACATTCATTTTCACATTGCCCACATTATCAAATTACTTTGGCCTCCGTGTGCAGCAGGTTCACCAGTTCATCCATGTTATCGGCAGCTATCATCTTCACCCCTGTTTTGGCGGGTGGCAGCTCGTAGCCTACTATGGTGGTGAGGGCATCTATTGCAGCAGCCGGAACCACTTTCAGCGGCTTGGTGCGGGCGGCCATTATACCGCGCATATTGGGTATGCGGGCTTCGGCTACACCCTTCTGGCAGCTTATGGCCAGTGGCAGGCTACAGGTGTCTGTTTCTTCGCCGCCTTCTATTTCGCGTGTCACAGTGGCCGTGGTGCCTGCTATCTCTATTTTAGATGCAAAGCCCAGGTAGTTCATATCCAGCAACTCGGCTACCATGGCGCCTACAGAGCCATTGTTGTAGTCTATTGATTCCTTGCCAAGCAATACCAGGTCGTAGCCTACGGTCTTGGCGTATTCGGCTATCTGCGCGGCTACTGCGTAGGTGTCGTTGCTGTCCGCATCTATGCGTATGGCTTCATCGCCGCCCAGTGCGAGGGCTTTGCGGATCACCGGCTCGGCATCGGCCTTGCCTACGGTTACCAGGTGCACATCTGTTGCCACACCGGCTTCCTTCAGCTCCAGCGCGCGTACCAGTGCATACCACTCATCATACGGATTGATGATGAACGTAACACCCTGTGTGCTGAAATGTGTGTTGTTGTCACTAAAAGCGACCTTGGTAGTGGTGTCTGGCACCGGGCAGATACAAACTAATATTTTCATCTTAAGTCAAAAGTTAAAAATCATCCCGATAGCCATCGGGACTTAAAGTGCCTGAGGTACTGTGCGGGAGTGCAAAAGTAGGCAAAAAACGATTACCCACATTCTTATATGTTCTTGTTCCGCTAATCAATTCCACAAAAAAGGAGCCAATCGGCTCCTTTTTTATATAAACTACTTCAAGTTATTATTTTGCGTTGTTCACCTTGTCGTTCAGGTCGGTATCTACAAGGATACGGCCGCAATGTTCGCACACGATGATCTTTTTATGCTGGCGTATCTCGCTCTGGCGCTGCGGGGGGATCACGTTGAAGCAACCACCACATGAATCGCGCAGGATAGGCACTACTGCCAGGCCATTGCGATAGCTGCTGCGGATGCGCTCGTAAGCGGTAAGCAGGCGTGGGTCTACTTTTTCTTTAGCTTTTTCTGATTTCTTAGCGAGCGCTTTCTCTTCTTTATCGGTATCGGCAGTGATCTTTTCGAGCTCTGTGCGTTTTACCTTCAGCGATTCTTCTACTACCTGTATCTTCTCTTCTGTTTTCAGGCGGCTGTTGGTGCGGTCCCTTTGCTCGTAAGTGGCATCTTTGATGTGCTTATCATTGAGCTTTACTTCCAGCTCCTGCATTTCCATTTCCTTGCTGATGGCCTCAAACTCGCGGTTGTTCTTCACATTGTCCTGTTGCTTCTCATATTTCTTGATGAGCGCCAGGGCATCTTTCTTCGCGTTGGTCTTTTCTTCTATAAAGGTGTTGATGTTGCCTATCTCCGCGTCTATGTTATTGATACGCGTTTGCAGACCGGCGATCTCATCTTCCAGGTCTTTCACTTCCATTGGCAGCTCGCCCTTCAGTGTTTTGATGTCATCTATCTTAGAGTCGATCTTTTGTAAGCCAAGTACCGCGGTCAGTTTTTCTTCAACCGAAAAGTCTTTTACTGAAGCCATTTGCTAAAAATATTTTACAGGATTGGTGGAATAATTTGATAAAAGGACTGCAAATGTAGGGAATTTTTCCTTAATTATTGCCTCAAATATTTCGCCGGTATACTGCTCGCTCTCATAATGCCCTATATCTGCTATGATTATTTTTCCTTCTGCGTCAAAAAATTGATGATATTTATAATCTGAGGTCACAAATACGTGGGTCCCGGCGTTTATGGCATCATTGAGTAAAAAGCTGCCGGAGCCGCCACATATAGCCACTTTCTCTATTTTTTTGCCATCCAGGGCAGTGTGGCGCACAACGCCTGCCTTCATTTCCTTTTTCAGCATAGCCAGGAACTCTGTTTCTCCCATAGGGTGGGGCAGTATGCCCACCATGCCTGCGCCTATCTGTTGGTTGGGGTTGGGCAGTGGCATCAGGTCGTAGGCCACCTCTTCGTAGGGGTGTGCCTTAAATAGGGCACGAAGCACAGCTGTTTGCAGGTGCTTTGGTACCAGTACCTCTATTTTTACCTCGTCCACCCACTCGCGCGGGCCACCGGCCTCGCCTATAGTGGGGTTAGCGCCCGCCTGCGCCCTGAAGGTGCCTGTACCCGGCGCATTAAAGCTGCACTCCTCATACTTGCCTATATGGCCTGCGCCTGCGGCAAATAAGGCCTCCAGCACGTGCTGTGCCGATGCCATAGGGGCGTAGGTATATAATTTACACAGCGTATCGGTCTTGGGCGCCAGTATCTTTATATCGGTAAGCCCGAGCTTTTCGGCGATCTTAGCGTTCACCCCGGCATACATATTATCAAGGTTGGTGTGCGCGGCATATATAGTGATGTCGTTCTTAATAGCTTTATGCACTATGCGCTCCACATAGTTGCGGCCTGTTATGCGTTTCAGTCCGCTGAAGATGACGGGGTGATGGCACACCACCATATTGCAGCCGCGCTCTATGGCCTCATCCAGCACCTGTTCGGTCACATCGAGGGTTATGAGTGCACCTGTTACTTCGTCAGCCGCATTGCCCACCTGTAGGCCGCTGTTGTCGTAGCTTTCCTGGTACATAAGCGGGGCAAAGGCTTCTATGGCGGCGATGATGTCTTTTACTTGCATGGTGTATTTGATGCTGTTGTGCCACACTTCAAAAAGTGTGGCACAACTACAAAGATAAATCAATAATATCTACGTTACTCCATCTTATCCGCATGTTTCAGCTCTATGTTGCGGTAAGCCCACGCATAGATAAGCGGGAACACCCACAGGCTGAAGATCATCGCGCAAAGGATACCACCTATCACCACGCGGGCCAGCGGGCGGCTGCTCTCCGAGCCTATGCCGTGCGATACCGCCGCTGGCAGCAGGCCTATAGCGGCCATCATAGCGGTCATGATCACGGGCCTTATTTTCGATCGTACCCCCAATTTAATGGAGGTGTATAGCGAATCGTCTTTGCCTTTTATCTTCTCCAGGTTTTGCTTGAATACGATGATGAGCAGCACTCCATTCTGTATACAAATACCAAACAACGCAATGAAGCCTATGCCCGCAGAGATATTGAAGTTGGTACCCGTAATGAGCAGCGTAACGACGCCCCCCACAATGGCAAAAGGCACATTGAGGAATACCAGCAAGGCATCTTTGAAATTACCAAACATGCCAAACAACAGCAGGAAGATCATAAGCAGGCTGATGGGTACTACCTGTGCCAGGCGCTTCACTGCGCGCTGCTGGTTCTCGAAGTCGCCCTGCCAGGCCATGGTGTAGCCATGTTTTAGATGTACTTTTTCATTTACTTTTTTCTGAGCCTCGGCAATGGTGCTGCCCATATCCCTGTCGCGCACCGAGAATTTAAGTGCAGAATAGCGTTCGTTATCATCCCTGAATATAAGGCATGGGCCTGTCTTCTGGGTGATGCTCGCCAGTTCCTTTATAGGCACCTTGGAGCCGCTTTGTGTAGGCACCAGCAGGTTGCCTATGTCTTCAGGTGTCTTTCTGAAAGCCTCCGGCAGGCGTATACGTATATCAAATGTGCGTGCGCCCTCATACAGTGTGGATGCAGCCTGCCCGCCTATGGCCATGGCTACCACAGCATTGGCATCGGCAGTAGCTACGCCATACAGCGCCATCTTCTGCTGGTCCAGGTTCACGTCCAGCTCGGGCTGGCCTATGTTGTGTATCACACCCAGGTCGGTTATGCCTTTTACGCCACGCAGTATGGTATTCACTTCGTTCACCTTGTCTTCCATGTAGTTCAGCGAGTCGCCATACACCTTCACGCAGATAGAGCCCTTCACGCCCGATACTGCTTCTTCCACATTATCCATGATGGGCTGCGAGAAGTTAAGATCTGCGCCCGGTATCACCGACAGCTTTTTATTCATTTCCTGTATCAGGTCGTCTTTGCTGATCTTTGGTTTCCAGTCGTCCTCGGGGTACAGCATTACAGAGAATTCATTGTTGTAAAAGCCGGCCACATCGGTGCCATCATCGGGGCGGCCCGTTTGCGATACGGCATATTTTACCTGGGGAAAGGTCATTAATATCTTTCGCACCCTGGTGGATACCTCTACCGATTTCTCCAGCGAGATACTATACGGCATCTGCACTCTCAGCCATATGGAACCTTCATTCAGCTCAGGCAAAAACTCAGAGCCTAAGAACTTGAATGACAGCAACCCTATTACCATGATGACCAAAGACAGCGGTATCACTATCCTTTTGAACCGGTATGCTTTTGTGAAGCCCTTGAGCATGAATGCGGTGATGTGATGCACCACGGGATTATGCCGCTCATGCACATTCTTTTTAAGCAGAATGCTGATGAGTACAGGAACCAATGTTAGTGTGGTAAGCAATGCCCCAACCAATGCGAAGCCAAGTGTAAATGCCAGTGGCGAGAACATCTTGCCTTCAACCTTCTGAAACGCGAATATGGGCAGCAGGCCGGTGATGATAATGAGCTTGGCGAAGAAGATAGCCTTGCCCAGCTGCGCGCCATTGTTCTTGATCATCCCGTACTTGGCCAGCTTATTGAACCGCTCCATGCCTATGTTATGGGCCCGTTCATCCAGTATCACGAACATGCCCTCCACCATTACCACTGCACCGTCTATAATGATACCAAAGTCTACCGCACCCAGCGACAGCAGGTTGGCCGACATACCCATCAAATGCAGGCAGATGAATGCAAACAGCAGCGATAGCGGTATGATGATAGCCACCATAAGCGTAGTGCGCCAGTTGAACATGAACAGCGATACCAGCAGCGTGAGTAGTATGATGCCTTCTGCAAGGTTATGCGTTACGGTATGGGTGGCGTACGTGGTGAGGTCAGAGCGGTCGTAATAGGGTACTATACGGGTGTCGCGGGGCAGTATGCCGTTGTTTAGCTTTTCTACTTTGGCCTTAATGGCAGTTACCACATCAGTAGGGTTAGCGCCTTTGCGCATCACTACTATAGCTTCCACCACATCAGGTACGTCGGTAATGGCGCGGTGGCCATTTGAGTCCACAGCGTTGGAGCGGGCTACCCAGCCCAGGCGCGGTATGTTGGATATGGTTACCTGTGCCACATCCTTCACCAGCACGGGTATGCCATTGGTGTTGTTGATAACAATGTTGCCTATTTCATTGATATCATTGAGCAATCCTATACCGCGCACCACGAAGGCCTGGTTGTTCTGCACGATCATGTCGCCGCCAATGTTGATGTTGGTCTTCTGCACGGCATTAAAAACATCGAGCGGGGTGATGCCCAGGGAGGTGAGCTTTTCGGGATCCACCTGTATCTCGTAGGTCTTTGTTTTACCACCGAATGCAGTTACATCGCCCACGCCGGGTACCGAGCGCAGCTGGCGGTCTACCACCCAGTCTTGTAGTGTTTTCAACTCCCTTACATCTCTCGTCTTGCTTTCTAATGTATAGCGGTATACCTCGCCTGTAGGCCCTGTAGGGGGCTGCACCGAAGGCTGCACGTTAGGAGGCAGTGTGGCATTCTGCAACAGGTTCATCACCTGCTGGCGGGCTTCCGGGTCTTTTACATCATCATCAAATATCAGCTTCACATAAGACAGTCCGAAGATGCTGGTGCTACGCAGGCTCACTTTGCGCTGCACTGGGTTCATAGCTATTTCTACCGGTATGGTGATGAATTTCTCCACCTCCTCGGCGCTGCGGCCTGGCCATTGGGTGATGATGCTTATTTCGGTATTCGTCACATCAGGGAATGCTTCAATAGGCATACTGCTGTAGGTGAGGATGCCCGCAACTACCAGTATAAGCGCAGCAAATAAAATAAAGTACCTGTTTTTAAGCGAGAAGCCTATGATACCTTTAAGGATCTTGTTCATTATAAATTCTTTAGGATGCTTCTTAGTTGTTTAATGCGCCGTAGATCAGTATGGCCTGCGAGGCGATAACCCGCTCACCTGTGGTTATGCCACTCTTGATGTAGGCCGTGTTGTTATTAGTGCTCACCAGTTCTACGGGCCTTATCTGCACATCTTTCTGGTTGTTGTATACCAGCACATAATACTGGCTGTGGTCAAATATCAATGCGCTCAGCGGCACAGAGATAGCCTGGGTGGCAAGTCCGTTGTTCACGGTAGCTGTGGCAAACATCTGTGGCTTCAGCAGGTAGCCCGGGTTATCCAGCACCACGCGCATTTTCATTACGCGGTTCGTTGGGTCCAGCACATTCATCAGCTTGTTTATTTTTCCTTTGAATATTTTATCAGGATAGGTGATTGTGCTTACGTCCACTTCATCGCCCTCATGCACATTATTGATGTTGGCCTCATACACATTGGCCTGCACCCACACCTCTTTCAGGTCGGATATAGTGAACAGGCTGGTGCTGTTATCCGCGCGTATAGACATGCCGTTAGTTACATTCTTCTGCACAATGAAACCTTCTATCGGCGCCTTGATCTGGTACTCGCCATTCATGTTGTTGCCGTTGATGCTCAGTATTTTCTGCGCTGCTGTTTTTGCAGCTACAGCCTGCTCGTAATTAGCTTTGGCGGTGGTCACATCCACCTGCGATGCCAGGCCGCTTTTGGCCATGTCTTCCTGGCGGGCCAGCAGGCTGGCGGTCAGTTTCACGTTAGATTCAGCGCTGGTGAGCGTAGCATTGTAGTTGGCTATCTCAGAGCTTTTCACGGTACCGAGCACCTGGCCAGCGTGTACATAGTCGCCCAGCTGCGCAGTCACATTCTGCACATTGCCGCTGATGAGCGGGAAGATGTTCGACACCTTATCCGGGTCAAAATCCACAACGCCATTGAACTTAATGGAATTGGTGATGTTCGACATCTTCACGGTGTCTATAATAAGAGTCTTCAACAGCGTATCAGGTATCTCATATGCAGTACGGCTGTCATCGCCGGATGCTGCTTCTTTTGAGCCGCACGAGGATAGCAACAGGCTACCGCCCAATAGTATACTGTAAACACTTGTTTTAATAATGCGCAAAGACATAGTTGATCTTTTATTTGTTGAATATTCTTGTTCCGGTTGTGAAATTGAGCTGCTCCAGCTGGCTCATCCTGCTGTAGCGAAGGTTATTAAGCTGAACGACATTTTGCTTGTAAGAGTCATAGAAGTCGGTAAACTCCAGCAGGCTGATGTTATGCTTCTCAAAGTTTTTGGTCACCTCGCCGATGAGGTAATTGATGTTGCCTTCAAATTTCGTATCGAAGGAGTTGAGCAGCTTCTCGGCACGCACTGCCCCTATGTAGGAGTTGGATATCTGGCTCTCCACGGCATCCCGTGCGCCTTCCAGCTGCACCTGGCTCGACTGCACGCCCAGCTTGGCCTGCTTGATATTGCCCTGGTTGCGGTTAAAGAACGGCAGAGGGAAATCTACACCCACGCTGTTATAGTTCTGCACATAGCTCCCCAGCCTGTCGTAACCGAGGTCGATACTAAAATCAGGCACAGCCATAGCTTTTTGCAATGAGAGGTTTTGCTGGTTGAAGGTCACATTCGTTTCGGCGATCTTCAGGTCGTAGCGGTTCTTGTAGGCGCTGTCTACCAATGCCTGGTAAGGGATGTTAAGCACCGACTGAGCATTGTTGTTCTCTTCAAATACCGGCACTATGTACACTGTAGGCTTTGCGCGCAGCAATAGTTTGAATTCGCTCTGCACATCGTCTATATTGCCCTGTAGGGTAGCCAGTTCAGCCTGTAGGGTATATTGTTGCGATTGTATGCGTAACAGGTCCATTTGCGCCACATTGCCTTTCTGCACCTGCTCGGCATAGGCAGCATTGGTCTTTTGCAGGGACGTTATCTCTATGTCGTACACCTTCTGCGTCTGTTGCAGGTAGTAGATGTTGTAAAAGTCATTGCGTAGGGTATAGCCAAGGGTGCGCACGATGTCGGAAAATTGGTACTGCGTAATGGCTACGGCGGTTTTTGCCAATTGTATGGCCTTATTTCGCTTACCCGCCGTTTTTATGAGCTGGCTCAGTTGCATGCTCACCTCAGGCCCTCCTGCGGTGGCATCGAAGAACCGTGATGTGGCCGGGTTGTAAAAACCGGTACCAAAACCAAACTGGGGATTATCAAACAGGCGGGCCGTGATGATGGCCGCCTTAGCGCTGTCTATGCTGTACTTCTGCGCCAGGAGCTGAATGTTGTTTTTGATGAACATTTCCTCGGCCTCATGTACCGTAAGCCTCAGCGTGTCCTGGGTCACTTGCGCCCCGGAACGATAAGACAGGACCGTCAATAAAAGAATAAAAAAATACTTCGTACGCATAATGGTCTTAGATTGCGGACAAAGATAATTTAACGCATTTGGAACGCCATTAGAACCACATTAGAAAGCCGTTAGAATCAGGCTTTTTGTGTAAAATTTATGTTAAATACAGTCCCTCTTCCGGCCTCAGACAGTGCGCCAATACTGCCTCCGAGCAGATCAATTATTTTTTTAGCAATATAAAGCCCAATTCCATGCCCCTGGTATGCAGCCGAATTGCTACTACGGTAAAAAGGCTCGAAGATATTGGGCAGCGCATCTGCCGATATACCTATACCCCTGTCGGCTATACTAATGTTGATCACCCCATCGCTAAACCGCAGGCCACAGACAACAGGTTGCCCCGATGAGAACTTTAGCCCGTTCTGTATGATATTGGTCAGTGCCAGCAGCAACAATGTTTTATTTGTTTTTATATATAACCGGTTCTCATCATCCGGCAGCCCGGCCATTTGTACCTGCACCTGCCCTTCCGCGTACATTTCCTGTACCTCCCACATCAGCTCATCCAGCCGCACCGGCTCTGTTTGCTGCCTGGCCACATCATTCTCCGCAGTAGCCAGCATCAGGAAGTTGATCACTATATCATGCAGCCGGTCGGCCTCCACCAGCACCGATTGAAACGTTTTATTATACTCTGCCGGAGTACGTTCCTTGCTCATGGCCACTTCTATCTCGCCCACAATATTGGTTATGGGTGTCTTCAGTTCATGCGACACATTGGCCACAAACATTTTTTGCAGGTCGAAGGATTTTTCTATGCGTTCCAGCAGGCCGTTGAAGTTGGCAGCAAGTATGCCCAGTTCATCTTTTTCATTCTCTGTTTGTACCCGCAGGTGCAGGTCGGTGGCCGATATTTTCTGCACCTGTTCATTCACCTTTTGTATGGGGTGCAGGGCATTCTGGGCCAGCCACCTGCCAGCAACAAACTGTACCAGCAGCTGCGCTACAAACAGCGCTGCCATTATCTGTAGCAGGTTCTTCTTACGTTGCTGGCCATACACATCTACCGCAGAAGCAAGTATTACAAATGTTCCCTGGTTATCATCATAGCTGATGCCTACTATCTGCTTGCCGTTTTCCTCGTAGGCCAGGTACTTTTTTTGCCGTACTTCGTTGATCACCTGCTTGCTCCAGTTCTGGTTGTTTTCTTTTACAAAGGTCAGCTCATCGGTGCTGTCATATACCCGTATTACCTCTGCAGGCAGGGTATTCACAAATCTTTCCTTGATCTTGTTGAGCGAGGCCGGGGATATTTCATCAGCCTCCAGGTACAGCTGCGCGGTTACCTCTGTGCGCTCGTGCAGGGCCTTATAAAAATCATTTTTAGTGAAGTTGGAGAACAACAGGTAGATAAAGCCCATGATAATGAGCATCAGCAGCGAACTGGTGAGCGTGAAGTACAAAGACAGCTTACTCCTGATCTGCATAGCTTATTGTTCTTTCATGATGTAGCCCATGCCCACCACGGTATGTATGAGCTTTGACGAAAAGCCTTTTTCTATCTTGTTGCGCAGGTAATTGATATATACGTCGATCACATTGCTGCTACTGTCAAAATCCTGCCCCCATACATGGTTGCCTATCTCATCGCGCGAGAGGATGCGGTTGCTGTTTTGCAGCAGCATCTCCAGCAGGGCATATTCCTTTGCAGTAAGTATGATCTCGCGGCTGTCGCGCTGCGCGTATTTGCGGTTGCGGTCCAGTTGCAGGTCGGCTATGTGCAGCATATTGTTGCCTGCTGCGCTGTGCTGCTGCCTGCGCGTTAGCGCCTGTATGCGGGCTATCAGCTCTTTAAAATGAAAAGGCTTCAATAGGTAGTCATCAGCACCAGCCTGTAGTCCCTGCACCTTATCTTCCAGTGTACCCAGGGCAGAGAGCATCAGCACTGGGGTATTGATTCCTTCCTGCCGCACCCGCTTGCACACGTCCAGGCCGTTGAGCACCGGCAGCATCACATCCAGGATGATCACATCAAAAGTGCCCTGCATAGCCATGCGCAGGCCCTGCTGCCCATCGGGGGCAAGGGTCAGTTCGTAGCCATGTTCATTCAGGCCTTTTTCAATGAAGGCGGCTATTTTAGCCTCATCCTCCACCAATAGTATCTTCATATGCAGTAATGCTTTATCCCGTTGCGCGGCATTTCACTGCAAAATAGTGAAGAATGAGTGATAAGTAAGCAGTTCCTTTTGAGTGACCAAAGCAATTTTATTCCACCACATAGGCACATAGAGCACATAGTCTATGTGGTCTCAACTGCATAAGTAAATAGGTCACATAGCAAATATTAACGACCATCTATGTGTTCTATGTGCCTATGTGGTGGCAAATCTCGCGCGGGAACAATAAAAATATTTGGTAAAACACACACCACATCGCTATCCGAGCAAAAAATTTATCTTTGCCACATGCAACTACTTGACGGAGTACTCGTATCAGCTCATATAAAGGAGCAAATAAAACAGGAAGTAAAGGAATGGCAAGCGGACGGCGGCAAGCAGCCCCATCTTGCAGCCGTACTTGTAGGCCATAATCCTGCCAGCGAAGCCTATGTAGCCTCTAAGGTGAAACATTGCGATGAGCTGGGCTTCGGGTCTACGCTGCTGCGCTTTGATGCTGCTATTACGGAGGCAGAGCTCATCAACGAAGTAGAGCGCCTGAACAATGACGATAATATAGACGGTATACTGGTGCAATTGCCACTGCCCAATCATATCTCCGGCGATTCGGTGATCAATGCCATCAATCCCGATAAGGATGTGGATGGCTTCCACCCTATATCGCAGGGCAAGATGGTGCTGGGGCAGCCCACCTTTCTGCCCGCAACGCCATATGGCATTATGCTGATGCTGGAGTATTACAAGATCAGTACTGTAGGCATGCACTGCGTGGTCATTGGCCGCAGCAATATAGTAGGCACACCCATGACGCTGCTGATGAGCCGCAACAGCGACCCTGGCAATGCCACAGTGACCATGTGCCACTCCAAAACAAAGAACCTCAAAGATTTTACCCTCAGCGCGGATATTATAGTAGCCGCCATAGGCCGCCCCAAGTATGTAACTGCTGATATGGTAAAGCCCGGCGCAATAATCATAGACGTAGGTATTAACCGTATAGACGATGCCACAAAAAAAAGCGGCAGCCGCCTGGTAGGCGATGTGGACTTCGATAATGTAGCCCCCCTCTGCAGCTACATCACCCCGGTACCTAAGGGCGTGGGCCTCATGACCATTTGCGGCCTCATGAAGAATACGCTGCTCGCAGCGAAATTGAGAACGGGGAAGAAGTAGAAAGTCGTTAGTATGTAGTGTGTATAGATTTGACAACTTTTAAAAAGTTGTCAAATCTGGAATGAGTGTTTAATTTAAACTTTGGAAGTAACAACAAAAATGTCGTACCCCGTAATGGAGCACTTCTACACCTTGCAGGGTGAGGGGTTGCATACCGGCAAAGCCGCTTACTTCATCCGCCTCGGCGGATGCGATGTCGGCTGTGTGTGGTGCGATGTAAAAGATAGCTGGGATGCCTCGAAGCATCCTGTAATGACAACAGAGCAGATAGTAGCAGAAGCCGCCCAATACGATGGCCGTATAGCCGTCATCACCGGTGGCGAGCCTTGTATGCACGACCTGGGAACGCTGTGCGATGCCCTGCACGCCGCAGGCTTCGCCACGCATATCGAAACATCGGGTGCGCACCCGCTTAGCGGCGCGCTCGATTGGATAACCCTCTCACCAAAGAAATTCAAGGCCCCGCTGGAAGATTGCCTGGCACAGGCCGGTGAGTTGAAGGTAGTGGTGTTCAATAAGTCGGACTTTGAGTGGGCAGAACAACATGCCGCCAAAGTAGGCAAAAGCTGCCTGCTGTACCTGCAGCCCGAATGGAGCAAGCACGATGTTATGACACCGTTAATAATAGACTACATTAAGAAACATCCGCAATGGCAATTATCTTTACAAACGCATAAGTACATAAACATACCATAAATGACCTGGATAGACACCATCATCCTCAGCATAGTAGAAGGCATTACAGAGTTCCTTCCCATCTCCTCTACCGGCCACATGATCATTGCCAGCTCTATAATGGGCATTGGGGAAGATGAATTTGTGAAGCTTTTTGAAATAGTAGTGCAGCTGGGAGCAATATTATCTGTAGTGGTGCTGTACTGGAAGAAGTTTTTTGATTTTACCCGCAAAGACTTTTATCTGAAACTGATCATTGCGGTATTGCCTGCACTGATAATAGGTAAGTTGCTGGCTAAGACAATAGACAAATTTTTGGGTAGCCCCACGGTTGTTGCCTCGGCGTTATTGCTGGGAGGGATCATCCTGCTCTTTATTGAAAAGCTATTCACCAAAACCACTATAGACCATGAAAAGGATATGAGCTATAAAAAGGGACTGGCAATTGGTTTTTGGCAAGTGCTGGCCATGATACCCGGTACAAGCCGCAGCGCCGCAACCATTGTTGGCGGCCTGCAACAAAACCTGACGCGGCGCTTTGCTGCCGAGTTCTCTTTCTTCCTGGCTGTGCCCACTATGTTTGCCGCCACAGGGTATAAAATGTATGAGGCGTATAAAGAACACCCTGAAATGATGAAGGACAAGCACAACCTGATGGTGCTGGGTGTGGGCAATCTTATTGCCTTTGTAGTGGCCATGATCGCCATTAAAACATTTATCCACTTTTTGCAGAAGCATGGCCTGCGTGTGTTTGGTGTCTACCGCATAATAGCCGCCGGATTTATCTTCTTCCTCATGTACCAGGGCATAATCAAAAAAGAAGACCCCAAGGTTGCACCTACAGCAACCGTAAGTGTGTATAAAACCCATAACATAGCCCAATAGTAGCGGTCATCTCGCAGTGCAACGGAGAGGTCTCCCGAACCTTTGCAAAAAGCTTTATAGCAGGGTGCCCGCAAAACCTAACGTAGCGGCTTTCTATAAGTATTAAAGACAGCGATCACGATAACATCATTACTTTGTATCTCGTAGATGACCACATAAGGGAATGAATGAAGCTTTATATCTCTAAGCTCATCGTTTGGTGAAATGATCCCATAATATTCCGGGTGGTTTGCGATTTTCAGATAAGTATCGTACAATTCAGATAGAAAACGCTCTGCTAATCCGGCTTGCTGTTCTTCATAATAGTTGCAGGCATCATCGGTTTGCTGCTCTGCTACAGTAGTTACAATCAGGTTGTAACTCATTTCTTACCCAGTTTTGCCTTTACCCGTTCCATAGATTCTTCCAAAGGGAAGCCCTTTACTTTTCCTGATAGATAATCAGCGCTTGTTTTTCGGAATGTAGCCAATGTCGCTTCGTCATAAACACGGTCTTCTTCTACCTCATTTTCCACCAAAACATATATAGCCTGCAATTTCTTGTCATCAGCATGATCTATATACTCGTGAAGTTTTTCCTTTACCGATGCTCTGGTCATAACCTGATTATTTTGATAATGTAAATTTACTGAAAAAAACAGAAATATCCTTACTAAAGCCAATAGCAGCGAGTCATCTCGCAGTGCAACGAAGATATCTCCCGAACCTTTGCAAAAAGCTTAATAGCAGGATGATCGTGGCGATACTTATACCGCCATTATTGGTGTCCCACCAACGACCTCGCGCAGGATGCTACTCTGCATACACCGCGATTTTAGAAAGCTCGCGTCCTATCTTGTGTATGGCATCCTCTACCTTTTTGGCTTGTTTCGCAGAAGGATGTTTTATGCCTGTTACATATTGCCGTAACAGCGCAGAGTTCATGTCCGATTTTTCTGCTATAGCCGTTATTTTCAGGTAATGGAATTGCTCAAATAAAACAGTGAGGTCATATTGGCGGTCAAAAAGTATCGTATTAGGGTCGAGGCCGTGTAACTCCTTTAACAGCTTTTTCATTTTGCGTTCCAGCCGCTCCACGCTACTTGCCGAGTCCATGATCAGGTCATCATCATAATGTACTCGTCCCCATAATTCCTTTTTGCTTCGTTCTATTGTAAGAGATAGTGGTTTCATCTTTGAACTGTATAAGAGAGATAAAGATAAGACCAAGTAACTCAATCATAGCCCATCATAAACCTCATTAATTTCATAGTTAAGACAAAGTCCCTCAAAACACCCCCAAAAAACACCTAAACCCGCGCCAGGCCTGCAAAGAAATATCCATGACAGCACAGCCCGCGCCTATGACAGCGCGGAAAGCGCGCTGTCATAGAAATTCGATTTGTTCATTTAGTTAACCCTCCCGACCTTTATGTCATGATAGCTCGGTTTGTTCAATAAAGAATAGTCCCCGGCACAAAGTCCCGCTTTTTCTGCGGGAGGGGTTTGGGGGTTCTACTCTGCGCAAATATCTTGCACAAGTGCGCAAGAATGTAGCAAAAATCAGCTCCTGAAAACAACTAACTAATTGATAATCAACCTAAATCAGAAAAAACAAAAAATCTCATTAAAAACTGCGCAAAAACCACCAAAACAAAATAATACCCTATATTTGTTCTATCAACTCGGTTTGTCTTGGCTTAGGCACAATATTTTCTGGCCTTTAAGCAAATAGCAAACAATTATTTTTCTTTAGCATAATTAGTACAACTTTCATGGAATACAATACTACGCGGAGCAAGCTGCTCATGCCTGAATATGGACGTAATGTCCAGAAAATGATCGAATACCTTGTGACCATTGAGGACAGGCAGAAGCGCCTGAGCCAGGCCGAGGTGATCATAGAGCTGATGGGGACACTGAACCCACACCTCAAAACGATAGAAGACTATAAGCACAAACTATGGGACCACTTGTTCCAGATGACCGATTTTAACCTCGATGTAGATGCGCCATATCCATGCCCTACACCCGAAATGGTGTATAAAAAACCGGAGGTGCTGCCATACCCTAAGAGCGACATCAAGCACCGCCACCTGGGCCGCAACCTGGAGTCGTTGCTGGGCAAGGCATTGGTAGAGGAGAACGAAGAAAAGAAGCATGGCCTCACACAGGCCATAGGCTACTACATGAAGCTGGCCTATGCCAACTGGCACCGCGAACCTGTGCATGATGATATGATCAAGAACGAGCTGGCCGAGATAACCGCCGGCCAGCTGAAATACACTACCGGCGGCTACCGTGTGCATGTGGACCCATTGCCGGTCGTAGTGCCCAACCAGCGCTTCAAACGCAACAACCAGAACCGCAACTTCAAGAACAACCAGCAGGCAGGCAATGTGCAGCAGGGTGGTAATGTGCAGGGCGGCGGCAACAACCAGCGCAACTTCCGCGACAACAATAATGCCGGTGGCAACAGCGGTGGCGGCTATGGCAACAATAACTTCAATAAGAACAGGAAATTCAATAAGAACAAAAATAAACCCGGCGGCTTATGAACGCTTTCGAGATCCGCGGGGGCCAACCGCTGAAAGGTGCCATCACTCCGCAAGGGGCCAAGAACGAAGCGTTGCAGGTATTATGCGCCGCCCTCCTCACCGATGAGCGCGTAACGCTCACCAATGTGCCCGACATCATAGATGTGAATACGCTCATCGAGCTGCTCTTTGATATGGGGGTAAAGGTGGAGCGGCCATCGCCCAATACTGTTGTGCTACAGGCAAAGGACATAGACCCTGATTACTTTACCACGCATGCCTTCCGCAAGAAATCGGGCAAGCTGCGTGGCACGGTGATGCTGGCAGGCCCGCTGCTGGCGCGCTTTCGCAAGGCATACATACCACAGCCCGGCGGCGACAAGATAGGCCGCCGCAGATTAGACACGCACATACGTGGCTTTGAAAAAATGGGTGTGGACTTTGTGTATGACATGGATGCCCAGATGTTCAGTCTCGATGCGGTGCAGCTAAAAGGCGTGAAGATACTGATGGAAGAGCCTTCCATCACCGGTACTGCCAACCTGATCATGGCGGCAGTAATGGCCGAGGGTACAACGACCATATACAATGCAGCCTGCGAACCATACATACAGCAGCTATGCCGTATGCTCATCAGCATGGGTGCTAACATCAGCGGTCTCAGCACCAACCTCCTCACCATTGAGGGCGTAAGCAAGCTGGGTGGCTGCGAGCACCGCCTGCTGGCCGATATGATAGAAGTGGGATCCTTCATAGGCCTGGCCGCCATGACGCAAAGCGAGATCACCATAAAGAATGCAGGGGTGGAACATTTGGGCCTCATACCTGACACATTTCAACACCTGGGCATAGAGCTTGCTATAAAGGGCGATGATATTTACATACCTGCGCAAGACCATTACCGCATACAGAAGTTCATAGATGGCTCTATACTTACGGTATATGATCATCCGTGGCCGGGCCTCACACCCGATCTGCTGAGCATAGTGCTGGTGCTGGCCACACAGGCAAGGGGTACAGTGCTGGTACACCAGAAGATGTTTGAGAGCCGCCTCTTCTTCGTGGATAAGCTGATAGAAATGGGCGCGCAGATAGTGCTGTGCGATCCGCACCGTGCGGTCGTTATAGGGCTTGACAGGCAGGTGCCGCTACGTGGCATCAACATGGTGTCGCCGGATATACGCGCGGGTGTGGCGCTGCTTATTGCAGCCCTCTCGGCAACCGGCAAAAGCACGATACAGAACATTCACCAGATAGACCGTGGCTACGAGCGCATAGACGAGCGCCTGAATGCCCTGGGTGCAGACATAAAGAGGATAAATTATAGCGTAGGATAGTGTACAGGTGTGCCACACTTCCAAAGTGTGGCACACCTACTGAAAACGAGAGAAGATATTACGTGTCAGATTTGACAACTTTAAAAAAGTTCAAATCTTGAACCACACGAGAAAACAAAAGAGTATGTCAATTACCATTAACTTTGCGGCCCGATGAATCTGGAGGTGCTGCAGGGTCTTTATCAGAATGACATCCGTTTAAAACACATAACGGCGGGGATAAGTATGCCCGGCCACAAGCTAAGGCTGTACCTGGATAACCTCCGCGGCTCTGCCATCAACTTTATAGCCTGCGCCGTATGGCAGAATACAGATGCCAATCACGTATTTATACTCAACGATAAAGAAGAGGCCGCTTACTTTCACAACGACATGGAACACCTCACCAAGGCGCTCGATGTATGCTTCTTCCCCGATTCCTTTAAGCGCATAGGCAACTTTACCGAGCTGAACAGTAGCCACGTGATGCTGCGCACAGAGGCGCTCACCAAATTTGCCCCTAAAAAGACAGGTGATAAAGCGGTGCGAAAAAAGGTACTGGTCACCTATCCCGAGGCGCTGTTCGAGAAAGTGGTCAACCCATCTTCTCTTACTGATAATATGATCAGTATAAAGGTAGGCGAGAACCTGGCGCTGGATGCCCTGCTGGAGCGCTTTGTGACACTGGGATTCCGTAGGGAGGATTTTGTGTATGAGCCGGGGCAGTTTGCCATGCGTGGCGGTATACTGGACATCTATTCTTTCGGGAATGAGCATCCATACCGTATAGAGCTGTTTGGCAACGAGGTGGATAGCATACGGATATTCAACCCCGAAACACAGCTATCGGAGCGCAAGCTGCTACAGGTATCCATACTGCCCAATATAGAAACGAAGTTTGAAGCACAGGAAAAGATATCCCTGCTCGACTTTTTGCCGGAGAATACGGTGATATGGGCCAGGGACCTGTCCTACACCATAGGCCGCATCAACAAGATGGTGGGCGACCTGCCGGAGAAGATGGAGATAGGCCAGGTAGCCATAGACCACGAGGAGGAAATGCTGAAGGAAATATCCAAGGCAGACTTTGAGACCGATGGCAGCTGGCAGGAGAAGATAAAGAAGCGCCACATTATAGAATGGTACAACCATTCTATAGAAAAGATGACGGGCAGCCCGGTGGATGAAACATTCCTGTTTGCCACAGAGGAGCAGCCGGTCTTCAACAGGCAGTTTGGTATGCTCATCGCCGACCTGCAAAAGAGGATGGCTGAAAAGTATGTGCCATATATTTTTGCAGAGAACCCCAAGCAGCTGGAGCGCCTGCGTAGCATATTTGATGACCTGAACGCGGGTATCATATTTGTGCCGGTGCCGGTGGCCATAAGCAAGGGATTTATAGACCATGAGAAAAAAGCGATCTGTTATACCGATCACCAGATATTTCAGCGCTACCATAAATACAATGTAAAGCAGGCCTACAGCAAGGGCAAGGCGCTGACACTACGCCTGCTGCGCGAACTTACCCCCGGCGACTTTGTAACGCATATAGACCATGGTGTGGGTGTGTATAGCGGCTTGCAAAAGATAGAGGTGAACGGCAATATGCAGGAAGCCATACGCATACTGTACCGCGACAATGATGTGCTGTATGTGAACATCAACTCGCTGCACAAAATAAGCAAGTACACCGGCAAGGAAGGCACACAGCCGCGGGTGAACAAGCTGGGCAGCGATGCGTGGCTGAAGCTGAAGAACAAGACCAAGAAGCAGGTAAAGGATATAGCAGCAGACCTCATCAGGCTGTACGCCCGCCGCAAGGCATCGCAGGGGTTTTCCTTTTCGCCGGATACTTATTTGCAGACCGAGCTGGAAGCATCCTTCTTCTACGAAGACACGCCCGACCAGGGCAAGGCAGTAGCCGATGTGAAGCGAGATATGGAATCACCATCGCCTATGGACAGGCTGGTATGCGGCGATGTGGGCTTTGGCAAAACGGAAGTAGCTGTGCGAGCAGCCTTTAAGGCCGTGGCCGACAGCAAGCAGGCTGCCGTGCTGGTGCCTACTACAATACTGGCCTTTCAGCACTACAACACCTTTATGGAGCGGCTGAAGGACTTTCCCTGCAACATAGATTATGTGAACAGATTCCGCTCTGCAAAGGAGAAGAAGGAGATTTTTAAGAAGCTGGAAGAAGGGAAGATAGATATAGTGATAGGTACGCACGGGCTGCTGGGCAAGGATGTGAAGTTCAAAGACCTGGGCATACTGATCATAGATGAGGAGCAGAAATTCGGTGTGGGCTCTAAGGAAAAGCTAAGAGAGCTGAAAGCAAGTGTAGATACGCTTACGCTTACCGCAACACCCATACCACGCACACTGCAATTCTCGCTGATGAACGCGCGCGACCTGAGCATCATCAACACACCGCCGCCCAACAGGCAGCCTGTGCATACAGAGGTGCTGGTGTTTGATGAATTTGCGATACGCGATGCGCTGTATTACGAAACAGAGCGTGGTGGCCAGGTATTCTTTGTGCACAACCGTGTACAGAGCCTGCCGGAGATGGTAACGCTGCTGCGCAACCTGTGCCCCGACCTGAATATAGGCATGGCGCACGGCCAAATGGAAGGCCACCAACTGGAGCAAGCGCTCTTCAAGTTTATAGAGAAAGAGTATGATGTGCTATGCTGTACCAACATTGTAGAGAGTGGTGTGGACATAGCCAATGCGAATACCATCATCATTAACAATGCGCATCAATTCGGATTGAGCGACCTGCACCAGTTGAGGGGAAGGGTAGGGCGTAGCAATAAGAAGGCATTCTGCTACCTCGTAGCTCCGCCTATGAGCCTGCTGCCGGGAGATAGCCGCAAGCGATTGCAAACGCTGGAACAATTTAACGAGCTGGGCAGCGGCTTTCAGATAGCTATGCGCGACCTGGACATACGCGGCGCGGGCAACCTGCTGGGCGGCGAGCAGAGCGGCTTTATAGCGGAGATAGGCTTCGAGATGTACCAGAAGATACTGGCCGAGGCCATGCGCGAACTGAAGACCACAGACTTTAAAGATGTATTTAAAGAAGAGCTGGACCGCAAGAAGGATTTTGTAAGCGACTGCACCATAGATACCGACCTGGAGATACTGATACCGGATACCTACGTGGAGAACATTACCGAGCGCCTTTCATTGTATACGCAACTGGATGACCTGGAGACAGAAGAGGAGATCACCAAATTCGCCTCAGACCTCAATGACCGGTTCGGGCCTATACCGCCGCAGGTGCAGGAGCTTTTTACCGCGCTGCGCTGCCGGCGTGTGGCCTGCGAGCTGGGCTTTGAAAAGCTGATACTGAAGAACGAGCAGATGCGCCTGTACTTTGTAAGTAATCCCGAGTCGCCCTACTTTGAGTCAGACACTTTTAACCACATACTGGCCTATATACAACAGCAAACCAAGAATGCCCGCCTGAAACAAGTAGGCAAGAACTTCCTGCTGGTGGTGGATAAGATGAAAAGTATGAAGACCGTACTGAACTTTTTGACGGCGCTGGTGGATAAAAAGTAAAAAATTATTATTTTGGCATAATTGTTGCCCTTAATAATTATCCCCAAAATGAACTTATGAAAAAAGCCATTCTATTTTTGTTCGCTATTATGCTGTGTATAGAGGAAGCCGATGCGCAAACATTTCAGTCAGTTATGCCGGTTGTAAGAGGACAGACTTTTCAATTTACAGAAAGCAGTAAACGTAGCTACAGCACAGCAACTTTTTCTACGTTTCACCAGCGCAGCAAAATGTGCCTTACTGCGAAAATAAGTATTGCCGGTATGGGAGTAGGTGTTGCGACCAGTTTTCTTGGGCTTGTGTTTCTTTTTGCAAACGATGGCAGTGGTAGCACGAGTGTGAATGATAACCAGGGAAATCTTGGGCTACCTATGATAATTGGTGGCCTGATACTGACTGGTGCCAGTGGCCTTGTAGGCATTGGCGCAGGTATCCACGATCACTCCAGGATGCGAAGGGCAAGATGGGGTATTGTTACTCCCAAAAGGAATGAGTTGGGGCTGGCCTATAATTTTTAGGGCATAAATATCCAATGCCGATTTAAGTATGTAAATGGAGAAGAAACAGTATTTTCATCACTTCATCTATTATCTATCCCATATGAAACTAATGCTTTCTTTTGCGCTCATTACTATCTGTTCTATTCACAGCTACGCACAGGAAATTGCTGCGGCAACCCCACCTGTTAACGCACATCCCTTTTATACCCTTGCAGGTAATACCACCACAGCAGGCAAGTCGCATATGCAAACAACATTAGGTACAGTAGGTACATGGACCATGCTTGGGGGCGCTGTGATAGTTATTGGAGGAATTATAGAGGTAAAGAACGGAACCAAAACAGACGGCCCCTTTACCTTCGTGAACCAATCGCAAATAAATGCCGGCCATGCGGTAGAAATTTTTGGCGGTGGCCTTTTCATTGCCGGGCTTACGATGATCATTATTAATTCCGCTAACCAGCATCACCAAGGTAGCAAAGTGAGTATTATTGCACCAAAAAGTAATGAGATGGGGTTTGCTTATAATTTCAAGTAAACCAATATTTTATTAGTTAGGGTATTTTTATATTTTTGCAGGCATATACCTTGTAAAATGAAAAGATATACTGTGCTATTGCTACTTGTTTTTAGTTTGGTTTCGTGCAAGAAATCGTCTAGTGTAGAGAGTCAATCATTGCCAATGATGGTGTATCCTGTTCCTAATGTACCTGGAGTAAGTTCCAGTTATTTGCCGTTTGATATTTACAATGTTTGGGGTGTTATGGCGGCGATAACAGTGAGAGGTAATTGTACAGATAGTACTGAAAATGTGGGCCTATACTCAAATACAGCATCTGCAATATTTTTTTCTAAAAAGAATGCTGGAACTATACTCGTCAATAATATTGCTCTAGATACACTCCTACAGACGTATTCTGCAAATAATTTCAGGTATCTTAATATAGGTATTACTGACAACGATACAATAAGCTATCTTTCTGATGATAAGTGGAGTGTAAGTGGCGCAAACGGTATCCCTGCCATATCCTATGATTACACAGGGAACTTCCCTTCTTTCACAGGAGTATTACCAAGGACAATAACAGCAGCAAATGGATTAAGTATAAAATTTGATGGCTCGAATTCCTTTGGAGCCGATTCAGCGTTTATCGCTGTGTGTAATGCCTCTGCCAATTACGGCCCACCCGATTTTGGGATCAGTTATAGCAAGATGGTAAGCGCTAACAGCGGTACCGCCACTATTGATAATTATGTTCTACAGGCCTACGGTGCAGGTACAGGAGGAACCTCATATGTCGAGGTGTTTTTAGTTAAATACACAATCAAAACATTTGGCAGCAAACAATTCGCTTTTTTGAAGATGAACGAGAATATTCAGAATGTTACCATAAACTAATTCAAAAGTATATTATGAAAAACCTGCCTCCAGTTCATTATTTACTTATTCTTATAGTGTTATGTGCAACGTTAGGTTGTAAGAAAAGCAATTCTGCACAGCCAAGTACTCCCTTTATATACGGTACATTGAATGCCTGGATGGCTGGTACAAGTATTGATTCCGGCGGCGCCGGCTATTATGAATGGGCAGATGCCGTATTTTATGATAGTTCTAATGCCAACTCGGCAATTGATGTTGGGAATATTGTGGTAAATGGTAATGATACTACCTTGCAATTTCCATATAATCAGCAGGTAGGAGTTGACTATAAATTTGAAAATGGCGTTAGGTGGGATATGCCTGCTACTGCGAAATGGCCTGCATTTTCATTTTCCACACAAGGGAGTTTTCCTTTTTACAAAGGAAATATTCCGGATACAATAGACGCATTGAATGGTGTGAGTTTTAATGTGAGTAATGCGATCACTAATAATGCAGATTCTGTCAAGATCACTATCGTCAATAATGTGGGTCAAGTTTATATTACTTGCGAGGGGAACGAGACGGCAAGATTCACATCTGAATCCTTGGAATTTTTATCAAACAATAGTTCAGGATACAATTTTCTGACCGTAAATATTATTGTTCAGGCCAGTAAGTTTGATTACCAAATTGTAAATGGCAAGAAATTTCAGTTTATCAGGACCTATGAAAAAAGTGGGAAAGCTTATCTCAGATGACTTAGCTCACAACTCCTTCCTCAATCTCGCCACAGGTATATTCAGCTGTTCGCGGTATTTGGCTACGGTGCGGCGGGCTATGTTGTAGCCTTTTTCGGTGAGCATATCGGTGAGCTGGTCGTCGGACAGGGGCTTGCGCTTGTTCTCGGCTGTTATGAACTCATTGAGTATATTCTTTACTTCGCGGGTAGATACTTCTTCGCCGCTTTCTGTTTGCAGGGCTTCTGAGAAGAAGTATTTTAGCTTGTAAGTTCCGTATTCGGTTTGCACGTACTTGCTGTTGGCCACGCGCGATACAGTAGATACATCAAGCGTAGTGAGGGCCGCAATATCTTTGAGTATCATGGGCTTCAGCGCAGACTCATCGCCGGTGGTGAAGAACTCATTCTGAAAGGCCATAATCGCCTGCATGGTGTGCAGAAGGGTGTGCTGGCGTTGCTTGATGGCATCTATGAACCAACGTGCAGAGTCGAGCTTTTGCTTGATGAAGAGTACAGCTTCTTTCTGCTGCTTGTTTTTTTTCTCACTGCGGTCATAGGCAGTGATCATTTCCTTGTAGCCTTCAGATACACGCAATTCTGGGGCGTTCTTGGAGTTAAGCGACAGCTCCAGGATGCCGTTATTGTTGAACACAAAGAAGTCGGGTATCACATAGCTCTCAGCCTTGTTCACCACGGCAAATGGCGCGCCGGGCTTTGGGTTCAGCTTAATGATGATGCCGATAACGTTTTTAAAATCTTCGTCATTCAGGTTGAGGTGGCGTTGTATCTTGTCGTAATGCTTCTTGATAAACTCTTCGTAGTATTTATCAATTACCGCAGCGGCATCGCGGGCTGGCTTGGAGTTGGGCATTCTCTTTATCTGCAAGAGCAGGCACTCCTGTAGTGTCCAGGCACAGATGCCGGGCGGGTCAAATTTTTGTATCTCTTTTATGAGTGCGGCTATTTCCTCGGGTGTGGTAGATACGTTCTGGCCAAAAGCAAGGTCATCAACTATAGAGGTTACCTCCCTGCGCAGGTAGCCGTCTTCATCCATGCTGCCTATGATCTGCTCGGCTATTTTGTGGCGGCGCTCATCGAGTTCCAGCATACCCAGCTGATCCAGTATATGATCGTGGAAATTTGTTTCTACACGCGCCGGTGTTACCATGCGCTCATTGTCGCCACCCCCATAATAATCATCGCCATAGTCGCCGCCCCCATCATCGTCCTCGCGACGAAGGAAATCGTCCAGGTCTACTTTTTCAGAGGCATCATCGGTAAGGTCTACTTCTTCGCCGGACTCGCCCTCGTCCGAGTCTGATGATTTATCATCCAGGTCGTAAGTATCATCGTTGTTGTTCTCCAGGCTGCCGCCGTCAAGTTCAGATTCCAGTGCGGGATTTTCTTCGAGCTCTTCTTTGATGCGCTCTTCAAGATTGGCAGTAGGTATCTGCAACAGTTTCATGAGCTGAATCTGCTGTGGCGATAGCTTCTGTAAAAGCCGCTGCTGCGTGGACTGTCTGAGCATAATGGATAATGGGCCACTCTTGGTACGCCTCAAATCTACAAAACCTTCTTTAGAAAGGCTTTATGGCGGGTCAATATTTAATTTGGGCGGCAATTGTTAAAATACTTTTTTGCTACGGATATAAAGTGTATATTGTCGTTAATATATAAGTGCATGAGCGGCTCCATGAGTAAGAAACCATACATATCTCCTTCGTTTTCCTACGTCCCGTTAGAAGAGACATTACAGATAGCCCCGAAGAAAAAACAGTTGTTCATAGGCATCCCGAAGGAAAACTCCTTCCAGGAAAACCGCGTGGCACTGACACCGGATGCGGTATCTGTGCTGGTGAATGAAGGCCACGATGTAGCTGTGGAGCACAGCGCGGGCGATGGCTCGTTTTATTTTGATAACGACTATAGCGAAAGGGGCGCACGGATAGTGTATGATAAGGCGGAGCTTTTTAAGGCCACCACCATCATCAAATCGGCGCCCATATCTGATGAGGAAGCAGCGCTGCTGCAAACCAACCAGGCCATCATATCGCCCATACATATGCCGCTGCTGAAGCGGGAGGTACTGGATATACTGATCGCTAAAAAGATCATTGCGATAGCATTTGAATCTATAAAGGATGATGCAGGTACCTACCCTATAGTGCGCTCTATGAGCGAGATAGCGGGCAACTTCGCGATACTGACCGCGGCGCGCTACCTCGCCAATACAGACAATGGCAAGGGTGTGTTGCTGGGCGGCATATCGGGCGTGCCACCGGCCAATGTGCTGATCATAGGCGCAGGTGTGGTGGGCGAGTTTGCAGCGCGTACAGCATTCGGTCTGGGTGCATCGGTGAAGATATTTGATAATTCGCTGTACCGCCTGATGCGGTTGCAGAACAATATAGGCAGGCGTTGCTTTACGTCCGTGCTGGACCCGCTGACGCTGGGCGAAGAGCTGAAGCGTGCCGATGTGGCCGTGGGCGCATTGAAGCCGGTGAACGGCATAACGCCCGTAGTAGTGAGCGATGCCATGGTGAGCTATATGAAAGCCGGATCGGTGATCATAGATGTGAGCATGGACAGGGGCGGCTGCTTTGAAACATCGAGGCTGACCTCGCACGAAAAGCCTACGTTCAAAAAGTACGATGTGATCCATTATTGTGTGCCCAATATTGCCTCGGCGGTATCGCGTACAGCATCGCGCGCTATCAGTAATGTACTTATGCCCATTATGCAGCAATGCGCCGACCTGGGCGGCATAGACGAGATAGTGCTGGCTAAGGCGGGCATCAGGCGCGGGGTGTATATGTATAAGGGCTGCGTGACGAATGCGCCTATTGCCAAGCGTTTTAATCTGAAGTATACTGATTTGGATCTGTTGCTGGCCTCGCAGAGTTAGGTTTTATTCCGATTTATATTGTGTGGTGTGTAGTGCGCTAGGGCGTTGGTGAGGAACACCAGCACCGGCGGGAAAAATCAATGGTTAGAGAATTCCTCACGAGCCTTTCGGCTAAAGCCATCTTTATTATTCTTTAACCCCGGCCTAAAGGCCAGGGCAACTGGGGTAGCCTTTGTTCCGAATAGCATTATTCAGTACATTGTCATTATCCATTATTGCAAAAAACAAAACCCCGGCTGGTGGCCGGGGTTTGTGAATGGTTATTGATAAAGTGAATCTTATGCGTTGCTTTTTTCGAAGGTCCTTTTGGCTGTGGCGTTCCTTTGCTCTTGCGCGTCTTTGGCGGCTTTGATGAAGGCTACGAACAGTGGGTGCGGGCTTTCTACCGTACTCTTGTACTCGGGATGAAACTGTACTCCTATGTAGAAGGGATGGTCTTTCAACTCTACGATCTCCACAAGGTCTGTATCCGGGTTTTTGCCTACAGGCTTGAAACCTGCATTTTCAAATGCTTCGAGGTAGGTGTTGTTGAATTCGTAGCGGTGGCGGTGGCGCTCTGTGATATTGGTGCTGCCGTAAACCGATGCCGCAATGGAACCTTCGGTGATAGCGCAGTCGTAGCTGCCGAGGCGCATAGTGCCTCCCTTTTGGGTGATGGTCTTTTGCTCTTCCATCATGCAGATAACACCCTGGTCGGTATCGGGGTCCATTTCTGTTGAATGTGCTTTGGGCATGTTGAGGACGTTGCGGGCAAATTCCACGCAGGCCATTTGCATACCCAGGCATATACCGAAGAACGGCATTTTATTAACCCGTGCATAGCGTATGGCATCTATCTTGCCTTCTATGCCACGGCTGCCAAAGCCGGGTGCCACTAGTATGGCATCTACGTTGTGCAGCTTTTCTTTTGCATCATCTTTGGTCAGGTATTCGGAATGTATGTTGCGCACTTCCACTTTACATTCGTTCATAGCGCCTGCATGTATCAGGGCTTCCAGTATGGATTTGTAAGCATCCTGTAGCTCCACGTACTTGCCTATAAGACCTATGGTGACTTTACTTTTCGGGTAGCGCAGCTTGTTCAGGAATTCTTTCCACTTCACCATGTCGGGCTCTTTGCCCATCGGCATTTGCAACTTTTCGAGACAAATAACATCGAGCCTTTCGCGCATCATTTCTAATGGCACACCATATATGGTATCGGCATCGAGGGCTTCTATCACCGCATCCTGCGTCACGTTGCAGAAGAGGGCTATCTTTCTTTTGAGGTCTTTGTATAAAGGTTCTTCTGTACGGCAAACGAGCACATCCGGTAGCAGTCCATGCTCGCTCATCATTTTTACAGAGTGCTGTGTTGGCTTGGTCTTCAACTCCTTGGCAGCTTTGAGGTAAGGGATGAGGGTAAGATGCACTACCAGGCAATTTTCGTTGCCCATTTCCCACTTCAACTGGCGTACAGCCTCTATATAGGGCAGTGATTCTATATCGCCTACAGTGCCACCTAACTCGGTGATCACAATATCATACTGGTTGTGCTCGCCAAGGAGCAACATGCGGCGCTTGATCTCATCTGTGATGTGTGGTATCACCTGCACCGTCTTGCCGAGGTATGCGCCTTCGCGCTCTTTGTTGATAACGTGCTGGTATATGCGGCCCGTGGTCACATTGTTGGCCTGCGAAGTATGCGTATTGAGGAAGCGCTCGTAGTGGCCGAGGTCGAGATCGGTCTCAGCGCCATCTTCTGTTACATAGCATTCGCCATGCTCATAGGGGTTGAGTGTACCTGGGTCCACATTAATGTATGGGTCAAATTTCTGGATAGTTGTTGTAAATCCGCGGGCCTGTAATAATTTGGCCAGAGATGCGGCAATAATTCCTTTACCTAAGGATGATGTAACACCACCGGTTACAAAAATGTACTTCGTCATAACGCTCTGTTTTGATGACCAGTGCGCAGCTTGTTTCTTACCAATAAAATAACTATGGAGGAAGCTGTTGAGGTCAAACAAAGTTACGACTGTTAGGCGGAATATTCAAATTGAAAATGGCTCACTAGCTTAATGACTCAATGACTCAATGACTCAATGGCTCAATGGCTCAATGTTTGCGCGGGTTTGCAGTGAATAATAGCTCAATGTTGGCGAGGCTTTGCGGACCTTTTGAATTGAGGATATTTCCGATTTTATTCGATTTCGGACTGCATATTGGTCTCTTTTTCTGTTTTATCTTTTTTAAGGAGCAGATCGAGCCATTTGCCGGACATAAAAGGGCGTTCTATATAGAGATAGAAGACGGCAGATAGCAGGAGGATAGGGATCATTAACAGGATGATCTGTAGGAATAGATTGGGTAAATAGCCGCCTGTTATATGAAAAGGGGTGGTAAACCGCCCTAAAACGGAGATAATGGTATAGTGTAACAGGTATATGGAATAGCACATACCGCCTATTATGGGGATGAATTTGTAGCTGAATACCTGTTTGATAACAGGGTTCTTAAAGACAATGTAGTAGAAAAGCCCGATAAGGAAGGGGAATACTAAATGAGCGGCCAATAGCTGAGGTGCAGAGATAGTGCTTTTGATGGGCAGGTAAATGATAGTGGCAAGTATGATCGCTGCAAGCGGGGCCATCCATTTTTTATTGAAGAAGGCAGAAGCGGTATTGCTTACATACAGATCAGCAAGAAGGATACCGGTGAGGAAGTATTGGGCGAAGTTGAATATGGTGAGAAATGGCGTAGTACAAGTATGCTGTAACAGGATGATGGCTATGATGGCCGCCAGCAGCCCGATGCGACGCACAGCCCTGTGCAAGGAAAGGATGCGAAACAGCAGGGGCGCCATGAGGTAGAATTGTATCTCTATCTCTAACGACCAGGCTACTACGGTGACGATGGATGCCCTGTGATACACGATATTATGCACATAGGCCAGCGATGCCAGCCAGTGGGGCAGCATTATCGCGAAGGATGTCGTGTGCGTGATGATATGCAGCAGGAATATGGCCGACATGGCAAGAAAATAAGGAGGCTCCAGCCGGGTGACGCGGCGCAGGTAGTATCTTTTAAGTGATACTGTTTTGCCGTGGTTGATGTAGTGATGGGCGAAAGGCAGGCAAAGGATGAAGCCGCTCAGGACGAAGAAAAGTTCTACGCCACGGTCGCCATTGATGAAGAAGGTATTGAGCAGGCCGGGGGCGGTATCGGTAGCGGGGAAGCCAGCCTTGGCAGCAAAGTAACCATGAATGTGAAAGAGCAGCACCAGCACGATGGCCACAAACCGGATACCATCGATCTCCGGAAAATAGAGGTGATTGGTGGTGATGCGGCGGAATTTGTTGTAAAAGCTGGCGAGCATTGGGTCAAAAGTAGAAAGTAAAAAGTAGAAAGTATATAGTCGATAGTATTTAGTAGATAGTCGCAAGTTATTAGTAGAAAATGCAGCGATTCAGAAGTTCCGTATTATCTTTATAATGCAAAAGTAAGTGCTAAGGATATGGCAGTGTATAGTCCCGCTCATCCCGGTGAGTTAATAAGAGAAACTATAGAAGCGTTGAGGGAAGAAGCCGGCAAAGAACTGACAATCAGGGAAATTGCGGACGGACTTACTACTACCCGCAAAACGTTATCTGCAATAATAAATGGTAAGCAGAGTGTTACCCCTGAGATGGCTATAAAACTGGCAGTTAGCTTTAAGAATACTACTGCTGAGTTCTGGTTGCAGGTGCAGGATAATTTTGACCTGGCACCGGCAAGAAAGAAAGTAGATACTAAACACATAAAGGTTTTTTGGCGACCGGCTGCCGCTTTATGATCTATGAGATACCTGCTCATCATTTTGTTTGTAATTCTTACTTTCCAATCTACTGGACAGGCACTTTCTGATGTAAAGAGCTACCTGGTAAGGAGAGACGTATCGACTGTAGCCAAGGAGTTCTATCATGGGAAATTTAAAGTTGCTGACGATTCCCGTATCGGAGATATAATTGACAGCGTAGCTACACATAACAATGCTACCCGACCTTTTTATCTTTTATTGGTTTCGAGGATGATGGCACAAGCTGATGGAGCAATCGCAGAAGTATTGTGTTCTTCATGTGAGCAATTTTTCGAGGAGAAGCCTGATGAATTTATTGAGTTTCTGTACAGTAACAAGGGGCAGGTGTATGAAAATTTCAAAAAAGACTGGTTAGAAGCGGTATATAGCGAGATAGCAATGAGTCACGAGGGCGAGGAAAAGCAATCTATAGAACTTTTAGAAAAAGGGGCATTAAAAAAGTGTCATTTAAAGAATAAGAAAAGACTGCAGGCATTTTATTCAGAGATATATCGAAAACTGTAGGGTTATTCACATTGCTTAGTGGATAAATAACAAAGAGGTTTTGATAATTAGGGCAAAGCCGTGGCGGATAACGCCTAAATTTGCGCACTGTATGCGTTTTCCCCGTTTTTTGCTGAGCTGTGTGTTGTTGCTGTTGTGCCTGGGTGCGCATGGCGCGGTGCAGCCCGCAAAGTATGGTATCACTGCTTTCCCGGATAGTATTACGCTGCAAAAAGGGGCCATGCTTGGGGCGGATACATTCCTGCAGCAGCACCCGATGATGGCAAGCACGTATATCATGAGCGATATAGAGTTGCCACATGCGATGGTGTCGCAAACAGCCGACTTTTATTTGTTGCTGTTCCTTTGCCTGATGCTGGGGCTTATCCGTTTTATGGATACGCGCTACTTCATTAATCTGTGGAAAGCTTTTTTTAATCCTACCCTGAGCAACAGGCAGTTAAAGGATCAACTGCAGGGCAGCGGCCTGCCCAACCTGCTGATGAATATATTCTTCACATTTGCGGGTGGCGCATATATCTATTATATAGTACGGTTCTTTACCCCGCATACATCGGGAGTGATACCGCCTTCGCTTCTTATCATTATGCTGATAGGCGGCACAGGGGCTATTTACCTGGCCAAGTATGCCACGGTGCGCTTTAGCGGGTGGGCATTCAGGGTGGAGGGGATAACGGAGCATTACCTGTTCAATGTGTTCCTGATTAATAAGGTGCTGGGGGTGACGCTGATCCCGTTCATCATTATCCTTGCATTTGCCGACCACCAGTGGGCGCAGCAGGTGGTTATTATATCATTTATAGTATTAGGCATATTGTTGCTCAACAGGTATATCAGGTCGTGGCAGGTATTCGGTTCGTTCTTCCAGTATAGTAAATTTCATTTTTTTATGTACCTTTGCGCCTCGGAATTATTGCCACTGGCGGTTTTGATGAAATTATTAGTAAAAGGAATGATGTTTTATTAATTAGATTTCAGCAACATATGCAGCCGGATTCCAAAATTTCCGATAATCCTTAAATATGGCTAAAGCTGTTCGATCAACAAAGAAGGGTGCTGCAAAGAAGGAAGTGAAGGTTGGCAGTATATTAATTACGCAGCCGCGCCCGGAAACGGAAAAGTCCCCCTATTTTGAATTGGCTAAGAAACATGACATCAAGCTGGATTTCCATGCCTTCATACGCGTGGAAGGTATAGCAGGCAAGGATTTCCGCAAGCAGCGGGTAGATATTGCGGAATACACAGCGATCATTTTCACCAGCCGCTATGCTGTTGATCATTTTTTCAGGATATGCGAGGAGCTGAAAGTGAAAGTATCGCAGGATATGAAGTATTTCTGCATCACCGAAGCTGTGGCCCTTTATTTACAGAAATTCATATTATACCGTAAACGTAAAGTTTTCTTTTCGGCAGATGGCAGCTCGCAGGGCCTGCTGGATGTTATTGGCAAGCACAAGAACGAGAAATACATATTGCCGGTATCCGACAGCGGCAAAACAGATATTGCCCAATACCTTATCAAACACGCCATTAAGTATACCGATGCCACGCTGTACCGTATGGTATCCAACGACATAAAGCCCGCTATGGACATGGATTATGATATGATCGTGTTCTTCAGCCCGTTCAGTGTGCAGACGTTATTTGACCATGACCCCTCCTTTAAACAGAACGGGACACTGATAGGCGCATTTGGCCCTACCACTTCCAAGGCTGTAGAGGATAGCGGGCTGCGGTTAGATATCAAGGCGCCGACTGTAAATGCGCCGTCTATGGTATCTGCACTGGAGTTGTTCCTCTCCGGCAGTAAAAAATAGCAGTTTTAGAATACCTGTGCAATATTATGCGTGCCCCTACGTTAGTAGTCGGTATGCCTATGAAATACCTTTTCGTATTCCTATTACTGACAGTGCTGCCGCGCGAAGGGCAGGCCATGTCTGTAGGCATAGGTTATTCATCAAAAAAGGCGGTTATCTGGCGCTACTGGGAGATATACCATGGCAAGCCCATCCCTAAAATGCTGGTGTATAATACCACGGATACCCCAATTAAATTTTTCCTGAGAAAGACATTGCAAGACGATTACCCGGCCATGTACAGGGTTAAGATATTGCAGCAGCTTTATGGTATTGAGAATGATACCATTGTGATGCCTGTGACCATACAGCCGCATGAATACGGCATTTGGGAGGAGGTCGTGAATGCGAAAAGCGGGTTTTATGATGCAGCAAATATAGATGGCCAATATTGCGGCATAATGCCCGATATGGGGCAACTGCCGGAGCTGAAATATCAGTACAGGTATTACTCGCCGGAATGCCTGAATGGTGGCAATGTATGCCTGGTGGGGAAGGATAAGCTGTTCTCTATACGGGGAGAGGAAGACAGGATGGTATTGTACTTTGATTGCGCGCATAAAGACTCAAGAGAAAAGGAGCGGCGCATTAATGCCGATATAAGGGGCATCAATAGTATGACAATGAGCTTGGGTGGGGGTGTGGGCCATGTGCTTAGTGCATCTGATCCTAAAACCGATTTTGCGGTGAATGTGGCGGGTGTAACAACGTTTACTATAGAAGTGGCTTATACGGTGAGCAATGGCAGTGAACAGCCTTGCGTAAGCATGTACGAGGCGTTGGCAAACGGGAGCAAGGCAGGGGTGATGTTACCTGTGCTGGCGCGGTGAGTGAATAAATTATTGGGACTTTTTTAAAACGCAATGATGCGGCGTATTCTTTTATTATTGTTGATAATCCTTGGAGTCTGTGCACACAGTTATGCGCTCATCGGTATAGGGATCAGTTACAAGAAAGTGCTGTTCTGGCGCTTTTGGGAAATTAAAGACGGCAAGCCGGTGCCGGAGATGATCGTGTACAATACAAGCGATACAGCCATCGCCTTCACGATGAGGAAAACATATGTGGATGGCGGATGTACGGGTCCGTACCCAACTAAGGAGGAATACGAAAAGAAGGAAGCAGCCTACGCAAAAGATACGATAGTAAAGACCACTAAGATACTCCCGCACCAATATGCTGTATTTATGGTTGAAAGAGGGCAGCGTGGCGAAGGTTATAATGGCGCTTTTGTAAATGGCAAGTATGCAGGTATTGTAAGCGGTATGCAGGATCCAACCAAAGAACTGGCGGGCAGGTACGAATTCAAATACTATTCTTACGAAGGGATGTATGGCACGCCCGGCTGGGGATTGATCGCGACAAACTCCTTATTTACAAAGCGCGGCGAGGGAGGAAGCATGTATGTGTACTATGATTTCAGTGACAAAGACAGGTGGCAATTCTTTAACGGCATAAGTGATATGAGCGCCACGATCAATGGAGGGTTGGATGGGGCTGCCCTTGACATGGGGAAAACTTGCCTGCTGAATAGTTCTAAAAGATCACAAAGATTTGCAGTGAATATGGACAAGACACAGCCCTACAAAATGCGTATTTCTTTTAAAATAGCTGATAACAGCGAATTCCCATCAATGGATATGCACTACTTTTTCCAAAACGGGAATGCCGGGATAGAGATGCCGATCTTTGTGCAATAACATTCACTTTGCGTGCCGTGAATTATTAGCGCTAAAAAGCAGCTATTTTTGCTGCATGGCCAACAGACTCAAAGACGAACAAAGCCCTTATTTATTGCAACACGCGAACAACCCTGTGGACTGGTATCCGTGGGGCGATGCCGCATTTGAGAAAGCGAAGGCTGAACATAAGGCCCTGATCGTGAGCATAGGCTATGCGGCCTGCCACTGGTGCCACGTGATGGAGCATGAGAGCTTTGAGGATGAGGAAACGGCGGCCTATATGAACGAGCATTTTGTGTGTGTGAAAGTAGACAGGGAAGAACACCCAGATGTAGATCATATGTACATGGATGCGGTACAGGCCATCAGCGGTAGCGGAGGCTGGCCGCTGAATGTGTTTGTAACGCCGGAGCGCGCGCCCTTTTATGGCGGCACGTATTACCCGCCCAGGGCTGCTTACAACCGCCCCTCGTGGATGCAAGTGATGGCGCGTATGAACGAGGTGTGGAGCACCAACCAGGATGAAGTGGCGCAGCAGGCGGGGCAGATGATCGCGCATCTAAAACAGGCATCGCTGAAGTCCTTTACAACCACTGAAAAAACTATTGATAAAGATACTTGCAGGAGAATCGCGGATACGCTGTTGCAGCAGGCTGATAAAGAGCATGGTGGCTTTGGTAATGCACCGAAATTCCCCGGCACTATGGCTATTAGTTTTTTGCTGGAGCATTATCATTTCACCGGGTATGAGCCTGCGCTGAAACAGGCGTTGCGCAGCCTGGATGCAATGATAGAAGGCGGTATCTACGACCAACTGGGCGGAGGCTTTGCCCGCTACTCGACCGACAGAGAATGGCTGGTGCCGCACTTCGAGAAAATGCTGTATGATAATGCGCTGCTGATAAGCGCTCTGTGCGATGGTTACAGCATTACCAGGAATGCGCGCTACAAAGAAGTGATAGAAGAAACGATAGCCTTTGCGGAGCGCGAGCTGAAAGATGAAAGCGGCGGCTACTATTGCGCACTGGATGCGGACAGCGAAGGGGTGGAAGGGAAATTTTACACGTTTACGTGGGATGAATGGATAGATGCGTTGCAGCCTTTTGATCCCTTCGAAGCAGCTCAGGATGACCCCTTCGACGAGGCCCAGGATGACAATATGCTGGAAGAATATTTTGGTGTAAGAAGAGAAGGCAACTGGGAAGGAACAAATATACTGCATGTGGCTAAGAGTATTGCTGCGCTTGCAACAGAGTATGGCGTAGCAGAAGATGTGGTGGTGCGAAGAATAGCAGATGCAAAGGAAAAATTATGGGCTGCAAGGGCAAAGAGAATAAGGCCACAGACAGATGATAAGAGCCTGCTGTCGTGGAATTCGCTGATGAATATAGCGCTGTGCAAGGCGGGTGTGGTATTGCAGGACGAGGCTTACCTGCAAAGGGCCACAGGGCATATGCAATGGATGTTGAGTGCCTTTGAAAAAGAGGAATTACTACACACCTGGAAAAACGGCACAGCGAAAATAACTGCCAAGCTGGATGACCATGCGTACCTGGTGCAGGCGATGCTGCAACTGGCATCGGCGACGGGTGAAGCGCAGTGGGTAGTGAAGGCTGCAACCCTTACCGGTGGCGTGCTGGCGGAGTTTGGTGATGCCGGTGGCTACTTCTATTATACAGCTGCTCATCAAAGCGATATACCTGTGCGCAAGATAGATGTGTATGATGGCGCAACACCATCAGCTAATGCGCTGATGGCACACAACCTATGGATATGCGGCATGTGCATGGAGCAGCCCGCATACATAGCGCAGGCGGTGGGTATGCTGCATAATATGAGCGATACAGTAGCGAGGTATAGTTATTCATTCGGGTACTGGGCTCTGCTGCTGCAACGGCATGTAATGGGCATGAAAACAGTAATAAATGCAGGGAAAGGGGCAGATGAAATAAGAAAAGAGTTGCAGCAGGAATATATTCCGGGGATATACGCCCTCAATTCAACAAAAAAAATATCTGAAGTGAGGATAATGAAAAAAAAGTTTTTTGAGGATAAAACTTGTATATTTGTTTGCACAGAACAGGCTTGCCTATCGCCTGTAAGTACTGTTAATGAGGCACTTAGCCTTCTGAACCAATAACAAAGAACATCCGGGAAATTGCGCGTAGATTTTGCCATTTTTGCGTAAAATCGGGAACAAATTTTCCCTGAAAGTTGCATTTTTCGAAAAAACTTTGAATATTGTGCGTCGGTTTAGTGTTGTGTGGAGTGAAAATGAGGAAAATAATAAGTTTGCCAAATAGCAAAAACAAAAGAGCAGTATGAAAAAAACTTCCTTGAAGGTCTCGGCTTTAGCCTTGCTTGCGGTTGTAGCAGCAAGTTGCGGACAACCTAGCTCGAATGGCCAGTTGGTAGGAGATCAAACGAGAATGAGTTATAGGGCTCCATTGCCGATCGGCATGGTGTATGTTCCATCTGGTTCCTTTAAAATGGGCGCGAGTGATGAAGACATACGTGGCAGGAATGACGCGACCATCCACACAGTGCAGCTGGTGGGCTTTTACATGGATGCAACAGAAATATCTAACCAGGAATACCGCCAGTTTACCAACTGGGTAAGAGATTCGATAGCTAATACTATACTCGGTAATTTCAAAGATAATGCCGATGGCACGCAGCGCTTAGATATGAGCAAGCACATCAACTGGAAAGACCCTGAATTACAGGACCAGCTTTCCGCTATGTATGTGCCTGCCGAGCAAAGTGGCTGGGGCCGCAAAGTGTTTGATGCCAGCAAGCTTTGCTATCACTACTCTGCATTCAACTATGCAGCTTCTGTGCAGCACCCTGACGATCCGCAGACAAAGTATATCAACAACTTCGACCCAAAGATCTATCCTGACACAACGGTTTGGATCAAGCAATTCAACTATTCATTCAATGAGCCTATAGCCTGGCAGTATTTCTGGTTCCAGGGCTTTAATAAATATCCTGTGGTTGGTGTAAACCAAAAACAGTGCCATGCGTTCTGCGATTGGCGCACACACATCTGGGTATCTACCCGCGAAGGTGAAAGGCAATATACCGAAAGTCGTTTCCGCCTGCCTACAGAGCAGGAGTGGGAATATGCAGCACGCGGCGGACGTAACGAAGCGCCATACCCATGGGGCGGACCTTACATCATCAATAAAAAAGGCTGTTACCTGGCCAACTTCAAACCACAGCGCGGCAACTACGCAGCAGACGGTGGCTTGTACACAGTACCTGTGGATTGGTATGCAGCAAATGACTACGGCCTGAAGAATATGTCGGGTAACGTATCTGAGTGGACTGAATCTGAATACTATGGTGGCGCTTACCAACAGCAGGCGGACATCAACCCAAGTGTTACTTATAACACACAAGCCGGCGACCCACAGTGGATGAGGCGTAAAGTAGTACGCGGTGGCAGCTGGCGCGATGTGGCTTACTACCTGCAGGTGAGCACAAGGGATTATGAATATGAAGACACAGCAAAAGCTTATATAGGCTTCCGTTGCGTTTATTCAGAAGTAGTTCCGGCCCTTACCAACAGGCGTGTGCTGAACAGGTAATATGAACATAGAAGCGAACTAAATTTTTTTAAATCAAGCATAGAAAAATCATCGAAAATGAATCCAATAGCACTGTTTTTTGAAACAAACCAAGGTAAATACGTAAAGAACCTGATCATCGGCCTTGGTGCCTCGGTGGTACTGTTAGGTGCACTTTTTAAGATACAGCACTGGCCCGGCGCCTCTTACATGCTCACAGCGGGCATGGTTACGGAAGCCGTTATTTTTGCGATGCTTGGATTGCTCCCGCCACATGCGGATTACTATTGGGAGCGTTTTTACCCGGACATTACTGAGAATCCACACGTGGAGGCTTTCCGTAAGGGTGTGAAGCATATTGAAAAGCCAGGTGATTCACCAACAAAGTCATTAGACAAAATGCTGGAAGAAGCACAGATCAACACTCCGAACCTGAAACGGCTAAATGACAACTTCCAGAATTTCAATAAATCTGTAGACCAGATCAAGGATATGTCTGATGTTACCTCTTCAACCAACGCATACGCACAAAGTGCGCGTGAAGCGGCTGATGCGCTGGGCCAGATGAAGAGTACTTTTGTAGGCGCTACTGCCAGCATGAGTTCTTTCAATGCTGCTGCTGATGATACTGCCAAGTTCCACGAACAGGTATCTGTATTGTCGAGGAACCTGGGTACACTGAACCAGATATATGAAGTAGAGCTTTCTGACGCAAACAACCACCTGAAAGCAATGAACAAGTTCTACAGCAACCTGGTGAGCGCATCTGATGCAATGGCATCAAGCGCTGCCGATGCTATAAGCGCTAAGGACCAGATGGCAACATTGGCTAAGAACCTGACGGTATTGAACCAGGTTTATGGCAATATGCTCACAGCAATGCAGGGCCGTTAATATCCCCGGCATTCAAGGAATTAAATATATTACTCATAGTAAAAGCTAAATAATGTCTATACCTAAAGAGCCGCGGCAGATAATGATCAACCTGATGTACCTGGTGTTGACGGCACTGCTGGCCCTAAACGTATCCAATGAGATCCTCAACGCCTTCAAGACGTTGAGCCAGAGTATTGATAAGTCTAACCAGTCGATCGATCAGAAGAATGTCGAGGTATATACGAATATCAAAGACAATGAAGCGTTGCCGGGGCAGCATGATAAAGTGCATCCCTACCGTTTGAGAGCGGATGAGGTGGTAGCAAAGGCAAATGCGATGGTGCAGTACCTGAATGACTGGAAGCGCAGGATCATCATGGAAGCAGGCGGTTACAACCATAAAGAAGGTGAAGACAGTACCTTACCGGAAAGGTTGGATAACATTGATGCTACCACTTCGTTACTAGTGGAAAAGAAGGGTGGTGACACATTGAAGGATAGGATAACAGAAATGAGGAAATACCTGCTTCAACAGGTTGATCCTAAAGACTCCGGAGCCATAAGTTCCGTAATGCCGATCAGGGTTGTGAACGCAAAGAAAAACGACCATAACCCTACCGGCGACTGGAGCATTGAGAACTTTGAGCATATGCCTGCTATAGCTGCAATGGCCCTCTTCTCCAAGTATCAGAATGATATAAGGAGCAGCGAGGCGCTGGTGCTGACCAAATTGTTTGAAGAGGCACATGGTAAGGATATCAAGTTTGATACCATTGGCGCTATAGCGATACCGAAACAAAGCTATGTGCTGGACGGAGATAAGGTGGAAGCATCTATATTAATGGCGGCATTTAACAGGAGCAATGCCCCTGTTGTTACCATCACGCAGGGTGGCGGACAGAAAAAAGACGCTAAAGACGGTGTTGTGCCATGGGAAACTGTAGCATCTGGTACCGGTCTGCAAACAGTAAAAGGTAAAATAGTACTGCATACGGAGAATGGTGATCAGACAAGGGACTGGTCATTCGATTACATGGTAGGCACTACCGGCGCTTCTATGCAGTTGGATAAGATGAATGTGTTTTACATAGGCGTGGAAAATCCTGTGACCGTGGCTGCTGCCGGGTACTCTGTTGAAGATGTGCACTTGGAAATGCCGGGCGTTACAGGTTCTAATATCACAGGGGGCAAAGGGCATTATGTGATCACTGTAGCCCAGAAGGGTGATGCAGATGTACACATCATGGCCAAGACCAAAGAAGGCGCGCAAAAACAAGTGGGTAACTTTAAGGTGCGTGTAAAACGTATACCTGATCCGGTAGCCAAGCTTAATGGTAAGGCAACAGGCGGTATGTCGGCTGCTGTATTCAGGCAAACGATCGCTCCTGCGGCAACTCTTGATAACTTCGACTTTGATGCTAAATTCCAGGTAATAGGTTTTACCTTCAGTATGCTGCCTAAGGGCAGGGATTACGTAGGGCCATTCACGGTCGATAACCGTTCCGGCGCACGTTTCACTGATAGTAAAGAAATATCGAAGGTAATGGCAGGGGCTAAAGCAGGCGATAAAGTATTTATAGAGCAAATAAAGGCTATAGGCCCGGATCATCAGCCAAGAACGTTGGATGCCGGTATCATATTGTCGTTGAATTAATTAACACAGTTAAAAAACAAAAGGATATGACCATCCTGAATAAGTATAAGTTGACAATTGCGGCAATGTGTTTATTTGCCGGATCCACAGTATTTGCGCAAACCGGCACCACAACTGGTTCTGTAGCTGATCCATCCATCTCGGGTGGAGGGCAGCCGGGTGTGAATAAGGACTGGGTTCCCTCCAAAACACCGGATGGCGCTTATGACCGTAAGCCGCACATCAGTACGCCTATTCCATGGCAGTATATCCGTGAAGACGATATCCTGTGGAAAAAGCGTGTATGGCGTGAAATAGATACACGCGAAAAGCAGAATGTGGGCTTCCGTTATGCAGGTGATGAAAACACCGGTGGTGGTATGTTCATAGAAATATTGGTGGATGCCATCAAGAGAGGTAAGATCAAGGCTTACTCTGCATTTGATGGTGACCGCTTTACTTCTATACTGAGCAAGGAGCAATTAATGGAACAGCTTACCCAAAAGCCCGATACTACAATAATGATAGACCCGGTTGATGGTAAGGAAGTACAGAAGATCATTAATCACGATTTCAACCCTGAATCCATAACCAAATACAGGATCAAGGAAGACTGGATATTTGATCGTAACCAGGGCCAGATGGTGGTAAGGATAGTGGGCCTTGCACCGGTAAAGGACATCATAGGTGAGGCAGGTGATTACCGTGGCTCACAGGCGATGTTCTGGTTATACTACCCGGAGATCCGCGGCCTGCTGGCTAATTACGAAGTATTCAATCCGGACAATGATATAGCGCGCTATACGTGGGATGAATTCTTTGAAAGCCGACAGTTCTCGAGCAAGATCACGAAGGTGAGCAGCCCTTACAGCTATTCCCAGTTCAAGGACAATATGTCGCCAATGGAGGCATTGTACGAGAGCCAGCATACTGCCGAAGAGATCTTCAACAAAGAGCATGATATGTGGGTATACTAATACCTGGTAAAGAATACTTAAAAAAGCCCCGCATCATGGGGCTTTTTTAATGAGCGCATTTATATTGCACCGATAATAGCCGACCATGGTAAACGACAGACCGAAACTGGAAGTATGCCTTTCACCTGCATTGCTGCATTTGTATGATACGCGCGATACAGTGACTGTGATCATTGATGTATTCAGGGCTACTTCTACCATCACTGCGGCATTGCATAACGGCGCTAAGCGGGTGATACCTGTGGCCTCTGTGGCAGAGTGCATAGCGCTGGGTAATACAATACCCGATAGCGTTACGGCAGGCGAGCGGGACGGAAAAATTGCAGAGGGCCTGCAACACGGTAACTCGCCATCGGAATACCCGGCCACATTTATAAAAGACAAGACATTGGTGCTGACGACCACCAACGGCACACGGCTGCTGCATATGGTGAAGGATGCTGCGGATATAGTTATCGGCTCGTTCCTGAACCTCGACGCGCTATGCGCCTACCTGTTGGCCCGCAATAAAAATGTACTGCTGGGCTGCGCCTCGTGGAAGGATAAATTCAACCTGGAAGACACGTTGTTTGCGGGAGCTGTGATACACCAGGTAGCCCACGCCTTCGAGATCAACTGCGACAGTGCCCGTGCCGCTCATCATTTGTATCATCAATCGGCAGGTAATTACCTGGAATTCCTTAAAGACAGCTCCCATTACAAGCGCCTATCGGCATATGGCCTGCAGGATGATATGGCCTACTGTGCCACGCCCAACCTGCACCCTGTGGTGCCTTACCTGGAAGGGACAGAGATTGTGATTTAAAGAACTGTTGTTGTAGAATTATTTCTAAGGAGTAAAATTGGCTTGCTGTAAGTAGGGTTATTTTTGTACTTTTGCGGCAAATTACGCACACTTACCAAAGTTCTACATTTATGAGATCAAAATTCTACAACCGGAATCCGTTTAACATGCTACGCTCATTCTTCACAGTTGTGTTATTGCTTTTGGGTTCGCATACTTTTGCGCAAACGATCACCTATAGCCAGGCATTTACTCATGGTGTTGCTCCAACAAGCGGGCAATGCAATGCGTGGGCCACTTTCTGTAGTTCTCTTGTACCGGGGTATCAATATACCGGCTTTCAGTTGACGAGTTCGGCAAGTGGTACGGTATATACATGTACAGATGCTGCTGTAGCAACAGCGATCGCAGCAGCTATGAGAACAGGGGCGAATACTACGCAAACTTCTGACGGGCATACCTGGTATGTAGGCACTGGTTGTGGGGCGGGTTGTGGCACAGTAAGTGTCGAGTTATCCGCAGACCAGGGTAAATGTAGTTGCGGGATTGATGTTTCCATCAGGCCGCAGATAAATAACGCTAACTGGGGCGGCATTGGAGGAACCTGTAATGCCCCATCGCAAACGCTAACGGTTATTTTTACATACCGGCCTTTAGTTTTTACCGGTGGCAGCACATTATCAGTTTGCCGCAATGCAGCAGCAACTTCAATAAATTCTTTGCTCACGACAAATGATACAACCAATAGCTCTACTGTGACCTGGAACGTTGCTTCTGCACCTGCGCATGGTACACTTTCGGGTTTTCCTGCATCGGCAACATCGGGCACAGGTATATCACCTGCAGGGCTTAATTATACCCCTGCGACTGGCTATGTGGGTAATGACACATTTTCGATAGGCATTGCGGATGGATATGGTAATACAGACACTACAACCATATACGTAACAGTTGTTGCCCCTTCAGCGGTATTTACTCCTCCCGGCCCTGTATGCCTTGGCAGCCCTGTGACTTTTGTAAGCAGCGCACCATTGTGCAGCGGCGAGGCATTGAATTTCAACGGAACAACAAGCGGTGCAACAGGCGCTTTGCCCACAACAGCTGTAGCCAATGTAACACTCGAAGCATGGGTGAAGTGGGATGGTGGCGGAAGCGGCAACCAAATGATAGCGCTTAACGGCAATTCATCCACCTCGGGTTACGGCATTTTTCAGAACGGCGGTGTAGTAAATGTAATTGCAGGTGGTGTATCTACGATGACTTCTTCTTATACGCTTACGCCAGGTGTATGGACACATATTGCAGCCGTTGCCGATGGATCGGATAACTGGACATTGTATGTAAATGGCGTACCCAATGTACTTTCACCATCAACAGGAAACCCCAATACACCTGCAGGAACTTTTAGCGTGGGTACCGACCAGGCAGGAATAGAAACATTCAGTGGTGTAATATGATGAGGTAAAGGTATGGACTACAGCACGCACAAATACCCAGGTAACAGCAGATATGCTGGCCTGTAATACAGCGCCGCAGGCGGGCCTGGCAGGTTACTGGAAATTTGATGAAGGCACAGGCACTACAACTGCTGATGCCAGCGGCAACGGAAATACACTGACACTAACAAACACCAACTGGGTAGCGGCAACTGAACTGCTGAGTACCTACGCATGGAACTTTGGTGATGGTACCCCTGTTTCTATCCTGAATAATGTGGCGCATACATATACAGCCACGGGTGTTTATTCCACATCGCTGGTGGTTACCAGCGCACAGGGCTGCACGGCTTCGAGCACTGGAAATGTAGTTGTGAACCCTAACCCTAATGCAATAACAGGTGTAACAACAGTTTGTACGGGCCTTACCACTACGTTAAATGCAACACCCGTTGGCGGTACATGGAGCAGCAACAATACTGCACTGGGTAGCGTAGATGCGGCAACAGGCGTAGTTACAGGTACCGGCGCAGGCACACCAATTATCAGCTACGCTCTGATAACAGGATGTTATGTAACTACCAGCGTAACCGTTAACCAGACACCATCGCTTTCTACACCGCTTACATCGGCTATATGCGATAACACGGTATTTCATTATGTGCCGGCCAGCGCTACGGCGGGTACTACTTATACCTGGAGCCGTGCTGCTGTAACAGGTGTGTCGCAAGGCGCAGCAAACGGTATAGACAGCATGAATGAAACACTTACAGACACTACCGCTTTCCAGGTAGTGGTGACTTATATAGACACACTTGCCAACACCAATGGCTGTATGAATATACAGGCAGTAACAGTAACGGTAAACCCTAACCCAACGTTGAGCAGTGTACTGAGCGCAACGCCAGTTTGTGACAGCGTACTATTTACATACCTGCCGGTAAGCCTTACTCCCGGTACTTCTTTTTACTGGACGCGCGATACTGTTGCCGGTATCACTAACGGATCGAACTTCGGGCCGGGTAATGTGAGCGAAACGCTCGTGAACAGCTCTACTGCGCCGGTGACCGTAAATTACCAATACATACTCTATGCTAACGCATGTAGCGATACACAGACGGTAAGCGTGGTAGTGAACCCGAAACCTATACTGACCAGCACGCTGACACCGCCTGCTATCTGCGACAACACTTTATTTACCTATGCTTCTGCAAGCGCTACCAATAACATCAGCTATTCTTGGAGCCGCGCAATGGTATACGGCATCAGCAATGCTGCTGCGAGTGGTGTGGATACAGTGATGGAAGTATTAAATGATACAACAAACCTCCCGGTAGCAGTAGTATATGTGGATACGCTTTCCGCCAATGGCTGTACCAACTACCAATATGTAACAGTAACAGTGAACCCGCTGCCTACACTTACCAGCACACTCACTCCTGCTGCTATATGCGACAGTACTTTATTCTCGTATGCTTTTGCAGGCTCAGTGGCCGGTACTACCTATTCCTGGAGCCGTGCCGCAATAGCCGGCATCAGTAATGCTGCAGCAAGCGGCATAGACAGCATCAGCGAAGTGCTGACAGATACATCTGCCAATCCTGTGGCTGTGGTATATGTGGATACGCTTACCGCCTACGGTTGCAGCAATACAGAAAACATAACTGTGACGGTGAACCCCAAGCCTGTGCTGAGCAGCCCGCTTACGCAGGGCCTTTGCGATTCGCTGCTCTTTGACTACACGCCCACCAGCGCTACTACAGGTACTACATTTGCATGGACAAGGGCTTATGTGCTGGGCATAGACCTGGCAGCAGGCTCCGGTGTTAATGGCCCGGATGAATTCATCAGGAACAACACTAATGATAATTTGTCGGTGGTATATGTGTACACACTTACGGCTAACGGTTGCAGCAATACACAGAACGTAACAGTTGTATCGCACCCGGCGCCTACACTTTCATCTAATCTTACGCCAACAGTGTGCAGCGGCTCTGACTTTTCTTATATACCCACGGGTTATGTATTTGGTACTACATTCAAGTGGCGCAGGGATATAGTTGCTGGTCTTTACCCTGCCACGGACACCGGCAGCTCCGTGATCAACGAAACACTTACAGACAGCACATTTGCCGCTATCAATACTGTTTATTACTTCACACTCACCGCGAATGGCTGCGTGCATACAGAGAATGTAACACTTACTGTATTGCCAAAGCCTGATGTACCGCAGATCACTACGTACCCCCCATCGGCGCTGTGCAGCAACACGATGTACCAGAACTTCGGTACCGCAATGCCGCAACCCGCAGGACTGGAATATACATGGGTAGCGCAGAATGCGACCGTATGGGCAAGCGGACAGGGACACCAGTATTGCTTAGTGAATTTCAATACACCCGGCACTGCGGTAGTAACGCTGCAAACCAACCTTTCAGGCATTGGCTGCACTACGGATAATTCGTATACCGTAACAGTAGGCTCGTCTGTATCAGACAACCCGCAGATCATCTATTTTAACAGCCAGTTGCTTTGCCTGATGGATAATGCAGATACTTACCAGTGGGGTTATGATGATGCGACTACACTTGATTCCACATTGCTGGTTGGCGAGATACGCCCTAACTATATCATCAGCGCGCTGGACCAGGACCACAGGTATTATTGGGTGATCACTACGAAGGATGGCTGTATGCAAAAGTCTTATTACAACACGCCAACAGCTATCACCAATGTGAACGCTGCTGATGGTACTGATGTAAAAGTATATCCTAACCCTGCCAACAGCATAGTGAATGTAGCGATCAGCACCACTGCCGAAGGCAGCTACCGAGCCGAGATAGTGAACATACTGGGCCAGAAGATCAACAGCACAGATATGCAGAACCACAAGGCCACCTTTGAAGTGCAGAGCCTGCCTGCCGGATGCTATCTCATATATTGCTACCGTGATGGCACTAAAATATCGGCTACAAGGTTCATCAAAAACTAATCAGTTAATAACAAATACACACTATAAATGAAAAAGTTATTATTCTTATTGCTTGCATCAGGTATAGCCTCATCAGCATTTGCACAGGGTGGCCCCAGCGGGCTTAACTGTAAAAGAAAATGTTTCGCCCCGGACAGCCTTTTATCCCATTGGGTGGTTGACATCAATTTCCTTGCTGGTGGATTGAGTGAAAACCTGACCACGGCCAAAACCATAGGAAATTATAACAACAGCATTGCCGGTGTGAGCAACACAGGCAACCTTACATTCGGCAAAAGCCATTCCTATGGGTTTGATGCCCAGGTAGGCTACTTCTTCGGCAAGAAGAACAACTGGGGCATAGGCACAGGGTTTATGTACCTGGGCCAACAGGGCAACCTGACATTGGACCAGTTTCATGTGGAGTACCAATCCACAGACGCGACTGTTAATCACAATACCTTCCGCCAACTGATCACTGCTGATGGCCCTATAGAAGAGAATGTGAAGATCACTAACATCAATATTCCGCTGGTGCTGAAGTACAAACACAGGTTCTCCAAGAGGATCGGTTTTACTGCTGATGCGGGTGCATTGTTCAATTTGCAGATGAGGAATTCCTACAGCAGCAATGCGACGTTCGATTATGAAGCGATCTACAAATTCACTGGTAGTGGCGCAGATGCCACCGCAATATATGAGAGCGCCGCAACGCCTGCCACTACCGATGTGCTGTACACAAAAGCACAGTACATCAACAGGTCTGACCTCTATAACTATTTTAATACCACGCTCCACAACCTGGGGTACAATGTGGGCCTCAACCAGCACCCGAATAATAACTCAGGCGCGGTATCCTATACTGCCGGCTCTGTGGGTTTGATCCTGCAACCTTCTGTCAACTATTATTTCAATGACTACATCGCATTGAACCTTGGCGTGTACTACATCTACCAGCCATTCAAAAACTCGGCTACCAACGGTTATGAACTGACCAATAAAGTAGGTGATTACAGCTCTGTGATGAATAGCGTTACTGCCAGCAACAACCAGACCTATGGCCTTAATGTGGGGCTGCGTATTTATCTCGGCAAGGGTAAGGACAGCGACCATGATGGTATCCCTAACAGAGAAGACTGGTGCCCGTATGTATATGGTGTAGCCTACTTCCATGGCTGCCCTGATACGGATGGCGATGGCATACCTGATAACGAAGATTCCTGTGTGCGTGTACCCGGCTTAGTGAAATTCCACGGCTGCCCGGATAGCGACGGAGATGGCATATCTGATAAGGAAGATGCCTGCCCTTACCAGGCCGGTACTGTGGCGCTGCATGGCTGCCCCGACCGCGATGGAGATGGCATAGCTGATAAGGATGACGCATGCCCGGATAAGGCAGGCCTGGCCATATACCACGGCTGCCCGGATACAGACGGTGACGGAGTACCGGATAATGAAGACCAGTGCCCTGATGTGGCCGGCCCTGTGGAGAACCATGGCTGCCCTTATGCAAAACCTGAGCCCGCTGTAGAAGAAGTAAAAGTATCAACACCGATATTGTTTGAAGTGAATAAGACTGTTATCCACCATTCTTCTTATCCTGTGCTGGATGAAGCGGTGAAGAAGCTGAATGCAGACAAGGATGCAACTGTAGTGGTAGATGGTTATACGGATAACACAGGCACTAAGGCATACAATAAAGGCTTGTCGAAGAGGCGCGCAGAAGCAGTGAAAGCGCACTTAGTGAAGCTGGGCGTGAACCCCAAGCGCATCAGGATTGCGGGCCATGGCGAAGGAGACCCTGCGGCAAGCAATGACACAGATGAAGGCAGGCTGAAGAACAGGCGCGCAGTAATGCACCTGAGCATAGGCGATGAATAATTTTAAATGGCTCAATTACTCAATGGCGTAATGGCTCAATGAGTGTATTTGAATCAAAAATATAAAGCCACCTGGTCAGTTGATCAGGTGGCTTTTTTGTGTCTGTACTGTGTACATCTTTATAGGCTTATCGCATAGATTCGCAGCGCAATTATGCAACGCACGTTATCCACATAATAAATGGGTCGTGGGCGGGACGCAATACTTGCCGCCTTGATGAACTCACTAAACAAAGATGCCCCGCTACTTTCGGCAGCGGGGCATCTTTGTTTGTAATACGGTATTTTAAAAGTGCATTACCAGATAACAGGAAGGTGATGTGCTTTATGGTAATCAATGATGGGCTGGTAGGGCCCGTATTTATGCTGTAGGGCAGAGAAGGTATCAATAAATGGACCTATCCCGTAATCAATAGCCTTCTTGCTGTAGTCGGGGTAGTCAACAATGCTTTTATCTTTCTTGGTGGGCCGCACATGTATGCTGTCGTCGTTGATGAAGGCGGCAACATCTATGGCTTGCTCATCGGTGAGGTAAGGCTTGTACCAGAATGCTTTTTTATCAGGCATATTGGCTTTTATAAATCTTGCCAACTTCACTACGCGGTATGGGCTGGAGCCTACCTGGTAGGCATGTGGCCCCCAAAGTGGTGGGTAGGTATAAGTGGCTGAATCAGGTGTCCATTGGCCTTGCCCGTCTTTGCCGTGGCAGGAGGCGCAGTTCTCGTTAAAGATCACTTCGCCTTTCTTTGGGTCTGCAGCCCTTTTCGGGAAGTCAATGTCCAGGGCTTCATCCCCTTTTACATGGCCGCCTACGGGTACGCCGGCAGAGAGCCATTTCATATAACATACCATGGCCACTATCTCTTTACTGTCTAATGGCAAAGGTATACCGCTGTGTGGCCGCATAATGCAGTTGTTAATGCGCTGGCCCAGTGTGAGTACCTCATTTTCCCGGCCACGGTATTGCGGATAATTGGGGTAAGAACTGAAATAGTTGAACGCAAATGCGCGTGTGCCTGCATCCACATGGCAATTGGTGCAGTTCATTTTATTGCCCAGGTAGTGGCCCTTGGTGCCGTTGGGGCCTATATAGTAGGCGGTGTTCACTACCAGGTCTCGGCCATAGCGTACCATGTCGCCGAATTTGTCGTGGGGAATGGTGCTGGTGTCGGGTACTACGTGTAGTGGTTCTTCAGCTTTTGCGGTTGCTGGCGGGGGAGCTGCGGTGTTGCACGACAGGGTGTAGATCGTTGCAGCTATGGTTGCTATAAAAGCTGCCCTTAATTTATTTGCGGTAAGTATCCCGGTTCGTTGAAGCATGGTTCAGTAGATTTGAGCATTCATGATTTACAAACACTACTCCGCGAATAATGTGCTTCAAAGTTAAGAAAGATTCCGGTTTTTTGAAGATAGAAACATACTGCCATAAAAATTAACAGTGAATAATGGTATCATACGTTGCAACGCTTACTCTTTTCCCTGCCCGTACCAGATGAGCTTTTCCAGGGTTGTTTTGTCGGGAATAATGCTGGTGCGGTAATTCGTTGCAGGTATCCATTCTTTCTTTTCTGGGTCATATTTTTCGGTGACAGCGCTCCAAAGCACTTCCTTATTCCAGTTGATGATAAATATTTTGTTGTAAGGGGCGCTCATAGATACAAGCATTGACTGGTCCGGAAGCTCTGTAACACTTCCGCCGGTTGTAAAGTCGCCATTGGCAGTTATATCCTGTATATCCTGCGAGGTGCAGGTATATTCCCAAACTTTTTGCAGGGTGTCCTGCGCAGAGAGGGGCTCTTTGAAGATCGATACTTTAGGGAACTGCCCGGCATGGCAAATATTGTTGTTAAAAACACAGAGGTACCCTTTTTGGTTCAGGCTGCAATTGTGCTGGCCGCAAAAGAGGTTGTTGTCCGGCGCAGGATCGGCAGGGCTGTATTTTGTTCCATAGTTATTAAGCACTTCGCCGCCAGGGTATTTCAGTTTCACTATGCGGTTAATATCCCGGAAGCTCACATAGATATTCTTATTTACTTCATCGAAATAAAAGCCGTTCTCATGTGTTTGTACCGATATACCACCCGGCCCCGGGCCTTTGTGGTAAACAATATCAGAGTGGCTGAAGTAGTCTGCGGATCTCCATGACCAGACTACCTGACCACTGGTATCGTATTCAATTATGGTTCCCATGCGGCCCCTCCTGGAAGGAGTGGCTAACTGGCCTGGCTTTAATGCGGGAGGTATTATGCCAGGAGTAAAAGTTATGGCAGTATCACCCGGAGCCGGTTCAGGGTAGGTGATGAGTTCATTTGCCATTACCATATAATGGCCGTTGCTGAGCCTGGTGAACTGGTGATGATAACTTTCGGTACGCTCTCCGCTTATTTTTCCATCGTCTGGGGCTTTCCATAAAACAGCGCCATCATAGTTGATCTCATAGGCACCCACGCCGTCTACCAGGAAGGATATCGTGCCTCGCGAGGTTAATTTTAAATCGCGGACCAGGGCATGGCCCATATCTAATCCCGAGACCTCGGGAAGAAACCATACGGGCCTTCCATTCATATCATACAATGCTTTGGCACCGTCGGAGAAAATATAGGCATCAGGATATTTTTTTTCGTTAGTCTTTACCGCCATACGCACCAGGGAGGTGTCAGCATAATGATTAACGAGGGTGCTGAAATGGAAAAGCTTACTTGTTGTAAGTATGGCTCCGTTCTTTTTGGAGACCACTCTCCAGGTATAGTTTTTGCCGAAAGACGGAACTTCAATTACGATGTTATTTGACGGGCAATTTGTGGAAGAAAGAATATGCGCGGCAAAATCTGTAGCGCTGGTATAGTTCCCCATGGCTATGCTGATTGTATAGCCTGTTGCTTTTGGCGATGCCGGGAAAGAGAAGCCCGCCAGCCTGTAGTTGAGTTGCTGCCCTTCGGATGGGCGTATCTGCGCAAGCGTCTGAAAGTGAAAAGCCAGGGCGCACAGCGCAGGCAGGAAAATAAATTTCTTCATAAAAAAAATTAAGTGAGGCTAATATAACTCAAAAAAGGGTAGCCCTGTTTTTTTAAATCGCAATAAGTATTTTTTTTGTAACAAAAAAATATTTTTCAATAACTCGTCCATTAACAAATTGTTAGTATGATTTTAATGAAATTATTTGTAAGATTGTAATCTTGCAAACAGGGGAAAGAACGAAAACGCGCATTTACATCATTATATTACTATTGCAGTATAGCGTTTGCAAGGCCAATTGAATAAGAGTACAGGTTCATTATTAGTCTACTACACTACCCACATTATACCCATACCAGGAGTAACCACGCTTTTTTGCAGAAATTGAAAAAAGTTTTTTTTAAAAAAAAAAGTATAACTTCGACCTGTTAAATAAAAATTAAATTAAGTTGCAGTTGAAATACTGCAGCGCTTTTTTATCTAATTAGGTATAATAATTGAAACAAGCAAGGAACAAGCATATTTTAAAGAAAATTTAAAAAAAACAGAGCATGAAAAAAATCTATTCTATTCTCATTCTCGGCTGTCTATCCTGTCTGACAACCCTTAGCGTTAAAGCGCAAACAACGACCTATTCAACAGGTGGTACTACCAACAACTATACGGTACCTTCGGGCATAACTGCGGTGGCTGTGGATGTCGCGGGTGCGTCAGGGGGGTTGTCTGCTGCTTCTAATGCAGGTGGTAAGGGTGGCCGTGTTCAGGCAACGCTGGCCGTTACTCCTGGTATGGTACTGTATTGCTACATTGGTAATGTCGGCGGCAATGGTTGCTATTGTGGCACACCGGCCGGTGGCGCCAACGGCTCCGGCGGCGGAGCCAATGGTGGTTCAGGTTCAGGCGGCGGCGGCGGCGGCGGCGGGGCTTCAGATATTCGCATCGGCGGCACCGCTCTTAGCAATCGTGTGGTTGTAGGTGCGGGCGGTGGCGCTGCTAGTTACGACTGTGGTGAAGTAGGTGGCAATGGCGGTGGCTCCGTTGGTGGCAACGGTAACGAGTGCGGCAGCTATTATGCAGGCGCATGCGGTACGGGCGCTACGCAAACAAGCGGCGGCGCGGGCGCTACATATGGTGCATCGAGCGGTGGCCTTGGTTATGGTGGTGCGGCTTATAGCGGCTTATGGGCCGGCGGCGGCGGCGGCGGATACTATGGCGGCGGTGGCGGCTATTACGGCAGCGGTGGCGGTGGCAGCTCTTACCCTGTTACAGGCGCTACAACTGCATATGCATCTGGTGTTACTAATACAGCAGGTTATCAAAGCGCTCATGCAGGTTATGTGACGATCACACCCCTGGCGCCTACTGTTGCGGCCAGTCCTACTTCTCTCGCATTCGGAGCCGTTACTACAAGCACTACCTCTACTCCAATGCTTTTTTCCCTTTCGGGTTCTATACTTACAGGTACCCCCCTTACTATTACGGCTCCTGCTAACTTCCAGATATCGCCCGACGGCACCACCTGGTACAACAGCAGCTCACCATATACTTATACTTATTCAGGCAGTTCATTCAGCACCATATTTTATGTAGAGTTCCTGCCAACGGCAGTGACATCCTATAGCGGCAATATCACTGTTACCGGCGGTGGCCTTACTTCTACGTATAATGTAGCAGTGACCGGTACGGGCGCTGCGCCATGTTCGGGCACTCCAACAGCGGGTTCGGCTACCATCAATGGCGGTGCATCGGCTTCGGGTAACAGCTCTACAGCGTTCACACTTACAGCCCCCACGGCAACTGTTGCCGGTGGCATCACTTACCAATGGCAATCTTGCCCTACAGTGGCAGGTACCTATGTGAATATACCAGGGGCTAATACCTTAACTTATGTATATACAGGGCTTTCTGCAACTACTTATTTCAGGTGCATTGTAGCTTGCGGCACCAATACGGCCACTACCGCTACCGTGTTTGCTACATTTACTTTACCGGCATCTTCCTGTGTACCTACTTCTTATTACAGTTACAGCAGCTACCCGGCAGGTACTACCGGCAGCCCGGTGACGATCACCGGCGCATCGGGTACTTCTATCAGTGATGCCAGCGCTTATGGCTCGGGTACCGGCGGATCTGCGTATTATTACAATAACGTATCGCAATCGGTTACTTTTAACCCCGGTGGCACCTATGTGGCTACAATTGGTGGCATTTATGACTATTATGCCTCTGCACAGGTATGGATAGATTTTAATGATAATGGTGTATTTGAATCATCAGAAACTGTTGGCGGATTTTTGACCTCAGGTTGTTGTTCAAGCGGTACGAGGTTAACGGCTTCATTGGCCATACCTTCAACCGCTTCTATCGGATCGCACAGGATGCGCGTAGTTTATGGTTATGATGGCGGTTCGAGTCCGGGTAGTATCTATTATCCTGAATATCCAAGCATGAACCCTTGTCCAAGTACCTCTATCCCTGTATATTATGCTGATACGCGTGACTATACAGCAACCATACAATTGCCTACACCATCACTTACCGCAACTGCTGCCAGCTCATTTGGTAGTGTGGCAGTTGGCACCAGTTCTGTCCCTGTGGCCTATAGCCTTGTATCAGGTACAGCTCTTTTACCGGCTACCGGTTTGGTTTCGGTTACAGCGCCAAGCGGCTTCTTAGTATCTACAAATGGTACTACATGGGTTTCATCATTGACAATAGCGTATACAGGCGGTACTCTTAATCCACAGAATATATATATACAATTCAACCCTACTGCGGCTACTTCGTACAGCGGTAATGTAAGCTTTACCGGTGGCGGTATTCCTAGTACTGTGAATGTGGCTGTCAGCGGTAATGGTGTATCCTCGGTCTGCTCCGGTACACCAACGGCGGGCTCTGCAGCTATTTCCCCATCATCAGGCGGGATATCTACTTCATTTGTATTAAGCCTCTCCGGTTCATCTGCAAGCTCAGGGTTGTTTTACCAGTGGCAATCATCTCCCACTGGCACTACATGGACTAACATACCGGGTGCTGTTTATTCTACTTATAGCTTTACCGGGTTGTACAGCACCACCCAGTATAGGTGCGTAGTTACCTGCGGTACCGGCGCTTCTGCTTCTTCTTCTTCTGCCACAGCCACTTATTCATCAGGGGCAATGGCTGCATCAAGCTGCACGCCAACATTTGCGAGTGCTTCTTTATCCTGCTCCAGCTATTATATGTATATGCGTATTTCGGCTCTTACAGGCGCTTCAGGTACTTCCATCGCTGATGCAACAGCCTGTACAGGTTCAGGGTATGAGAACCTCACTGGTTCCTATTCTGTAACGTTGAATGCCGGCACCACCTATTCTGCAACGCTCAATACCGGAGGTTCTTATCCGGGATCAATGGGAGCGCAGGTATGGGTTGATTTTAATAATAACGGCATTTTTGAAGCCTCTGAAACATTAGGCGGGTATGCATTAAGCTCTACAAGCAGTACTTCGCCGGTCGTTTCCTTAGTAGTTCCTGCAGGTGTGCCATCTGGTACGTTCAGAATGAGGATTGTAGGCAATTACAATTGTTGCGGTGCAGTATCCTATCCCAATATGATACCTTGCCCTACTACTGCGATCACCTATGGTGATGTCCGCGATTATACATGCGTAATACTGGGCAGTGCGCCTTCCTGTTCAGGCGCACCTCTTGCAGGTATCGTAAATGCTACGCCAACCACTTCGTGCGGTGCGTTTACCGCTAACCTTTACAATGTGGGTGTTACTACAGCACCTGGCGTTGTTTATCAGTGGCAATCATCTACCAACCCTACAACAGGTTTTACAAATGTAAGCGGTGCCACAAATGCTTCCTATACACCAACCATCTCTACAGTAGGTACTATTTACTATCGTGATAGTGCAACATGTACAACTACGGGTGCTACAGGTAATAGCAAAACACCTGCACAACAGCTTATATATAATGCTGCGCCAACGCCTATAACAGGTACTACCACAGTATGTAACGGTACGAACTCCACTTTGGGTTCCACGCCTTCAGGCGGTACCTGGAGCAGTGATAATATAGCTGTTGCATCTATAGGTACAAGCGGCGTTGCGGTAAGCGCATCAGCGGGTACTGCCAATATTACCTACACAGCACCTACAGGTTGTATTGTATCTGTTCCGTTTATAGTTAATCCACAGCCATCGGCCATTACAGGTACTACTACATTCTGCGGTTCGCAAACAACTTCGCTCAGCTCATCTCCGTTTGGCGGCACATGGACCAGTAGCAATACGGGTGTAGCCACTACTGCGGGTTCTGCATCAGGTACTATCACAGGTATCTCTACCGGTGGTACAGCTAATATCACGTATACATTGCCTACGGGTTGTATCTCAGCCACATCGGTTAGCGTTAATCCTTTGTCTCCGATAACAGGTACGCCAAGTATGTGTTTGGGTTATGGCACTACGCTTGCAGATGCTACCTCTGGCGGCACATGGAGTAGTTCCAGTCCTGGTGTTGCTTCGATCAACAGCTCTGGTGTAATGAGCAGCAGCGCCATAGGTACTACAACTGTGTCCTATACCATGCCTACCGGCTGTATGGCTACACAGGTAGTTGCGGTTACTAATCCGCCTACCGGGTTTACCGTAACCGGCGGTGGCCACTTCTGTACCCATGGTTCAGGCGTTACTATTGGCCTTTCCGGTACCAGTGCGGGCATCAGCTATCAATTGTACAATGGCGCTACACCAATTGGCGCGCCGATCATCGGTGCAGGTTTTGGTATCAGCTTCGGCCTTGATACCCTGGCCGGTGTTTATGGTGTAATAGCCGGCGTTGGCGCTTGCCAGCTGACCATGCCAAATACAGTAACTATCTCTCTTGATCCTTTGCCTACACCATTTACAGTATCCGGCTCTAATGGCGGTACTTATTGCGCAGGCGGCACAGGGGCACACGTATTCCTTAACTCTTCAACAATAGGTGTTAACTATCAATTATTCAATGGCACTACACCAGTAGGCAGCGCAATTTCAGGCACCAGTGGTGTACTGGATTTTGGTTTGCAGACAATAGGCAGTTATAACATTGTAGGTACTAATACGGTTACCGGTTGCGTAGGCAATATGGGTAACGTACTCACAGTTACTACTACCCCTGTACCATCTGTATTCAGCATGTCATCGAGTGCAGGCTATTGCGCAGGTGGCTCAGGTGTTCCGGTAACACTGAGCGGTTCTACTGCAGGTGTCAGCTACCAGTTATATTCAAGCGGCACAGCAGTCGGCGCGCCTATATATGGCTCCGGCGGCAGTATATCTTTCGGTTCTATAACTACAGGTGGTAACTATACGGTTATCGCAACAAATACGGTTACTGCGTGTACGAGCAGCATGTCGGGTACAACTACGGTATCTGTAAATTCATTGCCTACAGTATATACGGTAATAGGTGGCGGCGCTTATTGTGTAGGTACTACATCAACAGTGCATACGGGGCTGAATGCATCGACAATTGGTGTTAATTATCAGTTGTATGCAAATGGCGTTTCGCTGGGTAGTACATACAATCTTTCAGGTACAGGCGCTTCGCTTGATTTTGGCGCACAATCTACTTTGGGTGCATATACAGTTGTGGCTACAAACCCAACTACTACTTGCGCCAGCAATATGAATGCAAGTGTTATCGTAACTACCAACCCGCTGCCTACTCCATTTACCGTTACAGGTGGTGGTTCTTATTGCTCAGGCGGTACCGGTGTGGTGGTAGGGTTAGGTGGCTCTGTTATAGGCACCAACTATCAATTATACAACGGCACTACACTTACCAGCGCTCTTTCAGGCACCGGCAGCTCGCTTAATTATGGTTTGATCACAGCAGCAGGTTCTAGTTACAATGTTGTTGCTACTAATACAGCTACAGGTTGTGTCAATAATATGACAAGCAGTGTAGCGGTTGTTATTAACCCGCTCCCTGTATCTACCTATAGTGTCACCGGCGGTGGCGCCTATTGCGCAGGCGGTGCCGGCGCAGTTGTAGGCTTAAGCAGTTCGCAAAGCGGCTATAGCTACCAGACCTACCTCGGTGGTGTTATCAACGGATCTGCAGTAACAGGTACAGGTGCTGGCATCAGCTTTGGCCCTAGGTCAACTACGGGCGCATATACAGTAGTGGCTACATCTACTTCCGGCTGTGTCAATAACATGACCGGCAGTGTTCCCGTATCAATAAGCCCATTGCCTACTCTTTATGCAGTTACCGGCGGCGGCGGCTATTGTGTGGGCTCAACAGGCGTGCATGTGGGCCTTCTCGGATCTGATGTAGGTATCACTTACCAGTTGCTCAACGGCACAACACTTGCCGGCAGCCTTGCAGGTACAGGAGCAGCTCTGGACTTCGGCGTGATCGGCACAACAGGTACATATACAGTGGCAGCCACTAACCTGGCTACAGTATGTACCGTGAACATGCTGAGTTCTGCTGTGGTTAATGTGAACCCGGTTCCTGCGGCATCTACGATCTCTCCTTCTTCTATATCTTATTGCGCAGGTACAGCAGGTGCGGCGATCAGCCTGCCATCTTCTGCGATCGGCGTAAACTATAATTTATATAATTCTACCGGCACCCTGATCACTACGGTGGCAGGCACAGGTGCAGGTATTTCTTTCGGCACTATGACCGCAGGTGTTTACAACGCAGTGGCTGTTAATGCTTCTACAGGTTGTACCGCAAATATGACCGGTGTTTCTGCACTGACCACCGCGGCATTGCCATCAGTATTTGCCGTTACAGGTGGTGGCGCTTATTGCGCAGGTGGTACTTCTGCCGCCCATGTGGGCCTTGCGGCTTCTTCACCCGGCATATCTTACCAGCTTATTAATGCAGGCTCTACTATCAGCACTGTAGGTGGCACAGGTGGCGCTATTGATTTCGGTACAGAAACGCTTGGCGGCACATACACAGTTGTGGGCAGCGCATCAGGTTGTAACAATAACATGTCCGGTAGCGCAGTGGTGGTTGTTAATCCGTTGCCGACCGCATATACTGTTAATGGCGGCGGCTCTTATTGCTTAGGTGGTACAGGTGTACATGTTGGTATCCTCGGTTCGCTTACAGGTGTTAATTACCAGATATATGTGAGCGGCTCGCCTATAGGAACTCCTATAGCAGGTACCGGCGCAGCTATAGACTTTGGCCTGAGAACATCCTTGGGTACCTATACGGTGGTGGCTACTAACACAGCTACCAGTTGTGTGGCTACAATGCCGGGCGCTCCTGTAGTAAGCAATTACCCTGCGCTGGTATCTCATAATATCACCGGCGGCGGTAGCTTCTGCCCTGGTGGTACAGGAGTTCATATCGGCCTTGATTCAACCACTACTGGTAACTCTTACCAGGTATATAGCGGAACTACTGCTGTTGGCAGCCTTATAAGTGGCATTGGCGGACCGATAGATTTCGGTACGTTCACCACTCCGGGTACTTACACCGTGATCGCAAATAACCCATCAACTACCTGCTCCGGCAATATGGCAGGCAGCGCTGTTGTTTCATTGTATGCACTGCCTTCAGTTTATACCGTAAGCGGTGGTGGTAATTATTGTGCAGGCACAGGTGGCAGCCACGTAGGGGTAGCAACTTCTGCAACTTCGGTTAGCTACCAATTATATCTTAATGGTACATTGTTCGGAGGCCCTGTAGCAGGTACAGGCTCGGCAATAGACTTCGGCAGCGAGATCGCAACGGGTACGTATACAGTAATAGCTACCGGCACTATTTCCGGATGTTCCACAAGTATGTCTGGCAGCACAGTAATAGGTATCAATCCTTTACCTATAGCACTTGGTGTAAGAGGTGGCGGCAATTATTGTATTGGTGGTACCGGTACACATGTTGGCCTTAGTAGCTCACAAACCGGAATTTCTTACCAGTTATTCCATGGCTCAACACCAGTGGGCTCGTCTATACCAGGTACAGGTTCTGCTCTTGATTTTGGCTTACAAACAGCCACCGGAACCTATTCAGTTTTGGCGGTCAACCCTGCAACAACGTGTTCTAACAGCATGTCGGGTGTAGCAAACGTGGGTACTAATCCATTACCTACGGCATATGTTACCAGCAGGGGCGGCAATTATTGTACAGGTGGTACAGGTATAGATATAACCCTTAGTGGTTCTGATCCAACAGTTAATTACCAGTTGTATAACGGCACAACGCCAGTAGGCAGCGCTGTTGCAGGAACAGGCACAAGTTTAGACCTTGGCACACAGACTGCGGCAGGTACTTATATGATCATAGCTACAGATGGAACTACGGCATGTAATAATAACATGAGCGGGACAGCTGCGATCGTGGTTAACCCATTGCCTCCGGCATATAATGTAACAGGCGGTGGCACTTATTGTGCAGGTACTTCAGGTACACATGTGATGCTGAGTGGTACTAACACTGGCTATACTTACCAGTTGATGAACGGTACTACAAGTGTTGGATCTGCAATTGCGGGTACCGGCTTTGGTATTGATTTCGGTGCATTGTCTGTATCGGGTACTTATACCGTTATGGCCACAAATACATCTACAAGCTGTATGGGCAATATGACAGGCAATGCCGTTGTAGGTGTCAACCCAGCGCCTACTGTATTCTCTATATCCGGCCTCGGCAGCAGCTATTGCGCAGGCGGTACGGGTATCGATCTGTCATTGAGCGGTTCTCAGACCGGTGTAAATTACCAATTATACAATGGCACTACTACGGTAGGTACCCCAACGACCGGCACAGGCTCTGCGATAGACTTCGGTTATCATACGGCAGCAGGCGCCTATACTATACAGGCTGTAAGCTCATCTACAGCATGTACGAGTAACATGTCCGGTGTAGCCAGCATCATTGTTAATTCACTACCTGCATCATTTACAGTAACAGGTGGTGGTAGCTACTGCGCAGGTGGCTCTGGTGTACCGGTAGGTTTAATAAACTCGAACTCAGGTATGAACTACCAGCTTTATCATTCCGGCAGCCCTATAGGCAGCGCGGTATCCGGTACAGGCTCAGCTATCAGCTTCGGTGTACAAACAGATACAGGCTCTTATACGGTAATAGCTACAAATTCAGCTACAAGGTGTAACAACGCTATGGCGGGTACTGCGCATATAGCGACTAATGCATTACCTGCATCATACGCCATTACAGGTGGCGGAGCTTATTGCGCAGGTGGCTCAGGCTTGCACATCAATACATCCGGTTCTGCAACAGGCATCAAATACCAATTGTATAATGGCGGTAGTATGGTGGGTTCTGCCGTATCAGGTACGGGCTTCTCGCTTGATCTTGGCGCTCAGACAGCACCTGGCACTTACACAGTTATTGCTACAAATAACACTACATTATGCGCCAATAACATGACGGGCAGCGGCACTATAGTAGTCAATCCATTACCTAACGCGTATACTGTGACCGGCGGCGGCAACTATTGTGCCGGTGGCACAGGTAGCCATGTAGGTGTAGATGGTTCGGCTACAGGCGTTTCTTACCAGTTATTTAATGGTAGCACTATTTCAGGTTCTGCGGTTGCAGGCACCGGAACAACTGTTGACTTTGGGGCTAAGACAGCACCAGGCACCTATACTGTTATTGCTACAGACGGCACTACAGGATGTACCAACGAAATGGCAGGCGGCACAACGATCGCTGTTAATGCGTTACCATCTGCTTTCAGCGTAATTGGAGGTGGTAATATATGTGCAGGCAGCGCAGGGGTGCATATCGGCATCAGCGGTTCAGGTTCAGGTATCAGCTACCAGCTTATTGATAGCGGTGCTTCAGCAGGTACAGCAGTAATAGGCACCGGCTCTGCACTTGACCTAGGCGCACAGACAAGAGGTGGCGCTTACAGTGTAATTGCTACAGACGGCTCTACCGGATGTACAAATGCAATGACGGGCAGCGCTTCTATAGTTGTTAACCCGGTTGTGATTCCTTTTGTAAGCATTACTACTACAGGCGGCGATACGGTGTGTACGGGCAACCTGACCACATTTACTGCTGCTGCGGTTAACGCAGGTACTTCTGCTACTTACCAATGGTTAGTGAATGGTGTGGCTGCTTCTACAAGCGCTTCTTACACTTACATGCCATCAAACCTTGATGTGGTAACTGTTCAATTGACCAGTTCTGCGCTTTGCGCTATGCCTGCAACTGCAAGCAGCAGCAAGACGATAACTGTTCAGGCACACCAGATGCCATCAGTATTAGTTTCTGCTGATCCTGGTGCAGAGGTTTGCCAGGGATCAGTGGTGCATTTCTCAGCAGCTCCTTCATATGGTGGCACAGCGCCATCCTATAACTGGATCGTTCGTGGTGCAACAGTGAGCACAGCAGCAACATACAGCTACGTACCAACAAACGGTGATGTTGTTTATTGTGTGCTTACCAGCAACTACAATTGCCGTCTTGCAAATACAGCAACCAGCAACCACGAAAACATGATCGTGGATGTGGCAACAACCCCAGTGGTAACCATAACATCTGATCCTTCAAACGGTACCGTTTCTCCTGGCCAGCAGATCACCTTTACCGCTACGGTAACAGGTGGTGGAAGCGGGGTTTCCTACCAATGGTTTGTTGATGGTATTGCCGTAACAGGTGCTACTTCTCCCGTGTTCTCAGGCAACAGCTTCTCTAACCTGCAGTCAGTTACCTGCATGGTCACCACTACCGGTGCTTGCAGTGGCTTAACAGGCACTTCTGCTCCATCTACTGTTCATATCACAAACGTTGGTGTGCAGCAGGTAAATGCAGCCGGCAGCAATGTTCAGTTAGTACCTAACCCGAATAAGGGGATCTTCATCCTGAAGGGTGCACTGGCAACTGCGGTTGATGAGGAAGTAACAATAGAAGTGACAGACATGCTTGGCCAGGTGATCTACAGCAGCAAAGTAGTTGCGCACAATGGCGAGTTGAATGAAAAAATACAGCTCAGCAATACTATCGCCAATGGCATGTATTTATTGAACCTCCGTTCTGCATCAGACAACGCAGTGTTCCACATGGTTATTGAGCAATAATCTGCTTGCAAAGTATATTAAAGAAGAGGGGAGCCAATTGGCTCCCCTCTTGCGTATGGGTAATGATAGCTGTTATTCCCTGCGGTTATTATTGCAGGAATGGATTATGCTTTTGTTCTTCGCCAACATTGGTGGCAGGGCCATGGCCGGACAATATAGTTGTAACAGCTGGCAGGGTGAACAATTGCGTACGTATGCTGTGGAGTAACACCTCCATACTGCCACCCGGCAGGTCGGTGCGGCCGATACTGCCTGAAAAGAGTACATCGCCTCCAATGACCCAGTTGCCACCCGGATAATAGAACGAAATGCTGCCAGGAGAATGTCCCGGTGTAAACAGAACCTTTATCGTATCATTGCCTAACTGCAATGGCTCCTGCTCTTTAATGAAGAAATCAGGCACAGGGGCTTTTTTTAGTTCGAAGCCAAACAGCATAGCAGATCCGGCAGCCATTTGCAGCACAGGCATTTCCTGCTCATGTATCCCGAATGGGATATTGTACTTATCCTTCAATGCCTGGATGCCAAAAATATGATCTATATGGCCATGGGTATTGATGATGGCTTGAGGCACAAGTTGCTTATCTGTAATAAAATTGATCACCATTGCTACTTCCCGTTCCTCATACATGCCGGGGTCTACTATCCAGCACTGGTTTTTCTCATTAGCAATGATGTATGTGTTCTCTTCGAACGCATTGAAAGTAAAAAAATTGACATTTAACATATCCGTATGGTAGAAGTTTAGTAAATTGTATTGCAAAAGTAGGGATTACACGTATAGCAAGCATTAAGGCAGGGGAGATAAGTATGAATGCAGCGTATCAGCATAAAGGGAAGTACAGGGCATTGCTGCTCATTGTTGGCTGCGTGCTGGCATTTATGCCGTTGATGGTTACCGGTCAATCGTATGTCGAACAATTCGGACAGAACAGGATACAGTACCGTAAATTTGACTGGAAATTTTTTGACACAAAACATTTCAGGGTATATCATTACGACCGCGCAGGAAGGGATCTTGGGAGGTATGTGGCCGAAGAAGCAGAGAACGATATCAGCGTAATAGAAAAGAAACTGGGCGGTCAATTTCCCAAGCGCTTCAGCATTATTTTATACAATTCTTACGACGAGTACCTGCAAACAAATGTAGGTCTTAAAGATGAATCCCCTATTACAGGCAACACAAAGTCAGGAACGGTAAATCTTGTGGGTGATAAACTGGTGGTGTACTTCACAGGGCAACACAACGACCTGCAACACCAGATACGCTCAGGTATGGCCCGCGTGGTGATGGAGCGGATGATCTTTGGAGAGAGCTTTAAGAAAATGGTGAAAAATGCTTTGCAAATGAACCTGCCACAATGGGTAACAGACGGCTACATATCCTACCTCGTGGATGGCTGGGATGCCAAAAGCAACAGCGACTGGAAAGGCCTGCTGGATGCACGCCCCCAAGCAGGTTTCTATCAGCTGGCAGAGGAATATCCCGAACTTGCCGGCAAGGCGTTCTGGAAGTTTGTATCAACACAATACAGTACAAATACCATGAAGAACCTGCTGTATACCATGCAGCAGAAAACAAGCATTAACAAGGCTATGCTGGAAAAGGATAATCTCGGCCTTAAGGTGACAAAGGCGTACGATTCCTGTATCCATTTCTATAAAGATGTGTATGCGGATGATGCAAAACAGCAGGAAATGCCGGACAGCACCGGGGGGCTTATAGCGTTGAAAGTACCTAGAGACAATACAGTTATCCGCAGTATACGCGTGTCACCTAGAGGTAGTGATGTAGCCTATGTAGCCTGGAAAGAAGGTATGTATACCGTATATACCCAAAAGACTGCAAAAGGAGGTGATGCTGCCGTGTTGCTGGAGGGTGGCCAAAAGGACCTTACTGAAGCCAATGACCCCACTTATCCTATGCTGGCGTGGTCGGCATCAGGGTACAAGCTGGCGATACTTTACAAGAAGGGGTTTCAAACGAAGCTGCGCGTGTACAACAGTCTGAAAGGAAGGATAGACAACTACGTGATCCCTAAGAATAGGTTTGACCGCGTGCTGGGCATGGCGTTTATGGAGGATGGTGATAATCTCGTATTCTCGGCAATAAAAAAGAGCCAGACCGACCTTTATATGTTTTCCTTCAAAGGCACTAAGATGACCAACATCACTGATGATGTGTGGGATGAGACAGACCCTGTATTCGTCAGCGGTGGATCAAGAACAGGTATATTGTTTCTCTCCAACAGGCCAAAGCCCAACATGGATGTACCGCTGGGCGTAAACGAATTGCCCACGGGCCCGATGAATGTGTTTTTCTACAACACGCGTACCAAGAGCCGCGAGTTGCTGCAATGCACCAGCGTGGCCACAGGGCATGTGACACAGCCCATTCAATACGGCACTGATAACTTTGCCTACCTGTATGACGGCAATGGCATCAACAATAAGTATGTGGTGCTTTTTGCCCGCGACAAGCACAATAAAGATTCGGCTTATTCAGTGCCCATCACTAATTACTCCACCAGTATCATCAGCCAGCAATACAACCTGGCCAGTGGGGATGTAGCTGATGTGGTGCAGGTAAAAGATAAGTACAGGGTCTATTTTCACAACCTGCAAATGCCGGGCGTTAATGCTACAGTAAAAACGCTACAACCCACTATTCTATCACAGGAAAAAGCAGAGCCGCAAAATACATCCGCAGATAAAAGGCTTAGCTATACTGCCGGCCATTATGTGAATGAAGAAGAAGAGCAGCCACAGCCCGAAATAAAAGGCGGGAATGCCTTCCAGACGGAATTTGCAGATACAACTGCGCAGCCAAAGCGAAAAACACATAACAAAGGCAATAACAATATCCATAAAGCAAACGCAGATAGTTCGGCCTCCGATAGCTCTACGCTTGCTGTGATCAATGACAGCGCCTATGTAAAGATGAAGCCCTCTAAGTACAGGCTCAGTTTTAAGCCCGACTTCTTTTCTATAAAACTGGACAATAGTGTGCTGTTTTCGCAGTACCAGTCTATAGCGTCAAATGGCGGGCAGTATGTAAACCCTTCCCTTGGGGCCCTCACTACAATCAGCCTCAATGAAATGATGGAAGATTACCGCATTAACGCAGGCTTCCAGTTGCCGATCAATGTTTCCGGGTCCTCATACTTTCTGCAATACCAGAATTTCAGGCACCGGCTTGATTGGGGGGTTCTCTTCCTTCGTGACCAGGACAAGGAGACACTACCGGTCGGCTATGTTGACCAGAATAACCAGTTGGCGCTCGTGCAAGACCAGCTCTTTAAAACAGTGACCAACATGGTGGAGTCTGACTTCTCCTACCCCTTGGATAGGGTACACAGCATCCGTTTTCATACGAGCGTCAGGCAAGACAAGCTGATTGAAAAAGCTACAGACACACTGAGCCTTTCTTATCCACTTTCCAATACCAATACGTATACGTCGCTGAGCAGGCTGGAGTATGTGTTTGATAATACAATAAGCCCCACGATCAATATACTGAACGGAACAAGGTTCAAATTTTACGGCGAATACATGCAAAGCCTAAATGGTCCCAATAAAAGCTGCTACAACCTTGGCCTGGACATACGTAACTACCAGAAACTATACAAGAACCTGATACTGGCCAACAGGCTGGCTTACGCACATTCGGATGGCAACAGCGAGGTGGAATACCTGGTAGGCGGCGTGGACAACTGGATATCTCCTAAGCAGGCGGCAGGTGCATCACAGGCTCCCGATCCCAATTATGGTTTCCAGGCTATGAGTACACCGTTGCGTGGGTATGAGCAATATGCGCGTACCGGCAACAACTTCGCAGTGCTGAACACAGAACTGAGATTACCCGTGTTGACAACATTTATGAAAAAGCCCATCCAGTCGGCTCTGCTAAAGAACCTGCAACTGGTTGCCTTTATGGATATAGGATCTGCCTGGAGAGGCCTTATACCCGATGTCGGAAATTCAGGAGCTACCTATTCTTACCCTACATTAGGCTCCAACACCGGGAACAATAATGTATATGTGCAATTCACAGTGCCTGCCGGTGTGGCTCTTGGCTATGGTGGAGGCTTGCGCACTTCTATTTTTGGTTACTTCATACGGCTTGATGAGGGATGGAGCATAGATACACCAAAGAAGCCGGTCACGTATTTTTCATTGGGTACCGATTTTTGAGTATGAGCATAAGCTAATTCTTCAGGTTTCAAGGGGAGTTGCCTGTTCTGTGCAAGGGCGTTTGTGAAGATGCCAATAACGGTTTTGTATCTTACCTCGTCCCCGTTAATTCAGTACCATTCTGGCGGAGGACGATTTCTTTGCAGGAGCCGTCTTTGCTTTTTACAAATTCTATGGTGGCGGCTACGCCTACGGTGTGGAAGACTGTCTGGCTTTCGGCCTTCAACCTTATTTCAGATTGGTTAGTGGCCTGTGCGGTTAGCTCGTTGCCATTTGCGCGTATGGTTATCGCAAAGTCGGCATTTACCTGGTAGGTGCCCGCATAGGCTTGTAATACATCTGCTTTCACCGCTACCGATTTATCTGTCGGCAGTTTATAGTTGGGGTCGTTCAGGCATTTAAGGAGGCTCTTGCCTATGGCTTCATTATCCACACCGGGCTTCATATTGTTTTCTAGTATCACTATGAAGATATCTTCCGGGTCGCTGCGCAGCTCATAGCTGGTGAAACCGCTGATGCCACCTGTATGGGTCATGTATTCTTTGCCGTCGATCTTATCTATGCTCCAGCCAAATGCGTAATGATTTTTGAATGGCTTGTAGGGCAGGCTCTGCCAGTCTTTGGGCAGCAGCTTGTACGTGTGCAGGGCCTGGTGCCATTTGTACAGGTCGCCTACTGTGCTATAGATAGCGCCGGCGGCATAGGATATACTGGAGTCGGTAATGGGCGCTTCCATATTTTTGCCGCTTTGTATATAGTAATAGCCTGTTGCTTTATTGGGGTCACGGAGGTGCGTGAAGTCGAAACCTGAATGCGTCATGCCGCATACATTAAAGATGTTGCGGCGCACCTCAGTCTCGTACCTCATGCCGGTTATCTTTTCTATGATGCAGCCGAGCAAGTAATAGTTGGAGTTGCTGTATTCAAACTTACTGCCCGGTGTAAATTCAAGTGGCTTGTTCTTAAATGTAGCCAATATCGTTTCGTGGCTCACCGCCTTTTCGGGGTGCGCGATGGTGAACTCTGTTTCTTTAGTATAGTTGTATATGCCTGATGTATGCGTAAGCAGGTTTTTAAGCGATACCTGGTCGCCGTCTGTAAAGCCGGGCATGTACTTGCTCACTTTGTCTTCTATGCCCAGGCGGCCCTTGCTGTCCAGTTGCACGATCACCTCTGCGGTAAACTGCTTGGTGTTGGAGCCTATCTGGTAAATGGTGTTCTCGGTATTGGGTGTGCGTGCTCCTACGTTGCTGTAGCCGTATCCTTTATCCAGCAGCACGGTTCCTTTTTTTGCTATCAGCACAGTGCCGCTAAAGTCATCATTCTGTGTGTAATATTCCATCAGCTTATTCAGCTTGTCCTTTGGTGTTTGGGCCAAAGCAGTGGCTGTGTATAAGCATGTAGCAATCAGTATGGAATAATGTTTTTGCATCAAAAGCCCCCCGTTTCCTGTAAAAGTATAGTACCCTGCTTGAATTACCCAATGCTATTGCACATTAGACTTCTCTGTGACGGGGTTTTCTGTGAAGATATATTGTATCAGGTTAGCGCCCATTTGCAAGGCGGCCTGATGTTTCTCGGGTGGGTCGCGGTGCACATCAAAGTCTTCCCAGCCATCGCCCAGGTCGGTCTCATAGCTATAGAAGCATACCAGGCGGCCTTTGTATATGAGGCCATAGCCCTTGGGTGGCTTGCCATCGTGCTCGTGTATCTTGGGCAGGCCGTTGGTAAAGGTGTACTTCTGATGATAGATGGGATAAGAGAATGGCAGTTCTACCAGCTCCAGGTCGGGGAAGACTTTTTTGAGAGCAGGACGCACATAGGGGTCCAGGCCGTAATTATCATCTATATGCAGGAAGCCACCACCTTCCAGGTATTTGCGCAGGTTCTGTGCTTCATCGTCTGATAGCGCCCAGCGCCCATGGCCCGTCATGTGTATAAAGGGGTAGTTGAAAATTTCGGGGCTGCCCACTTCCACATGCGCTTCTATGGGGTCGAAGTTGGTGTGCAGGTTCTCGTTGCAAAATATAGCCAGGTTCTTGAGCGAGGTGGGGTTGGCATACCAGTCGCCGCCGCCGTTATATACGAGCAAGGCCAGCTTCATGCCCTGGGCATGCGTAGCGAGACTAAAGACAACAAGAAGTAAGGGAAGTATTAAAAGCTTTATTCTATTCACCATCATTCATCACATTAAAGTAAGCTGCGGCGGTAATGGCTGCTGTTTCTGTGCGCAACCTTTGCCTGCCCATAGAGACAGCCTTGTAGCCATGCTCCACACACAAATTTACTTCATCCTGCGTGAAATCCCCTTCCGGGCCTATTAATATAATGGCAGCGCCTGTGGGTTTTAACATTTCAGCCAATGGCGTTCTTTCGGTATGCTCTATGCAATGGGCCACCAGCTTTTGCGGTATGGCCTCATACTGCTTTAAAATATGGTGCAGGGGCCTGATCTCCGAAAAATCGGGCAGGTAGTATTGTTTGGATTGCAGTATGGCCGATTGCAGTATCTTCTGCCAGCGCTCATTCCTGATGTAGGTCTTCTCTGAGCGGGAAGAGGCTATCGGTATAATGGAGGCTACGCCTAGCTCTGTGGCCTTCTCCAGCAGCCATTCATTGCGGCTGTTGTTCTTGGTAAAGCAGATGCCCAGGTGCAGCACATGCTCGCGGCGGGGCAGTACAGAAAGTTTTTCGATGGTCACATTGCATTTATGGCGCTCGGCGGTATGTATGGAACCTTCGGCTATAGCGCCCTTGCCATCTGTAAGTATCACCTTGTCATCAGCCTCCATACGGAGCACCTGCCAGATGTGCTTGGCGGTATCCCCATCGAGGGTGATCACACTGTTTGCGGCTAATGCGCCATCATAAAAGAAACCGGGTACCTGGGCCATAAGGGAGCAAAAATACGAATATCCTTAACGTAAAACCAGTTCTTTGTCAGTGATTAACTTTCTTAAGTTAATAAGCCCATAACGCATACGCCCCAGGGCAGTATTGATGCTGACACCTGTAAGGTCTGATATTTCCTTAAAGCTGAGATCAGCATAGATGCGGAGCACTATTACCTCGCGCTGCTCGTAGGGCAGGCCCTCTACCAGCTTGCGCACGCTGGTATGCACTTCGCGCTTTTCTATACCATCGGCAACCATATCGCTGGGCCCAAATAGATAGGAGATATCCTGGCCATCGGGCAGGGTAACGGCTACCGACTGGCGGGTTTTGCGGAAATGGTCCATGCACAGGTTGTGCGCCACACGTATGGCCCAGGGCAAAAACTTGCCCTGCTCGGCATAACGGCCATCTTTCATGGTCTTAATGATCTTCAGGAAGGCATCCTGGAAAATATCCTCGGCGAGATACTTATCCTTCACCACCATGAATATGGAGGTATATATCTTGTCTTTATACCTGTTGATAACTACCTCAAGGGCATTGTCGTTACCATGCGTATAGGCATGGATCAGCTCGGCATCTGATAAGCGGGTTAATTGCATAGCTTCTACTTGGTTTAAACGGGTGACGTATAGGTCAAACCATACCGTATGTATTGTTTAATGTAGAAGTTTCTATGCTATAAGCGATGTTTTTGTGAGGAGATTACTTGAATAGTGATGCAAAAAAGTTAAAATTCCTGGTATTACCAAATTTATTTACAATTTTCTTACCACTTCTTTAACCCTTCCTTAATAATAAGACGTTGTTTAGTGGGGAAACGTTGGGATTTGGAAGAAAATAAATTTACGGCTCCATTACAATTAATCTGTAAATTTGATATTTATACTCATAAAATAGTGCAAATGAAAAACATCCTCACGTTTTCCTCCCTTTTTATTGCTCTATTTCTTATCTCCTGCAAGAAAAAAAGCAATAATTCTTCAACTTTTGTACCTGTATCGAAATACGAAGGCAGTTTTGAGGGTACTTCCAGTTGTGGAAAACCATTTGCAATCGGATTTTATAATGGAGATATTGTCAATGACTTTTTTACCCATTCCGGAAATAATTACGACACGTTCAAAGAGAATGTAACAATAGTGGACGATACTCATTTATTATTGAGAGATACTACTTTTATAACCCAAAGCGGATCCGTCTATTCGGTAAAAGGAAACGGTATTGTAAATGGCGACACTATGACGTTTACTATAATTACAATGGGTGCAGAAAATGACACCTGTATTTTATACGGTCGCTTTTATCCGTATGCAACGTTATAAAATCTATCGCCTAATTTTAACGCTCCTCCTTTCTTCATCTGGCCTAATATTGCAGTCAGGAAGCGAACATCTATGGCCATCACCACATTCAGGGCATTTGGCAGCCGCAATTACCGGCTGTATTTTAGCGGCCAGTCGCTATCACTGGTAGGTACATGGATGCAGAAGACCGCTGTTACCTGGCTGATCTATTCTATGACGCATTCAGCGTTCTGGCTGGGGTTCTCAGTGTTTGCCATTCAGTTCCCTTCTTTCCTGCTTTCTCTTTTTGGCGGGGTGGTCTCCGACAGGTTTAATAAATACAAAGTGCTGTTGTTCACGCAATGCGCCTCTTTGGTGCAGGCTGTGTTGCTCACCCTACTGGTGTGGCTGGGGCATTATATGGTGTGGGAGATACTCACACTTAGCGCGGTGCTGGGCATCATTAATGCCTTTGATGTGCCTGCGCGGCAGTCGCTGGTGTATGATATGGTAGATGACAAAGCGAACCTTTCCAATGCCATCGCGCTCAATTCTTCTATGGTGAACCTTGCGCGGCTGGCAGGCCCGGCCATATCAGGTATAGTGCTGCAAAAGTTCGGGGCAGCGATATGCTTTGGGGCCAATGCAGCCAGCTTCGTGGCCGTGATCACTTCGCTGCTGCTAATGAAGCTGCCACCGTATCAACAGATCCCAACGAAAAAGGATGCCTTTGATGCCCTTGCCGAAGGCTACATATACCTGAGGCGCACACCCACAATAGGCGCTGTGATACTGCTGCTGGCCTGCACCAGCCTGCTGGTGCTACCGTACAACACACTGCTGCCGGTGTATGCCGCCGACATCTTCCATGGCAATGCGGCCACCTTTGGATACATAACCAGCTTCATAGGGCTGGGCGCAGTATGCGGCACCATCTTCCTCGCATCACTAAAAGCAGGCAGCGACCTCAAGATCATACTACTGGCTAATACCATCATCTTCGGTATAGGGCTTATATTGTTCTCCCATGCCACCAGTTATGCGTGGTCTATGTCTTTTGCGGTGGTTTGCGGGTTTGGCACCATGTCGCAAACCACCATTTGCAACACTATTATACAAACAACCGTGAACCAGCGTATGCGGGGCCGCGTCATCAGCTATTTTGCCCTGGCCTTCTTTGGTATGCTGCCATTGGGCAGCCTGCTTATAGGCATTGTATCGCAGCATATAGGCGCGCCACACACCATACTGGCAGAGGGTGTCATAGCAATTGTTATCGCGCTGCTGTTCTCTCCCTTCCTGCGCAAGGAGTATATGGCTAAAAAGCGGGCAGCAGCCATAGAAGCTGCCGATGCGGAAGAGCAGGAGGTACTTTAACAATACCGGCCTGCTGACTTAACATCTGTTGGCTCGCATTTTGTAACTACTATAGCGTAACCAAAAAACGAAAAGCAATGAAAAAGATAATCACCGTGTTCCTTGTAGCTTGTATTAGCTTCGGAACCATCAGCAGCGCCAGTGCAGCGCCATGGCACCATCACCATCGTATGCACCACCATCATCACGGCCACCGCTAAAGAATGTGTGTGTTTGGGTACCGGGGCAGCTCCCTTAATTGGGCGTTGTTCCGGTCTTTTTTTGCGTATGAAATCGGCAACAGTAAAATAATGGCTCAAAAACGCAGCTGACGGCAAAAAGCCGTTCTGACGCTACTGTATGGTTTTCTAACCCCTTACTTATCTTTGAGTTATGGAAAGACGCTTCAATGTGCGGGTATACGGGATATGGATAGACAACGGCCGGCTGCTGGTGAACGAAGAACAGATAAAGGACAGGGCGGTCATTAAATTCCCCGGTGGCGGACTGGACTGGGGCGAGAGCACGCTCGACTGCCTGAAACGGGAATGGCAGGAAGAGTTGGGGCTGGATGTGGAAATATTGCAGCACTTCTACACCACAGACTTTTTCCAGGCCTCCGCTTACGATAATTCGCAGGTCATCAGTATTTATTATCTTATATCCGGTAAGGCGCCTGAAACCTTAACCAACCAAATGCACAATGAACGCACCTACTGGATGGAACTCAAAGACGTATCGCCCGATACTTTTACACTGCCGATAGACAAAAAGGTGGGTAGGCTGTTGCAGGAACAGTATGCAACCACTTCATAGCTATAACTATTATCAATATAGCTATTGATGGATTAGGGTGTTTACCCCTTACTTTTGCAGCACATGAAACTACTTCTTCACTACCTCGGCCGCTATAAGGCCATGATCTTCCTTGCCATTATATTGGCGGCTGTAAACCAAAGCTTTTCGCTGCTTAACCCTATAATGGCAGGTAGAATACTCAATCAGCTGGTTACGCATCCCCATTCTTACGATATTACCGGTCATATACACCGTAACGAGACTGCCTATTATCACCTGGCACTGCGCTTTGTGCTTTACATCATGGGCATCGCCATGGTATCGAGGATCGCCAAAAACTTCCAGGATTATGTAGTTAATGTGGTGATACAAAAATACGGCGCGCAACTGTATACCGATGGCCTGCGCCACGCACTGCGCCTGCCCTACCAGGATTTTGAAGACCAGAGCAGCGGCCAAACACTGTCTGTGCTGCAAAAAGTACGTGCCGATTGCGAAAAATTCATCAATGCGTTCTTCAATGTACTGCTGCCTACCATAGTGGGTATTGTGTTTGTGATCGTTTATACGGCTCCCATCAATCCCTACCTGCCACTGGTATACCTTGGTGGAGCGGCCATATTGGGGTTCCTCACAAGCGTACTGAGCAAGAAGATAAAAAGTGTACAGAAAAACATAGTACGCGAAACCAACCAGCTTGCCGGCTCTACCACCGAATCGCTGCGTAATATAGAACTGGTAAAAAGCCTCGGCCTTACCAACCAGGAGATACGCAGGCTCAACACCACCACCATCAAGATACTAAAGCTGGAGCTGAAGAAAGTACGCAGCATACGTACCATATCCTTTATACAAGGCACCTTTGTGAATTTTCTGCAACAGGTAATTGTGATGTGCCTGTTGTTCTACATCTTCAGGGGCGTTATCAATCCGGGCCAATACCTGAGCCTTACGTTCTTCTCCTTCTTTATCTTCGGCCCTATGCAGGAAATAGGCAACGTGATCCTTTCTTACCGCGAAGCAGAAGCGAGCCTGAATAATATGGAAGAGCTCTTCAAAAAACCTATAGCGTTTACACCCGATAACCCCGAGGCTATACACAGCATTGAAGAAGTGAAGTTCACGAACGTGGTTTTCCAGCACAACAGCGCTTCGCGCCCCGCACTTGACGGCATTTCGTTTGATGTAAAGCTGGGCGATACAGTAGCCTTTGTAGGCCCTTCGGGTAGTGGTAAGACCACACTGGTGAAGCTGCTGGTGGGCCTGTACCACCCTATTACCGGCAACATATTTTACAACGGGCACGAAGAAGCCAATATAGACTACGAAGAGCTGCGCCGCCAGATGGGGCTGGTAACGCAAGACCCGCAACTATTCTCCGGCACCATCAGGGAAAACCTTTTGTTTGTGAACCCCGGCGCTACAGACGAAGACATTATCTCGGTACTGCAAAAAGCATCTTGCCAAACATTGCTGTCGCGCGCAGATAACGGGCTGGATACCATAATAGGGGAAGGCGGGCTGAAATTATCAGGCGGTGAGCGCCAGCGTGTGTCTATAGCGCGCGCATTGCTGCGCCAGCCAAGGCTGATGATCTTTGATGAGGCTACTTCCGCGCTCGACTCACTTACCGAGGATGAGATATCTACCACCATCCGAAGCATCACTTCGCAGCGCCAGCACATCACGATCATGATCGCGCACCGGCTGTCTACCATAATGCACGCTGACCGTATCTATGTACTGGAGAAGGGGCATGTGATAGAAACAGGCAACCACCAGTCGCTGCTTGATGAAAAGGGGCTGTATTATGCCATGTGGCGCCAGCAGATAGGGGAACGGAAGGAACCTTCTATGAAAAAGTCAAATAGCTAACTGATAATTTCGGCACAAATATTGATGTGGTTTGTTGTAACAAAAGCACACTGCATCAAATGAATACCCGTTTTCTACTTTGCCTGTTATTGATATGCAAGGTTTGCATTGCATATGGGCAGGATACAACCGTTGTAAAACATACCGGCGTCAACTATGACTATTGGTCTGTAAAATTGCCGTTGATCAATATGATCGACTTTTATTCGTCCCCTAATTTGCAGGTTGCTGTAGAACGGCGGATGAATAGTAAAGAGAGCCTGCAAGGTACCGCAGGCATCAGCGTAGACCCTTGTGAATATTGCAAGGCGGTGAATGGTTTCAGGGCGAAGGCAGCTTATAAGCGTTACTTTCATTTGGAACACAAATTTTCCTTTTTCCTCGCCGGTGAGTTTTTCTATACACAATACCGAAAAACAATAGACCAGAGCTACCTGCACGTAGCTGATTCAACCATTTACAAGGATCATTTCAAAACTTTCACACAGAAATATGGCGGGGATATACAATTTGGACTGCACAGGGTAGCGCATCAGCATTTTACACTGGATATTTATGCGGGCATTGGTTTGCAGCAGGTGTCTGTATCGCAAAAAGGCAGGCTATATCCCAACGACCCGATCTACTATTACCCGGCAGTTGACTTTCATATAGACAACAGCCACACATCAGAAGTACAGAGCGGCATACAATTGGCCATGCCCTTAAATATTGCCATCGGCTATATTTTCTGAGCTACTGGAACAATTCTTCCTTGGTCTTGGGGCGCTGGTCTATCAGCCATTTGAAGCGGCTGAGGTGCATGGAGGGCAGGTCGGCCTTTTCGAGCGGTGTCATTGTTTCGTGAACGTCCTGCTCAAATTTTATGCTTTTTATCTTCTGGTCTTCAAAAAATATGCGCATCCGCACGCTGTTGCTTTGATCTACACCCAGGTAATAGCCCTTATCGTCTTTGGGGTAGTATATACATTCCGAGTTGGGATAAACGATCATTTTAGTAACGGTGTTATCCTTAAAGTACGAAGTCAGCGTCTTGCCCTGCACCTGGTCAAAGAGTTGCGCTTTATCGGGGCTCGATTGGGATATTACTGTGGCATTGTTAGGCACATACATACGGCGCAGCTGGCTGCTGTCTAATTGCAGCAATATGGTATCTCCCGTTATCTGGCTGTGGTGCGACCATACTATAGGCGAGTAGATCATCCTGATCATAGAGTCGGCGCGGGTGTAGGATACGCTGTCGCACTTCCCTTGCAGCGAGTCTGAGAATATAAGCACATGGTGGTAGCCTATAAAGTATATAGGGGCAGTAGTATCTGCTTGCGTAGTATCTGCAACTGCTATCTTATCAGCAACCTCCTCTTTTTTCTTTTTCTTACTTTTCTTGCCGGGCTTACTGGCCATAGCCGCAGTATCATTTTTAGAAGTAGGTATTTTGTAACGGGTGCTTGCTACCGGCATTTTCACGTCATCAAAATCGTGGTCTTTGATCAGCGTATCGGTGCGCAC
>Ga0316218_1000126_pt1 | contig 116276 bp, 107 predicted proteins | sample TBH18003metaG_FD_203634 | JGI IMG/M metagenome (GOLD analysis project Ga0316218, IMG submission 203634) | Freshwater microbial communities from Trout Bog Lake, Wisconsin, USA - TBH18003 | ecosystem: Environmental > Aquatic > Freshwater > Lake > Hypolimnion/Profundal zone | place: USA... | reverse complement strand
CGTTTGAAAGACAAAAGCAGTTAGTTCTTTATCATTTTTTTAGGCCCTAATCATCAATTTTTGAGATGGTGTTCTCAGGGGGTCACATTGCTCTGGCGGAAGGGGATCAGTTTGTCTGGTATTTACAGTATTTACCGAATTGTGGTCTTTGCTCGAAAGAAAGGCCTCAAATCGGGTAATAAACTCATAATTTAGCTTTTCTATATCAATATCAGTAGCTGAGTATATTTCAAGTAGGAATCTTTTAATTTTACTTTTTAGAGTCCGGAACTGCTTAAGAGTATTACTACTATATTGTTTCCCCACTCTGATTTCAATATAATTGATATGAAAATCGATTAAGAATAAAAGGGTTATTTTCAAAGTAGCTTTGTTACGTAATAAGTTCTTTATTTTCTGAACACTAATTACTTCATTGTTATACTTTAAATCTTCCCATATCTTATAAATTTGATCCTCAAGGGATTTAATCTCCTTATTCAATTGGCTAGCCTGGGGGTGTTTAGATTTAACCTTGGCCTTCTTTTTATCCCAAAATAATATATTGACGTAAACACCTGAGGATAGATTAATGGTTTCTCCATTGATAGCAATCCTAATCCTCACAGGGGCTTCTCCCTTACTGTTAACTTTAGATAAAATACAGTATATATATGTTTTAAGCTTATCCATTTAAATGTCTTTTATTGCCTTTAAATCCTTTTGATCTATATATAAATATCATTTCTGCTCCTCTGACATTTTCGAGAAACGGAATAACTATTTTGCAATAGGCAGGTTACTGAATTAGTTACCGAATAAAAATTGAAATAAATGGCAATTACGGTGGGCTATAAACACAAATAGCACATAAAACAGAAGTTCTAGGTGCTATAACAGATAAAAAGATTTGGAGTTGTGGCCTCGCCAGGAATCGAACCTGGATCCGGAGCTTCGGAAACTCATATACTATCCATTGTACTACGAGGCCAATAATGGCTGCAAAAGTAATAGATGAACCCTATTCGTGCTTCATTTCTTCAAACATTCGATCGGTATCCTCTTTTTTACATAATCCGGTACCCCGGTTCATTGTGGCTGATGTACCGGCAGCCACCCCATATTGCAAAATCTGTTTCCAGTTCCATCCCCTTACCAGGCCTACCACCATACCGGCTACCATACTATCCCCTGCTCCAACTGTACTATGCACGGTAACCGGGGGTGGCAATACTGTAAACTGTTCATTGGCTGTAACCAGCAGGGCTCCTTTGGGCCCCATGGATACCACAACAACTTCACAACCCTTTTTGCTGATAATACTGCGGGCCGCTTCCAGTATCTCATCTGCAGAAAGATCATCTTTGCCGTATAAATTACTCAGTTCACCCTGGTTGGGTTTAATCATAAATAATCCTTCCTGCACAGCATATTTCAGGGGTTCTCCTGAAGTATCTACTATCAGTCTTGCCTTTTTTTTTACGGCAATAATGGCTAACCTGCCAAAAAAATCATTTGGCACACCCGGGGGTAAACTGCCACTGGCAATAATGTATCCAATATTCTCCTGCCGGGAAATATACTCCAGGGCCTGCATCCATTCAGATTCGGCAACAGCTGGACCTTCCATACCAAAACGATATTGAAGATTAGAAGAATCGTCCAGCACAATAAAATTTTCTCTTGTATCTCCTTTTATGGATAGCGTTATGGCATGTATATTTTCTGCCAATAGTAATTTTTCAAATTGCTTTCCGGTAAATCCGCCAGACAGGTATACAGCCTCACTATCCGCCCCTAATTTATGCAGGGCTCTGGAAACATTTACCCCGCCGCCACCTGCTTCTACCTTGACATTCAAACAGCGTAATTTTTTTTCGGGAAGCAACTGAGGCACATCAATACTTTTATCCAATGCCGGATTGAGTGTAAGGGTAATGATTTTTTCCATGTGGATCGATTTGGCAAATAGACTTATAACTGGTAAGTATATTACCCTAAAGTTACCCTATTTTATTGACCATTTCTTTTAAGGCAGCTGGCAGGAAAATATGTGTGGGAACACTTTGCATGATGCGGAGATCCTCAAGAATGGATGTTTGGTTATCCAAAAAACGAAATATAAGCCTAGCAGGGTTTTTGCGAAAGATATCTGAGAAAATTTTTTCTCCCTTTATTTTGTGCTGATAAAGCACCTGCAATAAAACACTATCATACAAATGAAATTTTTTATCCGCAAAAGATCTTTCCGAAAAACGATGTGTACCCGTAACCAGTTCCCGTATAATGCTTTCCGCTCGCTGTTGGATAAACCTGAAAGCATAGCCGCTGCTGGGTTTTACCTGTCCGCCAGCAATGCCTATATTAACCATGTTTCCTACTTGCAAAGAAAACCGCTGGTTGGTCATGGGTATAACGCCTGATTCTATATGTGTAATACTAAACTTCTCAATTTTCAATTCTTCATCAATATATTTTCGCAGGGCAATAGAATATTCTTCATCAGCCAGCAGGTTTTCTGAAAACAAGGTATACTCAACCAGGGCTTTTGTTTTGGAAACCGGTAATACATACATAAACGTAGTGCCTTTATCCTGAGCCAACCTGAAATCCATATAGGTAGCTACACCCGGGTCAAAACAATTGCGCTCTGTTTCAATTTCCCATCCTTTAAAATGTTGTTTCAGATAATAATTTTTATCCTTCTCATCTATTGCTGCAGGCTCTCTGAATAAGATACTATTGAACACAAATGATGCGGTGAATATTTCTTTGGCGGTTACTACATTTACTTTTTCTTTTCCATCAAAAGATAAGATTGTATCGGTAATCCATTCAATATTGGCGTGCTTTGAAGTCTCAGTTTTGACAAATGTATACAGATCAATTCCACTGATCATTTTATATTGATACGGGAAGAGATCAAGGGTTTTGGAAAAATCACCTGAAAAGAAATTTACTTTTTCCCAATGATGTTTAACAACCGGCTCAAATATCCCAGGATTTGTTTCCCAGAAACACCAGGTGCGGTCGTTATTAGTTTTAGCAGATTGGTCAATCACCAATATTTTCTTTCTCTGGAAAAAAGGTTCCTGTATCATTCGCATGAGTAAACTCATACCGGCACAACCGGCACCTGCTATAATATAGTCGTAATACTTTGCCAATTAAATCAATGAAAAGTGAAACCAAATATGCATGTGATTCGCTATACAGAGTTACTCTGAATTTTGGTGATGATTCTCTTTCTGAAGTATTTCTTCGCGCTTGATTTTATCCCAATATTTCTTGGCCACCAGCAACATTCCAAAACTTTCCCCTTCTTCTTTATTCAGATGTTTATGATGCATTTTATGCGCCCAGCGAATGGCTTTGATGTACCGGTTATTACTGCGGGTAAATAATTTAAACCGTTGATGAATGATGATTTCATGCACCAGGAAATAAGCAAACCCATACATCGCAATCCCCGCACCAATACTTACTACCCAATAAGCCCCGTGCATACTTCCCAGCATAATACATAGCCAGCTGGGAACGGCAAATATGATAAAGAATGCATCATTTTTTTCAAAGAAACCCTCCCCTTTCTGGTGATGATCCTCATGCAGGTACCACAGAAATCCATGCATAACATAGCGGTGTGTTAACCAGGTAATGGGTTCCATCAGGCAAAAAGTAGCTAGCGTAATCAGTATATACAGCATATCAATAATTTCTCAATGCAAGAAAAAACAAGGATTGTATGATAAACAAATGTACCGCGAAATGGTTCCTTTTTTGAAAGCCCACTTTATTAAAAAGGAATAAAAGGGCCAGACTAATCAAAAACCAGCATACATAATTATACAAAGGTATTTCCTGATTGGCCCATTGCCAGAAACCCAATTTTACAGCTATCGGTTCCATGATCCAGTCAAAAAATACCGCAAGTATAGCACCATCAATAACCAGTGATAGTGAAGCAATCTTAGCTGAGATTTCCATTCCGGAAGAGGCTGTTTTTTTGGAAACCCAGTCCTGGAACTGTTGCATACAGGAAGCGCTGCAGAATACAACTACAAACCAATTCAATCCAATCAGCCAGGGTACTTTATTAAATGTAGTGCCCATGATGGTTCCATATTGGTAACTTCCAAAAAGCCGGCCGGTATTTACTCCAATCATTTCTGCTCCCATACCTGTAAGAAAAGCGGCTAAAAAAAATCCAAAGAAGCCAATATTTTTCTCAGACTGACACCAGACTAAAAGGATGGCCATAAGTATAAGGTTCAAAGGGGTATGGCTAACAAACCAATCTTTATATGGACTGAATACAATACCTATCCAACCACTTACATGAAACAAAATAGCGATGAATGTTGCAATTTGATTCCTGGAAAATTGTATACCCTTCATGAATGCCTTTCTTTTTTGAAATCTGTTGTTACTATTTCGCTCATTATTTTTGCGCTCTTCAGGCACAAGGGAATTCCTCCACCCGGATGTACGCTGCCACCCACAAAGTACAATGCTTTTATTGATCTGCTGAAATTAGGATGTCTGAAAAAAGCAGCCGTTTTTGAATTGGAACTGGTACCATACAACGAACCCATATAAGAAGCTGTGGCTGCTTCAATACTAACCGGATCAGCAACCTGTTCTGTTTCGATAAGAGATGCAATATCCGTATTCAATAAACGGTTGAGTTTTTGAATGATGGCTGATCTTGCCTGCTCGCGATTGGTTTCCCAGTTTTGCCCGGTATTTGCGGGAACATTGATCATCACAAACCAGTTTTCTTTTCCAGGCGGGGCCTGTATTCCAGGCTCACATTTGCTGGTAATATTGATATATATCGTTGGGTCTTTGTATATTTTTTTGAACCGGAAAAGGTGATCAAACTCGATTTTATAATCATTCGTAAAAAAAATATTATGCAGATCCAGTGATGGGAATGTATGATTGATTCCCCAATAAAATATCATCGCACTGCTACTCCTCTCCTGTTTCAATATTTTCTTTGCTTTGGAAGGATTCCGCAAAAGATGTTTATGTGTGAAATAAACATCCATATTACTCACAATTATATCTGCATATACATTCTGTTCATTTACTACAATACCTACCGCCTTTCCTTCCGTTTCAATTATCCTCTCCACTGGTGAATTAAAATAAAAATTCACTCCTTTTTTCAGGCATAACCGGTACAAAGCTTTTGTAATACTGATCATACCTCCTTTCGGATAAAAACTCCCTTCATTATGCTCCAGATGAGGAATCAGGCTTAACATTCCCGGTGCCTGGTAGGGATTACTGCCATTATACGTTGCATACCGATCAAATAGCTGAACGGTTTTGGGATTACTAAAATGAGCCGCATTTACCTGGTGCATAGATTTGAACAGGTATTGCCATCTTGTGGCCAATATGGCTTTCCAAACAGGTGCTTTTACAAGCGTATTTTTTTTATGTAATGAGAAATTGAGAAAAATGCGCCCTATTCGATTGTAAATATTTTCAGATCGTTTGAGATAAGCCAACAGGCTGCTTTTTTTCTCCCCCAGTTTTTCAGCAAGTTCTTTTGCAAAAAGATCTTTATCTGCAAAAGCCTGTACAAAAGTTCCATCTTCATAAAAATAATTACAGGAAACAGGTAGCTGATGATAGGGTAGATACTCTGTAATAGGCTCTCCGGCAAGCGTAAACAGCTCTTCAATATTTTCGGGCTGGGTGAATAAACTAGGACCTGCGTCAAATGAAAAGCCTTTCTCTTCAAAATGGTGCAACTTGCCCCCCGGGAATGCATTCTTTTCATATACTTCTACCGCAAAGCCTTGTACTGCCAATCGTATGGCGCTTGCCAAACCTGCAATACCCGCGCCAATGATAATTACTTTAGAAGGATGATTCATGATTGGGTAAAAGGTAAAGATTTATACAGTAAAACCAATGATAGGAAGCTGATTTGAAGAAATCAGCTGGTTATAACCGTTTTTAGCTGATCGAATTTTGTTGCCACCAGTCCATAATTTTTGGAAAAGCAATATGAAACCATGCCGTAAAGAGTTCCGGCTGTGTTTGAACCAAAGATTGTACTTTATGCATTGGCCAATAGGCAAACTCAGCCACTTCTTCCAGATTGGCTAATATTGGTCCATCATAATACCCGGTAAAGACATGATCAAATTCATATTCTGTTAGGCCATTTTCAAAATCGGCCTGGTAAATAAAAGAAAATTGTTTTTGAATAAGGGTAGAAAATCCCAGCTCTTCCTGTAATCTTCTTGAGGCGGCAGTGATGGTTTCTTCTCCGGGTCTGGGGTGACTACAACAGGTATTGGTCCATAATCCTCCGCTATGGTATTTGGTGAGTGCTCTTCTTTGCATCAGCATTTCACCATTTTTATTAAAAATGAAAACACTAAACGCCCTGTGAAGCACCGCTTTTTCATGCGCTTCCATTTTTTCCATGACTCCCGTTTCGGAATCCATCTCATCAACCAGGATCACTTGTTCCATGCAATAAAAATAAGGATAAGAAGCGGTTACAATAAATTTAGCTGGCTGCGGATACCGGCTTTGGCAAGAATAAACATTTTGCCATAATCGGGTATACGAATCCGGTATTCAAGTATATTCTGCGGGGGTACTTTCTTGATTTTCCTAAACAGAGACAGGTAATATTTATATGCTACATATACACCAAATCTTGCTTTACCAGGCAATAATAAAATACCCTGGTAGGCATGATCAAAATCTTTTTGAATATCTGCTTCAATCGCAGCTTTATCGGTTGCTGTAAAATTTTTAAAATCACAGCCTGGAAAATAGACCCTTTTCAGTCCTTCATAATCAGCTTTCAGATCTCTTAGAAAATTGACTTTCTGAAAAGCAGCACCCAGACTTTTGGCATAGGGCTTCAGGTTTTCATATAAAGCCTTATTGCCATCGCAAAATACATGTAAACACATGAGGCCTACTACTTCTGCACTACCATAAATATATTCTTCATACCCCAGTTTGTCGTATTGCCGCTTTTCCAGATCAAGCTGCATACTGTACAAAAATGCGTCTATCAATTCTCTTTCAATTTGGAATTGTGATACTGTGCGTTGGAAGCTTTGCAAAATTGGGTTCAGACTAATCCCCTTGTCGATTGCCTCATAAGTTGATTTTCTGAATTCATGTAACAATTCATTTTTGTTAAACTCATGAAATGTATCCACAATCTCATCCGCTATGCGAACAAAACCATAGATATTAAAGATAGGCGTGCGCAGGTCTTTATGTAATAACTTTATGGCCGAAGAAAAACTGGTGCTGTATTTCTCGGTTGTTATTCTGCTGCAATCCTGGCTCACTTCATGAAACAGGTTCATCATGTATTATGTATATTTAAAAGTTTTGTATGCTATTCAATTCCATTTCTTCTTTTACCGCAACTCCTAATTTTGATACGCTTTTATTACTTCATTAGCCACTACTTCACCACTGATCAAACTAGGTGGTACCCCCGGACCAGGAACCGTTAATTGTCCTGTATAAAACAGGTTTTTAACTTTTTTACTTCTGCATCCCGGTTTTAAAACAGCTGTTTGTAGCAAAGTGTTCGCTAAACCATAGGCATTTCCTTTAAAAGCATGGTATTCGCTGATAAAATCGCTATTTCCGAACGATTTTTTATAAATAATGGCTTCTTTAATCGGTTCACCGAGTTGTTTTTCCATCCGATCTATAATCATATCGAAATACCGGTTTCTCAATTCTTCGGAATCATTTTCCAGTCCGGATGCTACGGGTATCAACAGGAAAAGATTTTCACAACCTTCCGGTGCTGCTTTACTATCCGTTACGGAAGTGGCGCTTACATAAAATAAGGGATTAGATGGCCACTCTTTTGTAGTATAAATTTCTTTCCCATGAACCGAAAATGAAGTATCAAAGAACAAAGAATGATGCAGGATATTCTTCAATTTTTTATTTAATCCTACATAATAAATCAAACAACCCGGAGCCATCACTCTTTTATCCCAATAAGCATCTGAATAACTTCTGCAAGTAAGAGGCAGGAGCTGGGTTTCTATATGGTGATAATCAGCTCCGCCAATGATTACATCAGCCTCATACGTTATAGGGGGCTGACTATTTTTATTGGTGGAACGGGTAATCAGTTTACGTGCAATCTTATTCTCAACAATGATTTCTGTGGCTTCCTGTTCAAAACAAAATGTAACACCCAGACTGGTTGCCAGGTCATACATGGCTTTTACAATACTAAACATGCCTTCCCCATTTACAGGATACCAGGTACCTCCTTTGATATCTGCATAATTCATCAAACTATATAAAGCAGGGGTATGTTCTGGAAGCGCCCCTAAAAATAAGACCGGGAACTCCATTAATTCTACTAACCTGGGATCTTTGAAATATTTAGCCACATGCGATTTCATGGAACTAAACACATCCAGCCTTAATAGGCCTTTTGCTAAATCCCAGTCCAAAAATTCAACCAGTGATTGCCCGGGTTTGAATACCAGTTTTTCAATTCCAACTTTATATTTATAAGCCGCTTCTTCCAGAAATTTGTCAAGTTGTTTTCCTGCTCCCGGCTCAATGGTTTCAAATAATTTTTTTAATTCAACAAAATCTGCAGGAATATCTATCGGTCCGTCAGGCCAATAAACACGATAAGAAGGGTCTAATCTTTTTAACTGGTAATAATCCGAAACGGATTTACCAAACTGTGCAAAAAAACGTTCAAATACATCCGGCATCCAATACCAACTAGGACCCATATCAAAGGTAAATCCATCCACTTTCATCTGCCTGGCTCTGCCACCGGGTATATCGTGTTTTTCAATAACCGTTACCTCCCAACCGGCTTTCGCCATGAATGAGGCGGCCGATAGGCCTGCAAATCCACTTCCTATTATGATAACTTTCCTGCTCACTTTAATATAAGAAAGTTAGATGAATTGAATTAATAACGGGTGATTTCAGCTTTTAATAATTTTCTGGCAAAGTGAATCCTGCTTTTAATGGTTCCCAATGGTTCGTTAAGCATATCAGCTATTTCGTGGTATTTGAATCCGTCGAAATAAAGAAGAAAGGGGTTTCGGAAAATTTCGGGAAGACTATGAATTGTTTTTTGTACTTCTTTTAAGTTTAATCCGGCAATGGCTTCATTGGCAACAGCACCCTGGTTTAGGTTAATCAGATATTCGTTTGGGGTGCTATCGAAAATGGTGGTTTGCTTTGCTTTTCTGCGATAATTATTGATAAAGATATTACGCATAATGGTGTATAACCATGCTTTGATATTGGTACCAACATGGTATTTATCCTGATTGGCCAGGGCACGATATAGGGTTTCCTGATAAAGATCTTTCGCTGCTTCACTATCGTGGGTTAACGTAATGGCAAAGGGTTTTAAAAACTCTGCATTGGTTAACAGCATCTGGTTAAATTCAATCGTGGACATGTGGTTTGTTTAATATTGTATACTGCAAAGTTAAACAAAAAACAAACCCCTATTGCTTTTTTATTTGAACGGTTGGTTTTTCTAAAAGCATATGTATTATATATGTATATTAATAATATACATATATTTTAAATACGCATATAATTAATTTTCCTATGAATCTCCAAATAGTTGAAGAATGGGGGTAGATAATTTACCCAATGCTTTTACAAAGCCGCAACATACTCCATCACTTCTGTGAGTGATTTTTTGAAATGGGCGTTTGGTGGTAATTTCTTTTTATAGGTCTGGGTAAGAATTCCCGAAATAACCAATTTTCGATCGGGCATTCGGTTATGGGCATTGATCAGGAATTTCTCAAAATTGAAATTCTGTGCCACTGAGGTAAGATGGGTATATAAATAATCGGGCTTTTTGGTATCCGCCACAAACTCTACATCTTTTAATGGCACATTTGCGCCCAGATAGTAAACACGAATACCCCTGCTTTTAAAAATAAAATACATAAACAAAAGGCCAATTTCATGGTGTTCTCCTTCTGGTAAAAAAAGAAGAACAGATCGGTTACTATTTACTATTGGACTAATATTTTCAATTCCAATGATCAGTTTCTGTCTAATCACATTGGTAGCCAGATGTTCCTGTGCAGGGTTAATATGATTGGTTACCCAAAGAATGCCGATTCTTTCCAGAAATGGAAATATGATTTGAATAATTGCTTTTTCGATTCCCTTTTGCTTGATATATCCATCCAGCATGAGTTCAAAATCTTCAATATTGATTTCCACCATAGCATGAATCATTTCATTGATCAAACGTTCCTGCTGGGCTTGTATTTGAGAGAGCGATAAAATTTTCTCAGACATTTCAGACGGGGTCATCTTGTCGATATGGGAAATCTTATACCCATATTTATTCAATAAGGCAATATTCAGGATGGTTTTTAACTCTCCACTGGAATAAAACCGGATATTGGTCTGGGTTCGTTGGGGATTTAGAAAGGTATAGCGTTGCTCCCATATACGGATGGTATGGGCTTTAATCCCTGATAGGTTTTCAAGATCCTTTATTGTAAAAGCATTCATAGGGAACTTAACAGCCTGAAACGTTTTTTGTTTAAAAATACAAATTACGTTGGCCAAACAGGCTATTTTATCTTCCGTAAGTACTCTCCATAGCCGCTTTTGGCATATTTATCAGCAAGCAGTAAAAGTTGCTCGCGGCCAATAAACCCCATTCTGAATGCCACTTCTTCTATGCAACCAATTTTTTGACTTTGCCGCTTTTCAATCACCCTTACAAATTCGCAGGCATCGCTTAAAGAATCAAAAGTACCTGTATCCAGCCAGGCAGTACCTCTGTTCATAATGCCCACCTGTAATGTTCCCTCTGTCAGGTATACCTTATTTACATCTGTGATTTCATACTCGCCTCTGGGAGAAGGAGCAATATTTTTGGCTATCTCCACTACACTGTTATCATAAAAATATAATCCGGGTACCGCATAATTGGATTTGGGCTGCACAGGTTTTTCTTCAATGGAAATTGCCTGGCGGTTATTATCAAACTCAACAACCCCATATCTTTCCGGGTCATTTACTTCATAGGCAAATACTGCGGCACCGGAAAGGTCATTAAATGACTGCAATAATTTGCTGAAACCGGCTCCATAAAAAATATTATCTCCTAATATTAAAGCTACTTTATCCTTTCCTATGAATTTCTCTCCAATCACAAATGCCTGGGCAAGTCCATTTGGCACCGCCTGCACAGCATAAGAAAAGCTACATCCTAATTCAGAGCCATCGCCTAATAATCTTTGAAACTGTGTAGAGTCTTCCGGAGTTGTAATGACCAATATTTCATGTATACCCGCCAGCATTAGTACAGATAGTGGGTAATAGATCATGGGTTTATCGTAAATAGGCATCAGTTGTTTGCTGATTCCCTTTGTGATCGGATACAATCTTGTTCCTGAACCACCTGCCAGAATAATGCCTTTCATTGTCTAAAATTTTAGTGTGCCCTCAATATCTTGTAAAGGGGTTAATATCGTATCCTTTTCAGAAAGTATTAATTCACTTTGATCAAGTTGCCAATCGATTGCTAAAGCAGGATCATTATAGATTACCCCACCCTCAGCGGCTTTATGATAGTAATTATCACATTTATAAAAGAAAACCGCCTGTTCGCTCAATACGACAAATCCATGAGCAAAACCTCTGGGAACAAAAAATTGGGTCCGACTATCCTCTGATAATTCAACTGCTACATGACGGCGATATGTGGGAGATGATCTCCTAAGATCTACTGCCACATCCAATACCTTTCCTTTTAGAACCCTTACCAGTTTGGCCTGTGAAAATTCACCATGTTGAAAATGAAGCCCTCGCAGAACACCTCTTTGCGAGCTTGATTGATTATCCTGCACAAAATCAACAGCCAATCCTGTTTTCTCCAAAAATGTATTCCGATTAAAACTCTCGAAGAAATAACCACGGTGGTCTCCAAAAAAAGTATCGTGAATTATATAACAACCTTCTAAAATCGTTTTTTCAACTTGCATATCTTATCTATTTGTGTACATAGACTGGTAATAGTTCTGGTAAGCCCCGCTGGTAACATTGTTTAACCAGGTGCTATTTGACAAAAACCAGTCAATGGTCTCACTTAGTCCCTGCTCAAAAGTTACTGTTGGTTTCCAGCCCAGTTCCCTGTTTATTTTTGAAGCATCAATCGCATATCTACGGTCATGTCCCGGTCTGTCTTTCACATAAGTAATCAGTTTTTCACTATGTCCTGCTTCCCGACCCAGCTTTTGATCCATTAAAGTACAAAGCAATTTTACAAGATCAATATTTCTCCATTCATTGAATCCGCCTATATTATAGGTTTCTCCATTCACTCCTTTATGAAAAATAAGATCAATAGCCAATGCATGGTCTTTTACATATAGCCAGTCGCGCGTATACAAACCATCTCCATATACAGGCAACGGCTTTTCCTGAATGATATTATGAATGAATAGCGGAATCAGTTTTTCTGGAAAATGGAATGGGCCATAATTATTAGAACAGTTGGATACAACCGTTTGCATATGATAGGTTTCTCGATACGCTCTTACAAAATGATCGGAGGATGCTTTACTGGCAGAATAAGGCGAATTGGGATCGTAAGCCGTTGTTTCGGTAAACAATCCGGTATCACCCAGACTTCCATACACTTCATCTGTAGAAATATGATAAAACAGATGCTTTGAATAGTCAGCACTCCATTTTTTCCGGGCGGTATTCAATAAATTAACGGTGCCGATAATATTGGTATATACAAAATCCAGTGGCGATACAATAGAACGATCAACATGTGATTCTGCAGCCAGATGAACTACATCTGTGATGGCATATTTGTCAAAAGTTTCTTCCAGCGCAGCTACATCCAGAATATTCACTTTTGCAAATGAATAATTGGGTTGGTTTTCTATATCTGAAAGATTTTCGAGATTGCCTGCATAAGTAAGGCAATCCAGGTTAATGATCTTGTATTCAGGATATTTATTAACGAAAAGACGCACTACGTGAGATCCGATAAAGCCTGCCCCACCTGTAATCAGTATATTCTTGCTCATAGGTAAACAATTAATCAGTCAACCCGCAAATTAAGAATAATTCTTGGCAGCAGGCTATATAATAGGGCAAAATGACCAAAATCACCCGGGATAGTACGGCAAAGGCATAGGGCCAATTATCATTCGAACTTTCTTATCTTCAACCCACAAAACAGCCTGCCATGAACCAACGCTATTATTCTCTTGATGTATTCCGGGGTGCTACAGTTGCTCTGATGATATTGGTTAATAATCCGGGAAGTTGGGCGCATATCTATTCTCCGCTGGAACATGCTTCCTGGCATGGCTGTACGCCTACAGACCTTGTTTTCCCATTTTTCCTTTTTGCCGTAGGCAATGCCATGGCATTTGTGATGCCAAGATTTGAACAGGCCGGGCCGGCATTTTTTTGGAAAAAAGTGATCAAAAGAAGCCTGCTCATCTTTGCAATCGGGCTTTTCTTAAACTGGAGCCCATTTGTACGTTGGGATGGCGAGAACATTGTATGGAAGCTTTGGCAAAATATCCGGATACTGGGCGTATTACAGAGAATTGCGATTTGCTATTTTTTTGCTTCCGTGATCATTTTCTATGCAAAAACCAAAGGGGCTTTTGTGATTAGTGGGATATTACTGTTAGCGTATTGGTTTATCTGCTTATTATTAGGTAACCCGGGCGACCCATTCAGTTTATCAGGATGGTATGGCACCAAAATAGATATTAGTATTTTGGGTGTAGGACATATTTATAAAGGAGAAGGAATTCCGTTTGACCCCGAAGGATTGATGAGCGTTGCAGGAGCGATTGTTCAGGTGGTTTTTGGCTTTTTTGTTGGGCAATATATTCAGCAAAAAGGAAAAACTTATGAAATGCTTTCTCATCTGTTTGTTGCAGGATTGATCTTATTCTTTACCGGCTATTGCTGGGATATGGTATTCCCCGTGAACAAAAAAATATGGACCAGCAGCTATGTGCTATATACAACCGGATTGGCTGTAATGGTATTGGGTACATTAATCTACCTGGTTGAATTCAAAGAAGTGAAAGGTGCCTGGAGCCGGTTTTTTGATGTGTTCGGAAAGAACCCTTTGTTCATATTTGTATTGAGTGGATTTTTACCAAGGGTATTGGCAATGTTTCGCTGGACCGATCATACTACTCCCGAAGGTAAGCCGGTATATACTTCCGCATTTCCCTGGTTCTATGAGCATATCTGTAAAAATATAGCTACTGATCTGCGGGTGGGTTCACTTTTATATGCCCTAATAACGATTATTTTTTATTGGCTGATTGTATATGGTTTAGATAAGAAAAAGATCTATATCAAGGTGTAATCTGCTTATTCAGATCATTCATTTCCTGCTCAGCTTTCTAGCGGGGTTCCCGGCATAGGTTCCTGGTTCGGTAATATTTTTTGTTACCACAGCACCTGCACCTATTACCACATCATCACAAATGGAAACAGGTAATATGGTCGCGTTGCTGCCAATAGAAACTCGATTTCCGATAAAGGTTGGCTTCCATCCGGCTGAATTACCGGAAGGGCCTCCATTAGAAAACAGGTCATTCACAAACATGACTCCATGCCCAACAAAACAATCATTCCCAATGGTTACCAATTCACAGATAAAACTATGTGATTGAATTTTACATCGGTTTCCGATAGTAACTCCTTTTTGAATTTCCACAAAAGGGCCAACAAAACTTTCATCACCAATCCTGCATTCATACAAATTACAGGGAGCTATAATGGTAACCTGATTTCCAAAAACCACCTCGCGAACCCCAACTGATAGAGACTGAAACATGGCGGCTGATTTTATTGATGTAATAAATATATTTTCTTCAGAAGATGAAACGCAACAATTTACTGCTTCATTGAAGCGTATTTTAATATTGTAAACTTCCCACCCGAGGCACTACTTATGCGAATAATGCTTCGGCTTTCTCGATACTTTCCGGTTTTCCAACATCTACAAAATGAGCCCCGCTATGATCAAATGAATCAATCACATGATCTTTTGCAAGATCCAGATATACCTCTACCATAGAAAATTTACCGATTTGTTTAATCAGCGGAAAAATCGCTGTTTGAATGATATGAATACCACTAAATGCCTTTAACTCAGGTGTTGGGTTATCTCTTATTAATTTTTCTTCCCCGGTGTTGGTATTACACCAACCCGTTAATATATGTTGCTCATTAAATATAAAATATCGGGATGTTTCTCTTTTACTCACTGCCAGTGTAGCCAAAGGTTTTTTTTGTACATGTTGTTGTATCATAGCCGACAGGTTCATGTCAGTGAGTATATCAACATTCATTAATACAAAATCTGATTCCCCGGAAAAATACCAGGTTGCTTTTTGTAAACCTCCCCCCGTTTCTAATACCACATCAGTTTCATCAGAAATGGTAATAGCAGATCCCCATCCCTTATTCCTTTCTATTGCATCAATAATCTGATCAGCAAAATGATGAACATTTACGATCACATCAAATATGCCCGCTTTTTGCAGGTAAACAATATTTCTCTGTAATAATGATTGTCCATTTACTATAGCCAGTGCTTTTGGATGCTGATCTGTCCATGGCTTTAGCCTGGACCCCAATCCTGCTGCAAGTATCATTCCTTTCATAAAATAGATTATACCAGTGAAAACTAAATTTCTCTCAACCAATTGGCACTATTGGTATGGCTAAGTTTTACTTTCACTTTATATTTATTCCGCAAATGTCTGGCCGTTTGTTCTGCTGCATATACACTTCTATGCTGACCTCCCGTACAACCAAAATTGATCATTAAGTGGCTGAACCCTCTTTTCAGGTAATCAGCAACTGTAATATCAATCAGGTCCCAAACGCTATTCAGGTATTCATTCATTCTGGTTCGCTGTTCCAGGAAATCCTGTACAGATTTATCCATGCCTGTCAGCGTTTTGTAATCATCAAATCTTCCCGGATTTAAGATACCTCTCATATCAAATACAAAACCACCACCATTCTCACTTGGGTCGGCAGGGATTCCTTTTTTATAGCTAAAACTGTTCACCTCAATTACTAAGGGTGTTTCTTCCGTTGCCTGAATGGTTTCGAAACGTGCAATCATTTCATCAGTTACAACCAGACTTAATACACGATCAAATTCAGGTGTTACAATACCAATTCTTTTATGTTCGATAAAAAATTTCAGGTTCCGTAGTGCCAGTGGTATACTTGCTAAAAAATGCGCTTTCCGCTCAAACAACCCCCTGAATCCATACGCGCCCATTACCTGCAATAAACGAATCAATACATAGCCATTATACTGACTTACAAACGTATTTCTGTCTACTGGTTTTTCAAGCAGCTCATCAATACTATCCATATAATAGTTCAACAAAGAATTTTTCCATTCCTCACTCAATTCAGCTTTAGCCTGCCATAGTAAGGAAGCAACATCATATTGCAATGCCCCCTTCATCCCTCCCTGGTAATCAATAAAACTTACCTGATCATCTTTAACAATAATATTCCTGCTTTGGAAGTCCCGAAACATAAAATACTTGTACTGTGTTCGGGTAAGATAACTGGCCAATGCTTCAAAATCGTCGAGCATAGCCTGCTTATCATAAGGCAACTGGAGTGTATCCAGGAAATAATATTTGAAATAAAGCAGGTCGCTCATGATAGCCTGCTTCCCAAATTCTTTGGCCGTAAGGCACCAGTCATAATTCAGGTTTGCATCCCCCAAAACCTGTAGTCGGGCAATTTCCAACAGACTTTTCTGGAACAATCCATATACATATTCATTATGCCCGTTTTGCTCTAATTTATTCAATAATGATTCGGTACCCAGGTCTTCCTGTATATAAATGGTATCATCTTCATTAACCCCAAGGATTTCCGGTACGGGCAAAGAAGCATTTCTAAAATGCCGACTAAAATAAATAAAGGTTTGCGTTTCCCGCTGGTTAAGGTTATAGGTGGCAATAAAAGTCTCAGCCGCTGCATAAATCCGAAAATAGATCCTGTCGCTACCGCTCTGAGGCAGTTTTTCAATCCTATCAGGCTTTGTATGCTTTATTTGTTCAAACAATTTGCCTATGGCCTCAATAGCTTTTTCCATCAGTTCGGTTGGTTTACAGCGAAAATAAAGCTTAGCGGCGAAAGCCCGCTGCCAATTTCAAGTAAGGTATTCAGCTACATTAAGGTTTCCTTAACTTCAAAAAGCGGCAATCCGGTATCTAAATCCCTGTTAATGTGATAAAACTCATATTTTAATCAACGTTAGAACATTATTTTTACCTAAACCTTTACACATGAGAATCGTTTTGGCAAGTATTCTGGTAATTTTTTGTTGCTCCTTCAATACCTGGGAAACCAATTTTGAAAAAGCAAAGCAGCAGGCTGTGCAGGAACATAAGGCCATTTTGTTGAGTTTTTCAGGGTCAGATTGGTGCGGTCCTTGTATAAAACTTCATAGTGAAGTATTTGAGAGTCCTGCATTCAAAACCTTTGCAGACAAAAACTTGGTATTGGTGAACGCCGATTTTCCACGTCAGAAGAAAAACCAATTGCCGAAACCCCTTCAACAGCAAAATGATAAACTCGCAGATACCTATAATAGTTCCGGGGCATTTCCATTGACTGTTTTGCTAACTGCCGACGGAAAAGTACTAAAGAGTTGGGAGGGATATCCCAAGATGGCTATAGACGAGTTTATTGATGATATTTCCAAAACGATGAATCCCAACCAGCCTGCTTTACAAAATCCTGAATAGTGTGGCCCTTATAAATTTTAATTCTATGAGAAAATCAAATTTCAAATTCGGCAACAAATCGGTTCTATTTTTATTTAGCACAGGTCTGGCATTGCTAATGATTGCATGCTCCCCTGTAAAAGAATACCAAAAAAACAGAATTAATGATGGTGAAATGGTATTAGGCAATCGAAAAGTTGAAAAAACAGAGCTTAGTTTTCAATCTTATCGGGAAGGCGCTTCGGGTGCCAACGCTGGAAAAAGCGGTGGCGGATGCGGCTGCAATTAATCATTTCATCAGTAAAAAAAGGTAATGAGAAAACTAACACTAACTATTATTGGTTTATATATCGGACTACTGGCTGCTTTTTCACAAACCAGTAAAACGGTGGATTCTTCCAAATACAAAAACAGGGCATTAACTTTTGAAGAAGCCAATTTTGTTTCCAGCTACTATCATCAGGATGGTAATAATTCTGCTGTAACCGGTGGTATCGGGTCTGAAAAACTGACAGATATTTCAAACTCGATTGAACTCAAGTTTTATAACTGGGATAGAAAGAAAAGAAAAAACTCCTATGACTTTGAGTTGGGTGTAGATCATTATACTTCTGCTTCATCAGATATGATTGACTCAAAAGCAAACTCCTCTGCTTCACATGCTGATACAAGAATTTATCCTTCTGCTAACTGGACTGTAGAGAATGAGCAAAAAGGAACCAGTTTTGGTGCAGGAGGCGCTATCTCTCATGAATTTGATTATATGTCATGGGGCGGGAATATCAACTTCTCAAAAAAAACCAAGAATAGAAATGGAGAGTTTAGTGCAAAACTATTTACCTATTTAGATAATCTTAAACTCATTTACCCTGTGGAATTCAGACCAGGAGGTGTTGCGCTTCGGCATGAGGATTATGCTACAGCCGGCAGAAACACTTTTGGCAGTTCATTTTCTTATTCCCAAATCGTTAATACCCGGTTACAACTTGCTTTTTTGGTTGACCTGATTTACCAGCAAGGTTATCTGGGTCTTCCTTTCCATAGAGTATATTTTACCGACAATAGTGAGAAGGTTGAAAATCTTCCTGGAAAACGATTTAAGTTACCTGTTGGATTTCGTGCCAATTATTTTCTCGGGGATAATATCATCCTAAGAGGATATTACCGATACTATCAGGATGACTGGGGTTTAAAAGCACATACTTTTAACCTGGAAACATCCATAAAGTTTACTCCGTTTGTTTCCCTAACCCCATTCTACCGATTCTATACTCAAACTGCCGTAGATTATTTTGCAGCTTATCAGGCACATAAAACCACAGATACTTATTTTACTAGTAATTATGATCTGGCTGGCTTTACGAGCCATTTTTATGGAACCGGTATTCGACTAACCCCTCCAAAAGGCGTCTTTGGGATAGAACACCTCAATATGCTGGAGCTCAGGTATGGACATTATGAAAAGAATAATGGGATGAATTCAAATATCATTTCGATGAATTTGAAATTCAAATAATGCAGTCAATCAAAAATCATTGGTTACGCATTTCTTTCCCGATTGCATAACACTAACTTAATACGCAGCTAATATTCACTTTACAATAGAGTGGTTCTTTTGTAAAACCTACAAAGTGAAAACCACTCTTTTTGCGTTATTTCTATTGGCATCTCTTTCAGTCTTTTCTCAAAGACCCGTTCTGGCTAAGAACGTATTCCTGATTACCACAGATGGATTTCGCTGGCAGGAAGTATTTAACGGCGCAGATACTGCTTTGATACATAACTTAAAATTTGTTAAGGATACGGCATTGATGCAGGATTTATACGGTGCCAGCACCCCTGAATTACGCAGACAAAAATTAATGCCTTTTTTCTGGAATGTAATTGCCAAGAAGGGACAGTTAATCGGAAACCGGAATTATGAGAATAAAGTGAATGTGAGTAATTTTTATAAAATCTCCTATCCAGGATATAATGAAATGCTGACAGGCTACCCGGATCCCAAATTAATTCCCAATACACCCAGATTTAATGAGAATATTAATATCCTTGAATATTTGAATACCCAGCCTGAATACTCAGGGAAAGTAGTGGCTTTCAGTTCCTGGAATATCTTCCCGTATATTCTCAACAAAAACAGAAATGATCTGGAAATCAACAGTGGATATGAAGCGATCAGAGAGGAAGATAGTACGGATGTATATATCAATCAGGTACAGGCAGATATAAAGCAAAAAACACATTGCCGATATGACCAGCTTACTTTTCTTAGTGCCAAGGAATATATTGAAACAAATCATCCGCGGGTAGTGATGCTGGGTCTTGGTGAAACAGATGAATTTGCTCACCAGGGTAAATATGATCAATACCTTGAGCAGGCAAACAATGTAGATAAAATGATTGCTGAATTATGGTACTATGTCCAAACAGACCCTTTTTACAAAGACAATACCAGTTTTATCATCACAACAGATCATGGCAGGGGAAAAAAACCTACCTCCTGGTATGCACATAATCTATTTGTAAAAGGATCAGGAGATATCTGGCAGGCCATGCTGGGTCCGGGTATTGCCCCATTGGGTGAAATCAAAACAGCCGAGCAAATTTATTTGAAACAAACTGCCGCAACCATCGCAATATTATTAGGAGAAAAATTTACAAGTAATCATAGTGTAGCCAAAGCAATTCATTTACAAAGTACCCAGCCCGCTGTTACCAAAACTGTAGACTCTGTAACAACAGAAGCCATTGTATTGCAAAAATGATTTACAAAACATATTCTTATATTCAAAATAAAGTCCCCTGTTCCCCCGGTCGTCTAAATTGACTGCAATCCAGCTCCCATCTCTCTGCATTGAGTTTATATATTTTATTGCATTTCTTAAATTGCTGTCTAACCAGTTCTGATATAGGCCCTTCCCCTCTCATCCGAATACCATACCTACTATCATTTACTTTTCCACCATGCCCGTTCTCAATCAGGTGCCAGACTTTATCTGCCCTGTCCGGGAAATTTTTATACAGCCAATCATGAAAAATCAGCTTAATAGCTCCATTTAACCTGATAAATGTATATGCACTAAAGCAGGCCCCATTGGCACTGGCAGCTTCCATAATTCTTTGCATCTCATGTTCATTTAAACCGGGTATCATGGGACCAAGCATTACGCCCATACGCACACCGGCCTCGCTCAGTTCTTTGATTACACGCAGTCTTTGTACAGCGGTAGTGGTTCTGGGTTCCATCGCTCTTCGCAGATCTTCATTAAATGAAGTGATGCTTACCAATACACTCACTAATTTTTTCTTTGCCATCTCCTGTAATAATGGAATATCTCTGAGTATTCCTGCATTTTTGGTTATCATACCCACCGGCTGGTTAAACTCGTTACATACTTCCAATATCTGCCTTGTCAGCCTGAATTTTTTCTCTGCAGGTTGGTAACAATCTGTATTGCCACTCAAACTGATGGGTACACATTCCCATTTTTTGTTCATCAGAAATTTACGCAGCAATTCCGGTGCATTCTTTTTTACGATGATTTTTCGCTCGAAATCAAGTCCTGCGCTATATCCCCAATATTCGTGCGCATTCCGTGCATAGCAATATATACAGCCGTGCTCACAACCCTGGTAAGGGTTCATACTGTAAAACATACCAACATCGGGACTGTCTACTTTATTCACAATGCTCTTTGCATGATCTTCCAGGTAAACAGTTGATACATTGGGTTCTGTCCAATCATCGATACTCTCAATCTGTTCCCTTATTTTTTCATTTTTCAGGAATCGATTCTTCGGATTAAACTGTGCGCCCCGTCCTTTCAGGTAGGGGTTGATGTTTTCGTTTTGTGGTTCTTCCATAATCTTTCAGTTTACTCACCCCGACATTCACCCCTCTCTATTCAATAAAGAGGGAATTTATCTCCCTCTTTGTGGAGCAGATAGGGGTGGATGTTGGGGTGAGTTGAATCAGGCAAACAATTCACCCTGTATGGTGCTTATTTTCCTATTCAGTAATTTGATTTTTTTTACCATTTCGAATTTATTCTCCCCTTCTCTTTTTCGCAGCAATAAAAAATGATCTGCCAGAAACCTGCCACTAAAATGGGTATGACTCAGTTCAAGCCAGCCTTTTTCATATTGCCAGGGTAATAGTTTTCTGGCAATGCATATATAGGGCTCCGTAATAAAATGAGGTTTATGCTCCTTATCCATTTTCAGCAGATGCAGTATGGGCCGAAAGGATTTTACCAGTTCTATTATTTGTGATTGGGTAGTTATTTTGAGAAAAATGGTATGAGATGGAAAACTCCCAAAATCATGCAGTTCTACCAGAAAGGAAGATTGTTCTGCCGCCACTAATTGCAAGCGGTGAAGAATACGGGGTTCCATCATATCATATTGCTGAAACCGAACCAAGGTAATATTGGGTTTACCAGCAGCCGATGAAACACAATCGTAAGTATCTCCAAAATATTTTTTTACCTGCATGATCTCATCACACAAATGCTCATTCGGTTCTAATACCAGCAGGTATTCAGAAACCGGGCAGGAAAATGCTATATCAGATTGCATAGATGAATCAATAACCAAAAGAAAAAATGCGAAATAATAAACCCAAGATGCCAAACTATACCGGCTGTAAACCAAATACATTTACCTGTTTACACCGATCGAACTGGTATTGTCTGCGTAACAGGATTACTTCATGCACATCAAAAGAGGCTTGAAAATCTTTTTTTGCATAAACGCTGATGATTTGCTCATAGATACCCGCCGATAAATTTCTGACCACGGTTAAATGGGGCCTTGTACTCAGATACATGGCAGGGCATCCGTACCCTTTTACATATTGATCAATCACTTTGAGCTCTTTTACCAATTGCTGAAAAGGAGTATGATCCTGCACACGCAGGTAAATAGTATGCGGAGCAAACCCACTATATTGATCAAGCGTTACCCGAAAACTTTTCTGCATACTGATAATACGATGCATCCACCGGATCAGGGTAGGCTCCATTTCTTCTTTAGCTAAAAAATTAGCTACAGTGATATGTGGTTTTGTTTTAACAGCAGCAGGTGCCTGATACTCTTTAGAAACAGCTTGTTTCTCTTCCATCAGTTTTGTATACACAGCTTCATCAGGGTGTACCACCAGTAAATATTCGAAAAATCCATTTACCTGGGGAGTCGTAAATAATTTGTTTTGTACCAAACCCGTTTCCATAAATAAAATTTTAGCGTAACAATTATTTTAGCATAAATTTACTAAATAATTTAGCATTTCAAAATATATTTTATGGATGGGGAACAATGGTACGGGGCTGCCTATAAAGGCTCCAAGCAATTCAAACAATGGGATATTCCCAATGCCAATGCCAGCGGTTTTGGCGCCGCAGCCGACGATTATATGGAACGCGGTATAGATCTGAACGAGCAACTGATCCGCAATAAACCCGCTACTTTCTTCTTCCGGATGAACAGCGATTCCATGATAGAAGCCGGAATTCATAGCGGCGATGTGCTAATTGTTGACAGAAGTATCAAAGCCGTAAACGGAAAGGTTATTGTTGCCATACTCAATGGCGAACTTTTGGTAAGGCGTTTGCAAACGCATATAAAAGGCGTTACCCTAGTAGCAGAAAATAAAAAATATGGCAATATTCAGGTAGATGAGTTTTCGAATTATGCTGCCTGGGGAGTAGTAGTGTATTCGATTCATACAGTGTAAATGATACACCGGGCACCATAACAAAACCAGACAGTTGTTGCGTCGCACACTTGTACGCTTTGCACTATTCTGAACAGTTGATATGGCAGGAGCATTCGTAAATGAGTACAACCATTTAACCATACCTTTTGAAAGCAATAGTAGATTGTAATAGCTTTTACTGCTCATGCGAGCGTTTATTCCTGCCGCGGCTGCAGAATAAACCTGTTGTGGTATTAAGCAATAATGACGGTTGCATTATATCCCGAAGCGATGAGGCAAAGAAATTAGGCGTAGCCATGGCCGGACCTTATTTCAAAGCAAAACCACTGATTGAAAAATATGGGGTGGCCACTTTTTCATCTAACTATAATTTATATGGAGATCTGAGTTGGCGCGTTATGGAAACTTTACGTATGCTGCTACCACCCGGTACCGTAGAAGTATATTCAGTAGATGAATGCTTTATCGATCTCTCACATATAAAGCCTGATGAATTACAGGCATTCGCAGTATATCTCAAAGAGACTGTAGAAGAATGGACGGGTATAAAAGTATCGATTGGGGTAGCCGCTACCAAAGTATTAAGCAAGGTCGCCAATCGCTTATCCAAAAAACACAAAGAAGCCACTCAAGGAGTGCTGGTGCTGGATACTCCCGGAAGAACACAACAGGCTTTACAAAAAACCCCGGTAGAAGATGTTTGGGGAGTGGGCTACCAGTATGCCGAGAAGTTACGCAGACTTAACATTAATACAGCATATGACCTCAGCAAACAGGATATTGTTTGGGCCAATAAACACCTGGGCGGTGTAACGGGATCAAGATTGATTCGCGAACTTAAGGGTATTGAGAGCATCGGAATGAAAGAAGAACTGGTCAATAAAAAAATGATCGCAACCACCCGCATGTTCGGATCACCTGTTACAGAATTACAGGATATCAGAGAAGCCATCGCTACCTATACCTCACGTGCTGCAGAAAAACTAAGGAGGCAATACAGCGCTGCGAATATTATCAATGTATTTATCGTACCCAAAGAAGAATCACATAATACAAGGTTCCGTCACGGACCCAGTATTGGCAGTTATGTTGTACTGCCCCAGGCCAGCTCTGCTACCAATGAATTGATCAAACCTGCAGTAGCACTTGTGGAGCGGTTATATGAATCAGGAAAAATTTATAAAAAAGCCGGTGTGATGCTAAGTGGCATTGTGCCGGATACCTCCATACAGGGAAATCTGTTTACTCAGCCTGCTGAAAATAAATCCCGTTTATTAATGAGCATGATCGACAATGTAAACTTCGCTATGCGGAATGATGTATTGAAATTCGCCGCTTCCGGTACCAGTCGCGATTGGAAAATGCGTCAGGAGCTTCGCAGTCCCCGTTATACCACCCGCTGGGACGAATTATTTGAAATTAAATAATCGTTGACCATAATCAGCTAAAAAGGTCGGGGGGTGGCGGATCAATAAACCGGGGCTTTGTTAATTGCAAACCACAAACCGCATTTAATTTATCAACCAAGTAAACCGTTAGGTCAGGCGATCTGGCTTCATCATGCATATGCATAAAAAAATATAATTCCTGTAGTCCTTTATCCAGCCAGTATTTCATACGATCAATCCAATCATCCACCCTGGTATAATCTGTAGGATGCAAACTATTTCCCACATACCGGATAAAAGCTTTGGGTACGGTAAGATACATATGTGCGCAATCTCTTCTGCCACTTGTATCCGTAATCACCATACCCATATTTACAGAACGAAGAAATTCAGTAAGCTCATCTCTCACAGAAGGGATCCCGAACCAATCGGGGTGACGAACCTCTACAAAGAATGACATATCGGTAGGCAATGATCGTAAAAATGTAAACAATTCCTCTTTCCGTTTAGGAGTAAACAAATCACTCACCTGTACAAAAACAGGGCCCAGGTGTTTTTCAAATGCAACAATACCACGAAGGAATTCAGTAGTAATAAATTCTTTTTTCAGGAGGCTTCCACGATGGGTAACTCCCTGGTACATCTTAGGACAAAACAGAAAATCTTTATCACCTGCTTTGGCTGCCCATTTGGCGATACCAGTAGCTCCATATACTTTGTAATGCGTGGCATTTAATTCAATACTATTATAATGTTTCACATAATGATCGAGAAAATCCTTTTCTTTAGTTTTTGGGGGATATATTTTACCTACCCATTCCGTTCTGCCCCATTTAGCACAGCCAATATATACTTTGGGAGTGGTTACTCTTTTATCCGTTAATATTGTTTTATTAAAAGCAGGGTCAGCAGCTAATTTAAAATTGATATTGTCCAGTTCCGATTTAGGTACCCGTCCGAATTCCATAAAGCTAATTTTAGCAATTGTAAAGTTATTGGCTAATTCTTATACCCTAAACGGTAAATACTGTATATTAATGCAGAATACCTGTTATAGGTAGAAAATCGAACCGGGGCTGGGCTTCCGGCAAAAAATTTATAATTTCTTAAAATATAGCAACACTTCGCCCGTCTACCTATTTAATGAACGAGGTGTTGACGATAGCAAATATGGCTGAAGCCCGTAAAAGTAATATTACCGAGGTTATCAATACATACAGCAAACGGCTGATGGGATTTATTCGTAAAAGGGTAACCAACGAGGCAGACGCTGAAGACATTCTGCAGGATGTATTCTATCAATTCATAGGGAATACCAAACCCATTGAACAATTAACGAGTTGGCTGTTTACTGTTACCCGAAATAAGATCATTGACCGTCAGCGAAAACACAAACCCGATTTGCTGGAAGACATGTATTCCGATGCAGACGGAGAATCAACTTTCGACTGGAAAGAGATGTTCCCGGATGATTCAAATAACCCCGAAACAGAGTACCTGCGCAACCTGTTCTGGGAAGCCTTGAATGCCGCCCTTGATGAGCTGCCGGCAGCCCAGCGGGAAGTATTCATATTGAACGAGATTGAGGGGATTCCATTTAAAACCATCGCTGAACAAAGCGGTGAAACGATTAACACCTTACTCAGCCGCAAACGCTATGCAGTACTACACTTGAGAGAACGGTTACAGGTATTGCGGGATGAGCTATTAAATAATTGACAAACAATAACAAAATGAAAAAGAAATTCTGGTTTAAAAAAATCATCGGCTTTATTATCCTGGCTGTAGCCATCACTTCCCTTCTGGGTTTTATTGTGATGAGCTTATGGAATAGTGTTCTGGTAGCCGTATTGCACGTATCCATTATCAGCTTCTGGCAGGCATTGGGAATACTTATACTTAGTAAAATCCTGTTTGGCGGATTCAAAGGCAGATGGGGCGGACATCGTGGAGGTGGCTGGAAACATGAATTGCATGAAAAATGGCATACCATGACTCCGGAAGAAAGAGAAAAAATAAAACAAGAATGGAGAAGTCGCTGTCGTGTTTGGGGAAAATCAAATACAGAACAGAATGCCGGTGCGGAATAACCTTACCGATATCACAAACGCTTATTTACCAAAACAATGTATATGGAAATACTGATCTTTAAAACCAATCTGAACCATCCGGTGCATATTAGTAAGGTTCAGCCATTTATCCAGAATATTGAAGGAGTGCAGAAATGGAATGTTGATATACAGGATTGTGATCATGTACTGAGAATTGAAGCAAGTAAAGTATCACCCAGGTCCATTGAGATCGTTATACAAAATGCAGGTTATTATTGTGAAGAGCTGACCGACTAAACATTCCGTGAAAACCATGTTATATTAGAATGCCATTGAGAATTTACTTTCAATGGCATTCTTTTTTCAGTCTCTCATTATTCCTTAACCGCAATATTAATCACATATTTGGGTGGCTCGGTTTTCTGTAACTGATTTTCATCTTTTACATTGATAATAGATACGCTTGCTGCAGGAACTTTTTTGATAACCAGCAAATAATCGGATACTGCTTTATTTCTTTGCTCCATCAGCTCTTTTATACGAAGCTGCAACCTATCCTTTCCGAAAAGTTCAACACATTTTTCTCCGGTAGATTGTAATACAGAATTCGAGTGTAGCTGCGCATTAACAAATTTCACAAATAGTGAATCTGTTATGGCAATACTATCTGTCCTTTGTTTAATAGATGGTGTAATGGGTGAAGATGGATTAATTCCTAGATATTTTTCCCTGGCTTCAAGCAAAGCCATGGCCTCTGCCTCATCATCCTTGTTGGTAACCTGAACCAACTCAATCTTCAGGTCTGGCTTTTCAAGAGCAGCTTTGGCCAATCTGTCTAAATTTTCCTGTTGCGACGCCTGTACATCTGATTGCAGGTAATCAAAATGCATTTCTTTAAAATCCTCCTCTTTCCCACCAAACATACCTGCCAGTAACCGAAATGGAGCGGTGGCTGCTTTGATGATCAGGTTCTTGATAAGTTCCCATATCACTTTCCCCATCTTAAATTTAGGGTCATTCAGACTTCCTTTTACCGGAATATCAATATGTATATTTCCTTTTACATCCTTTAATAGTGAAACAGCCAGTTTTACCGGCAGGTTCATGGCAGTAGGAGTTTTTATTTTTTTACCCGCTGTTAATTTGACAACATCGAGTACATTTTTACTGTCGAGTATATTATTTTTTACCGTTGTCTGGTTTACATAGGAAATTTTTCCATTCAGGAAAGGTGTAGCTACATAATATTTTGAATAGGGATTGAAATCAGTGATCAGTAGCTCCTTGAGTTGCGCATTGATATCTATGTCTTTATAATTCTTGGGGTTCACTTTCAACACACCACTCATTTTCCCGGAAGTGTTTAATCTTGCGCTTATTTGAAAAACCAATTCCGGGTTATTGCTATTGATTCTGCTGCTGGATAAATTAAGTGAATCCAATACATATCGGAATTTATCGCCGTGTGTAAAGTCAGAAAATATACATTGTCCACCTGTAACTTTCAGGTTCCCAATTTTATAATTGTTAACATCATATTCCTTCACAATCTCCTGGATATAACCAGACATCATCAGAAATATATTAGAATACACCACAGAAGAGGTATCACCCGAAACAGCCAATGGCGAGGTCATGATCCGTTCATAATTAAAGCCTTTGTCATACATGGATATCCGAATAAAAGGTCTGTTCACATTGATTTCACTGAAACTATATAGGTTCTTTGCAGTATTCACTGTGTCTATCTTAATATTCATTTTCTCAACAGCAGTAAGTTTCTCGCCAGTATTATCTATCATTGAAAACTGCTCAGCTTCTAACATTCCCGAAGCAGCTATATCCGTAGGCTTATTCAGGTTTCCGCTTATTCGAATATGACTCCCCACCAAACCCTGTAAAGAATTCACTTTCATATAATCTTTTAGGTATGGATACATCCAGGCTATATTCAGTTTTTGTAAATCTGCTGTAACGGAATATTTTAATGTTTGTTTATTAAAAACCATATCGGCCGAAAATTTTCCGCCTGTAGAAAGTGCAAAATCATTGTGTATTTTATATACCGGGTCATCCCAGGCAATCAGCGGGATCGAAGTATTGAATTGAATGATAGACAGTTTGGTAAATGGGTTTGTATTACTATACGTAAACTTTGCAGAATCAACAGCAAAATTGTGTACCCAATAATGGGCTGGTTGTGTAGCAACGGTTGCTTTTGCGGAAACGGTATCCGTCATAAATCGTTTCATCAGGTCATCATAATTAAAATGCTTTCCTTTCTGAACAATAGTAACTACAGGTTTGCTTACACGCACGGTTTCTATATCGTACTCGCCTTTCAAAAGCTTAGTAATAGCTATATTTACATATACCTCCTCGCAACTAACAAAAACAGTATTGCTTTTTGCTTCAAATATTGTTAATCCTTTACAAGTGACGCTTCCTGTAAAAATATTGATGCCCAGGCTTTTGATTGTAATTTGCCTGCCGGTAAATTTTTCGCTGTTCTTCTCGATCAGGTATTTTGTAATAGGTGAGATAAATACAGCCACCAATACCAATAATCCCAATACCGTTGCTGCAAAAATCAACCCTGCTTTCCGCCATTTCTTCATTTGCCAAACATTTTAATAAAAATAGGGATTCCAATTTACCGACGAAAATTTCCTCTCAAACTACAAACCCGGAACTCGCAATGCCTAACCCGTAACTATTCATTTTTCCATCATAATCACTTATCTTTCCATGGCAACCATTTTCCCATTTTTTTTGTTAGAAATCATATGAAAAAGATCATTCTCCTCAATCTCTGTCTGTATTTACTAATAACTGTTTGTTTTGCGCAAAACAAAACCATTGCCATTAAATGCGGACAGTTACTGGATATAAGGTCTGGTCAGATGCTTGTAAACCAGGTAATTATTGTAAAAGGAAATTTAGTAGAAAGCATTGTTTCTGCAGCTTCTTTCAAACAGAAAACAGATAGCCTGATTGATCTTTCCGGATATACGGTTTTGCCAGGCTTGATCGATTGTCATACACATGTTTTACTACAGGGAGATATTACCAGTGAGGATTATGATGTACAAATTCTGAAAGAATCCGTTCCTTATAGAACTATCCGGGCCGTAAGAAGTTGCCGGCAGTCATTGATGAATGGATTTACTACCATCCGCGATCTGGGAACTGAAGGGGCCGGCTATGCAGATGTTGACCTCAAAAAAGCCATCAATAATGGAGAAATTGAGGGACCAAGAATGTTTGTGTCAACCCTGGCTATTAATACAACCGGGCATTATGCCATCAGGGCTTCGGAATATGCCTGGGAATTGAAAATGCCAAAAGGTTTGCAGGAAATTACCGGCGCAGATGAAGCACGCAGAGCCGTCAGGGAACAATTAGAGCATGGGGCAGACTGGATTAAGATTTACGCAGACAGGGGCTATTATAAAACTGCAGATGGTGGATACAGAAGTTTACCCAATTTTACCACAGAGGAAATCAATGCAATTGGTGATGAAGTTGCCCGTTCAAGAAAAAAACTGGCTGCGCATGCTGTTACCAGGGATGGGATTCTTGCCGCTATCAATGCAGGGGTTTCGAGTATTGAACATGGATTTGGTATGGACGATGAATGCATTCGCCAAATGGTGGCCAAAAATGTATACTGGTGTCCAACCATTTATGTAAACGCATTTGTGGCGGAGGGCAGAGCCAATGCGGGTAGTCCGATCAATAAATATTTTGCCCAATCAGAACCAGAATTATTCAAAAAAGCAGTCAATGCCGGTGTAAAAATTGCTTATGGTACAGATATTGGCGGCTATGACTGGAAAGAACCCCAAGCCAAAGATTTTGAATACATGGTTCAATATGGTCTTTCTCCCATTCAGGCCATTCAAACCGCCACGATTAACGCGGCAGATTTATTGGGTCAGAAAGATAAGATTGGAGAAATCAAGCCCGGTTCTTTTGCAGATATCATTGCGGTAAAAGGCGACCCCACCAAAGAAATCAAATTACTCGAAGATGTAAAATGGGTAATGAAAAACGGGAAATTGAGCAAAAACATACAATAAATTTTTAGCATATTTACTTGTATAGTGTGAAGGTGTCAAGACAAAATTTTGTCATATTCGAAGGCTATTCGGGGCTAGAAACTGCTTAAACCACTTATTTAAAGGGGTTTGAAAAAAAAACTTTCAAATTTCTACTGTACCCCTAATTTTGCGCAATCCTAAGCAGAAATGAACCCTACCCTTAACTCCAACGAATCAATACGTTCTCAGAAAAAAAAGATCATTGTTTTAGGCAGTGGCCCAAACCGAATTGGTCAAGGTATTGAATTTGATTATTGCTGTGTACATGGCTTATTGGCCATTAAAGAATGTGGTTACGAAGCCATCATGGTTAACTGTAATCCAGAGACGGTTTCTACCGATTTTGATATTGCCGATAAACTCTATTTCGAACCCGTTTTCTGGGAACATCTTTGGGAAATTATTGAACTGGAACAGCCGGAAGGAGTGATTGTACAGTTAGGTGGACAAACCGCATTGAAACTGGCAAAAAGATTACATGAAAAAGGGATCAAAATAATAGGCACTTCTTTTGACAGTATGGATATTGCCGAAGATCGTGGCCGTTTTAGCGATCTGCTGAAAGATCTGTCTATTCCTTACCCTGAATATGGAACTGCCCATAGTGCCGAAGAAGCCATTGAAGTTGCCAATAAAGTTGGATACCCGGTACTGGTAAGGCCGAGTTATGTGCTTGGTGGACAAAGAATGCGAATTGTAATCAATGATGAGGATGTTGAGAAAGCAGTGATCAGCCTCTTGAAGCATCTTCCCGGAAATAAGATATTAATCGATCATTTTCTTGATCGTTGTCAGGAAGCAGAAGTAGATGCGATTTTTGATGGTGAGAATTTCCATATCATGGGCGTGATGGAGCATATTGAGCCGGCAGGTATTCATAGTGGTGATAGTAATGCTGTTTTACCTGCTTTCAATCTTACGCCATTGATTGTTGAAACCATGGAACACTATTCTGAAAAAATTGCCCGCTCACTCAATATTAAAGGGTTGATTAATATACAGTTTGCCATAAAAAATGATAAAGTGTTTGTGATTGAAGCCAACCCTAGGGCTTCCAGAACCACCCCATTCATTGCCAAAGCCTACCAGATTCCTTATCTGAATATCGCTACTAAGATAATGCTGGGTGCAGCGAAACTGACCGATTTTACCATGGAGAAAAAGCTGGAAGGTTATGCCATTAAGGAGCCAGTATTTAGCTTTAATAAATTCCCGGGAGTAAATAAAGAGTTAGGACCAGAAATGAAAAGCACCGGCGAATCCATTCGTTTTATCAAAGACCTGAGAGATCCTTATTTCCGTACTCTGTATAAGGAAAGAAGCATGAACCTTAGCAAATAGCAATATCTACTCCGTATTTATACCTGATTTCAATGACTGAAAGAAAATCGTTTTGATTTTTGATTAGGTTTAGGCATGAGGCAATTTGGTAAACCATTCTGGAAGCCCATCCCTTTTATTCGTTTAATAATACCCATGGGAATCGGGGTTATTATCGGGTTCTATTTCACGCCGAAAATTAGTATAGTATATACATACCTTGTTTCAACTGTTTTATTTCTCATTATTTTCCGTCGACTACCCATTTCAAAAAAGTATTCGATCCGATGGATCGAAGGTATACTGATGAATGGTATATTTTTTTGCCTGGGTATGGTACTGATTCATACAAAAGATCCGAGGCAGGCAAGAAACTGGATCGGGCATTATTTATCTGCTACTACTAAACCGATTATTAAACTTAGTATACTGGAACCACTTTTAGAAAAGGACAAATCATATAAAACAACCGCCAGCGCGAATGCAATTTTTCTGAAAGATAGATGGGTTCCAATATCAGGCACCCTGATCGTATATTTTGCTAAGGACAGTCAGGCCAGGAAATTGTATTATGGATCATCCTTGCTGGTACAAATACCTATTCAACCCATTAAAAATATGGGGAACCCGGGGGGATTCGATTACCAACAATATTGTGCCTTTCAGGGTATCTATCACCAGATATACCTGAAGAAGGAGAACTACCAGCTACTTGCCGAAAATGCCGGGAACCGATTTATGCATGCTTTATTTACAGCAAAAGAATATGCATTATCCATTCTCACAAAATATATACCTGGCAAAAAAGAAGCGGGCGTGGCAGAAGCCTTGCTCATCGGTTACAGAGTTGATTTGGATAAAGACCTGGTACAATCCTATAGCAATACGGGTGTGGTGCATATCATCGCAATTAGTGGCTTGCACCTGGGTATGATCTATGGCCTATTATTGCTTTTGTTAAAGCCATTAAGACAGAAAAAATATATTCATTGGGTAAAGCCTCTGTTATTATTATCCGTTTTATGGGGATTTAGTTTGCTTACGGGCGCTTCTGCCTCAATACTTCGGTCGGCAGTTATGTTTTCATTTATTATTGCCGGAGAAAGTTTACATCGAAGAACCAATATATACAATACGCTTGCTGCTTCTGCTTTCTGTCTATTGGTATTCAATCCCTATTTATTATGGGATACCGGATTTCTGTTATCCTATACAGCTGTGCTGAGTATTCTTGTATTCATGAAACCCATTTATCAATGCTTCTATTTGAAAAACAAATTATTGAATCATATCTGGCAGTTAAATGCAGTAACTCTTTCTGCTCAGATATTGACCTTGCCATTGATTCTTTTTTATTTTCACCAGTTTCCAAATTTTTTCCTGTTAGCTAATTTCATCGCTGTACCCTTATCGGGTTTAATATTATATGGTGAACTGCTATTACTTGTTTTCGCAAAGATTCCTTTTCTGAATGAGTCAATAGGCAAAATAGATTCCTTGCTGATTAAGCAAATGAATGGATATATTGAAAGAACCGGAAAACTTCCTTTTGCCGTAACAGATACCATTCCCTTTTCAGTTATGGAATCTATTCTTTTGTATGGGTTTCTATTTTCGCTTGCCTATTGGTTTTTCCAAAAAAATCAGCGGGCATTTCTTATATCACTGGGATGTTTTCTGCTCATTTCCGGTTACAGATTTGTTTCCTGGATAAGAACCCACCAACAGACTAAATTGATTGTTTATAATATCCCCAGACATTCTGTAATGGATATTATACAGGGTAACCGATTTCAAAGCATAGGCGACAGTGAAGGTATACAGCACTTCCATGTAAAAGCTGCCCGAAAAGAGATGGGACTGCTGCCGGGAAAATCTTTTGCACATCTGGCAGTGTCTGCAAACCTGATTGCCAGTGCACATACCTCTGTTTTAGTCATAAACAGTTCCAGCTTACCCAAAATCTCCGATCAGCCACTGCCAGTAGATATCATCGTAATCTCTAATAACCCAAATTTGGAGATGGAACAGATAGCTCACCGCTTTACCTGCAGGCAAATTGTGTTCGATAGTAGCAATCCATTGTGGAAAATACGGGAATGGAAAAAACAAGCCAACAGCCTACATTTGCGCCACCATGCAACCCTGGAAGAGGGTGCTTTTATAGTGGATCTTTAGTAACTATGGATTCCTGATTATATATCAAGGCACTGAATTCATTAACAGGGCCGGCTAAAAGCAAGAAAAAATGCAAAAAAAAATTAAGTCTGCCCTTATTTCCGTTTTTTATAAGGATGGCTTGGAGCCGATTGCCAGGCAATTGCAAAAACTGGGCATTACCATTTATTCCACTGGTGGAACCCAGAAGTTTTTAGAAGACCTGGGCATCGCTTGTGTGCCCGTGGAGTCGCTTACCACCTATCCTTCTATACTGGGTGGTCGTGTAAAAACACTTCACCCTGCTGTTTTTGGTGGAATACTGGGCAGAAGGTATGAGTCCCAGGATCTGGAAGAGATGAAACAATATCATATCCCTGAAATTGACCTGGTAATTGTAGACCTCTACCCTTTTGAAGAAACCCTGCGCAATACCACGGAAGAGAAAGCCATTATAGAAAAGATAGATATCGGCGGACCTTCGATGATACGTGCTGCCGCAAAGAATTTCCGTGATCTGACCGTTATTGCTGCCAAAGAAGATTATGCCTCTTTAGAAAAATTATTGATCAGTCAGCAGGGAGAAACGAGTATTGAACAAAGGAAAGCGTTTGCAGCAAAAGCCTTTGAAGTAGTAATGCACTATGACATTGCTATCAGTAACTATTTCAACCCCGGCCTTTCACAGACTTTACGGTATGGAGAAAATCCGCACCAGAACGCTGTTTTCCATGGTAACCTTACTGAATTGTTTACCCAATTGAATGGTAAAGAGCTTTCATATAATAATCTGGTAGATGTTGACGCTGCGGTACAATTGATTGCTGATTTCACCAATCCTTCTTTTGAAAAAAATGATCATTGGGCCAGTGTTTTTGCCATCATCAAACACACAAATGTTTGTGGAATTGCATCCAGACCTACCGTAAAAGAAAGCTGGGATAGTGCCCTGGCCGGTGATCCGGAGAGTGCATTTGGTGGTGTATTGGTTTGTAACCAGTCCATCAATAAAGAAACTGCAGAAGCCATTAATGAAATATTTTTTGAAGTATTGATTGCACCCGCTTTTGACGCAGATGCGCTGGAAATATTAAAAAGTAAAAAGAACCGGATCCTTTTACAACTTTTACCAGGCAAAATATCTTTAAAGTCTCCTTCCAAATCCCTGTTAAATGGAACGCTGGAGCAGGATAACGATGAAGGCAATTTCAGCAAATGGGAAGAAGTAGGTGGCAGAGAAACTACCGCATCAGAAAAAGAAGAATTGCGATTTGCCAATATTATCTGCAAACATTTAAAAAGTAATGCGATTGCTTTGGTAAAAAATAAACAGCTGGTTGGGAAAGGCTGTGGACAAACCAGCAGGATCGACGCGTTAAGACAATCCATCGAAAAAGCCAAACAGTTTCAATTCGACTTAAAAAATGCTGTGTTGGCTTCCGATGCATTCTTTCCTTTTAACGATTGCGTTCAGATAGCACATGCAGCAGGTATTGAAGCATTCATACAACCTGGTGGCTCAGTACGGGATAAAGACAGTATTGAATATTGTAAAGCACATAATCTGGCGATGGTAATGACGGGTATGCGTCATTTCAGACATTAATCAGTTATTTAGTAAATGAAACAGGTAAATTGACAACTAAACAAAAAGCTTATTTTGCCTTAGCAGGTACCAGTATTTTATGGGGCACCACCTGGGTAGCAAGCCGGATAGCCGTGCAGAAAGCACCGGGATTGCAGATTGCGGCTATCAGGCAATTAATTGCAGGTACTTTATTGGTATCATTTTTTCTTGTAAGGGGTCAAAAAATACCCAATCGAAAACAATTTGCCTGGCTATTACTGATGTCGCTACTGATGTTTGTTTCTTCAAACGGATTGGCAACCATCAGTGTTAAGTATATCCCCAGCGGACTCAGTGCCCTGATTGCTGCGCTTTACCCACTTTGTGTGGTGATTATTGAAATGGTATTTTTTAAAAATAATAAAATCACTTTATTTACCATCCTGGGCTTGTTGTTGGGGATAGGGGGTATTGCCATTGTTTTTTATGATAATGCTTTTCATGCACACCCGAATGGATATGGATTGGGTATTCTTACATCCGTTATCTCTATGATTACCTGGAGTATCGCCACCGTTTTTATCGCACGAAAAAAAATGGATATGAATCCCTACAATGCTACCGGTTGGGAGATGTTGCTTGGCTCTATAATCCTGATTTCCTTTATTGGTATCAGTGGCGATCATATCCCCTTATCTAAAATACAACCCGAAGCATGGGCTGCCATCGCGTACCTGGTAACAGCGGGTTCTGTTATTGCATTTGCCGCTTTTATTTATACCATGAAACATCTGCCGCCTGCTATTGCTGCATTATATGCTTACCTGAACCCGATTGTAGCAATTATTGTAGGCTCAATTATTGTTGGAGAAAAGCTGACGCTGGTGATTCTGGTAGGTTCGTTGATTACGCTTGTGGGAGTGTATATCGTAAATCAGAGTCTGAAAAAACAAAGGGATTATATTCAGATGGATGCAGATGCCATCTGATTGTTGAAATGACTGGCCAAAAATAATGCATACCGGTTTCTCCATTCTACCCATTCCTCCTGCTCAGTTAAAAAGTGATTATGGTAAATAGTAATCAATTCGCCTCCTACCGAACGTACTTTTTCATAATATTTATGTAGCTCTTCCCAAGCCTGCTCTGCGCTTTCTCTTTGGTGAAAGCTGGCCGTGGCATCCATAAAACAGAATGGATGAATAACCAGCGATGTATGGGTTTCGGTTGTAAGGTCATACCACGAAAATGGCAATACATAGGAAGCCCTGAAACCATTACTATCACTATATCCCATTGAGTATTCATCGGTAATGCCTGCCTTTATTAAAGAGCGATAGGTATCCGGAAATTGCATTCTAATATAATGTTGACGGGAATGTGTTGGTTTAGCAGAACCGGCTTTTAGAAGGAAGCTTATCTCCTTTTTAATTATTTCAGAATCATCTCCGGCTTGCAGAGAAGGATGTATGCCTACTGTATATTTTTCATAATGCCGCTTTATTAAATGACGCATCGCTTTGATTCCCGGGGCTATATTTTTATCTTTCCCCTTATTTTTTTCAGCTAACAGAAAAAAGTAAACCGGATCCAACAGATATTTTTTATGCAATTCATCCAGCCAATCATATACATCAAACGGGTCATTCTTCCTTCCGCTATATACACCGGCTCTTTCTGAGACAGCTTGAAATTTACCCAACAGCAAATCACGATAGAATCCGAAAACATTTCGATACAGGGGCTGGTACAGGTAACGATAAGCTATATCAATATCATAAGTTGGAATAAAACGAAAACTAGTAATCCGCAGCTGGAAAGATGGAAATTTTTCAGTTAGCAGTTTCCCCAGTTCTGCCAGCCATTGATTAACTAGGGGAGTATCTAAAAAGCCTTCTTTATATGCGAGGCTGTTTGCATAATTATAACGACCATATTCATCGGGCGTATACGGCAGATATTCTTCATAACGGGTTATCAGGTAAAAAGATGCGGAAAATAGATCGAACGGAATATCTCCCTTGGTTTCAAAGAATATTTTTTTGCCTTTCCAACCTATACAGTTTATCTGCTGCTCACGGATACCCGTTTCATCTAATAACCCAACCGGTTGTATCCGGAATTCTCTTTCTGTTATGGTTTCATCAGAGTAATTAATCCGTTCGCCATCGTATTGTACAAAAACTTCCTTCTGTGTTGTAATAGAAACGTTTTCACCAAATAGTGTAGTTACAATATATCTGAGTCTTGCACTAATATGAAGGGAGTAAATCAGCAGCACAAAAAAGTTCTAATAAATGATGCAGGATAGTGATAGGTCTATTAATTACAAAAAATCAATTTCTAATATCAGTTCAGGAACCATGTTTTTCTCGCCACTGGGCATTAAAAGTTTTTCCACTAAAATCAAGATCAGATCTGTGGGTTGTCCATCCTTTAAATACCTTATTTACTACCCAGTTTTTCATTTTCCCATTTCCCATGTTCATCATACTTCTGTTCAAACTGGCTGTTTTCCATATTTTCCAGGCAATTCGTTCTGCAATATTGCTCGAACCCTGCATAACTGCCTCATGTCTGTTATCCAGCAATAATTCATGGAGGTTGATACGCACTGGACAAACCTCTGTACAATTTCCACATAAAGATGAGGCATAACTCAGGTGCTTATACTCTTCCATCCCGCTTAAATATGGCGTGATTACTTTACCGATAGGTCCACTGTAGGTAGTTTCATACGCATGTCCACCAATATTTTTATACACCGGACAGGCATTCAAACATGCCCCGCAACGGATACAATATAAAGCTTCCCTGGATATTGGGTTTGCTAAAAGACGGGTACGTCCGTTATCGAGAAGTATTACATACATTTCTTCAGGCCCGTCGGTTTCATTTTCCTGTTTTGGTCCGGATACAATCGTGTTATATACTGTAATCTGTTGCCCCGTACCATAGGTTGACAGTAATGGCCAGAATAGCGGCAGGTCATCAATAGAAGGAATCATTTTTTCAATACCTACCACCACAATATGTGTTTTGGGCCAGGCACAACTCAACCTGGCATTTCCTTCATTTTCTGTTACAGCAATACCGCCTATATCGGCTACTATAAAATTGGCACCGGTAACACCTACTTCTGCCTGTACATATTTATCGCGTAGAATTTTTCTGGCTACCTGTGTTAATTCTTCGGGTGTTAGCCCGGAAGGTGTTCCCAGTTTATCTGCAAAAAGCCTGGCAACATCTTCCTTGCTTTTGTGCATGGCCGGTGTTACAATATGATAAGGAGGTTCGCCATCCAATTGCTGTATATATTCACCGAGATCGGTTTCTACACTTTCGATTCCTACTGATTCAAGAAAGGCATTGAGATGAATTTCTTCTGTAACCATACTCTTGCTTTTTACAAGCGTTTTACAGTTCTTCTCTTTACAAATGCGTCCGATCTCTTCTAAAGCCTGTTCTGTATTTTCAGCCCAGATTACTTTCGCTCCACGCGCCGTGATTTTTTTCTCGAATTCTTCCAGGTATTTGTCCAGATGCTCTATTGCCTCCCATTTTCTGTTCTTTGCTTTTTCACGGGCCAGCATAATATTTGAAAACTGTTTCTTACCCTGTGGTACTACTGCATTATATTTTCCAATATTGAAATTAATTTTCCGTCTGTGTTCCAGATCGGCAGCTTTGATCGTGCTTTTGGCAATAAAGGATGCAGCATTATTTTTCATACAGTCTATTTTGTCGCCTTCATATGTTCGGCAGTAGCGGCAAGTGTTTGATAAAATTCTTCCCCATATTTCCGGATGATAGCATCTTTCAGGAAAATATATACAGGCATTTTCAATTTTTTACCCAGGCTGCAAGCTGCCTGACAAAGGTCTTCCCTGGGTTCATAATTTACATATTCTATATCCGGGTCTCTTTTATTTTTTTGTATCCTGATCGGGAAAAGATGGCAACTCAGGGGTTTTTTCCAATCCGTTTTTCCATCATTATATGCCTGTTCAACGGCGCATTTGATAATTCCCCATTTATCCCGATATCCATATGCACAAATGGCACCATCAATGGTTGGGGTTACCCAGCCAAACTCATTATCATATAAATACTTTCCCTGGCGCTCCACTTCTTTGATCCCCTCAGGTGTCATATAAGGTTTGATCACGCTATAGTGTTGCTTCAGTTTCTCCAATTCCCATTTCTCCATTGGGGCTCCGGCATCTCCATCTTCACAACAACCTCCTTTACATTTATTGAGGTCGCATACAAACTGTTCTTCAATTACTGCGTCACTAACCAGGATATTATCAATTGCTATCATATACTTTTAAAACCATTTCAGTTCCTGTCAAAGATAACTGAAAGCAGTCATCTGTATAAAAACCAGTCTCGAAAAGCTTATCAGAGGCAAAATTGCATTTAGGCGATTGTTCCCCGGAATCTTAATTACGCCACCGAAACGTATTCACAAGGTGCTTCATATCTTCCAGCAGAAATGTATTTACAATACTTAACGAATCTGAATTGGGGGTAGCATCAAAATACAAGGCTCCGCGCAGAAAATGCCGGGTAGAATCCGTTAAAAAGAACTGATTCGCTGTAGCCACATTCCCTCCAACAGTAAAAAAAACTCCATGCACTTTATTAGGTGTTACAAATGCCGTATCCTCTATGGAATACGCCATAGAAGTATGCTTCCCGGTTAACTCGTATGCATGTTTTAATAAGGTATCAAACACATTTTTTCCGATTTCTTTATAGCTAACATAGATCCTTCCGTTAAACTGTGGGAAGTCAATATTGATCCACCAGGGATTTTCCGTTGCTTCTCCAAAAAATGTGCTATCCTTCACTACTTTGGCATACACTGGAAATTCAAAAGAATACGGATAGCCCGGTCTGTCAAATACCTGGTATTTTTTTTCAGGAAAAGGTATTTTATAATAACCACTTGGTTTGGGCGTATATGTACTATTGCAAGCAACCAGAAAACACAAGCTACTGAATACCATTCCTGCCAAGACTCTTTTCATAATGCTAATCCTCTGCCATTTGAGGCTTTATGGTTACTTTAATTTTCTCTACCCGGTTACGGGCTACTTCCAGTACGGTAAATTCAAAATCTCCGGAACTAACTACCTGGGTAACAGTGGGTATTTCTCCAGCCAGCTCCAATACCAATCCTGCTAATGAATCGCTTTCCCCTTTTACCTGGTCAAAAGTATCTGACTGAAGTTCCATGATCTTGCATACATCATTGATCATTGTGCGACCTTCAAAAATATAATTGTATTCATCAATTTTTTTGTAGCTGCTTTCTTCCTCATCAAATTCATCCTTGATCTCGCCAATCACTTCTTCTAGTATGTCTTCAAGTGTAACAATACCACTGGTTCCACCAAATTCATCTACCACCACCGCAAAATGGATTCTTTTGGCCTGGAATTCTTTCAACAAATCCTCGATAAATTTTTGCTCATGTACAAAAAAGGGTTGCCGCATCAGGTGTTTCCAGCTAAAATCATCGGGCTCATGCAGATAAGGAAGCAGGTCCTTTGTATGAATCATACCCACTACATTATCCAGGTCTTCTTTATATACAGGTAAGCGGCTGTATTGGAGATCTGTAACAATCGAAATCAATTCACTAAAAGGAGTTTCATCATCTATTCCATGCACATCAACCCTTGTTTTCATGATCTGCTTTACAGTAATATTCCCAAACTTAACAATGCCTTTGAGGATATTTTTCTCGTTTTCCGAAGCAGTATCCTGGGTAGTCAGGTCAATGGCATGATCCAATTCTTCCAGGCTATAGGATCCATTATTCCGGTTGGCCAATCGTTTCTCAATAATATCGGAATATTTCACCATCCATTTGCTCAATCCACGGCATAGATAAGCCACTCCCTTGATGATGCCTCCAAAGTCTTTCGCAAAGCGAATATTATTTTGTGTGGCCAATACTTTGGGCATTACTTCTCCAAACAATACCAGTAAAAAAGAGACCACGATTACTTTGATCAGGAATTCAAGCCATACACCATTAAACTTTTCGAAATCAAAAATGCCATCAATCAACAGGTTAGATATGATGATAATAGAAATATTGATAAAACTATTGGCAATCAATAATGAAGCGAGCAGGATTTTAGGCTCTTCCAAAAGGTCTACAATCCGTTTAAAGGGAGGTTGTTGTTTACTTTTTAACAGGTTCACATCTTTATAGGTAAGCGAAAAAAAAGCCACTTCTGAACCGGATAAAACAAAAGAAAGAAATAACAAAACAAATAATACCATCACTAAAATGGTAGTACCCTGCACCTGGATAGCAGATAAAAGAACGGGATGAGAAAATAAATGGAGAACCGGGTGATGATCCAAAACAGATATTTTTAGTTAACAATCAGCATGAAATCTTTAGCATACTACCGGATTTCATCCTGTATTTACCATCAAAAGTATTGTATATAGTGAAGATCAGAAAGGTAATGTTTCCCCCGGATCTATGATAGGGGGGATATCCTCCCCGCCATATCCTTCCAATGAATCTCCTATTCCCGCTCCCCCATGTGCATCGGCTCTTTTATCTAACATGATCAGGTTATCGCCAACTACTTCTGTTGCAAATTTTTTATTGCCCTCCTTGTCTTCCCAGCTTCGGGTGCGTAATCTACCTTCTACATAAATCAGACTTCCTTTGTGTAGGTATTTTTGGGCCAGCTCGGCGAGCCCGCGCCATAATACTACTGTATGCCATTCTGTTTGTGAAACCAGTTTCCCCGATCTGTCTTTATAGGTTTCCGTGGTAGCCAATGGAAATTTTGCCACTGCAATATTCCCCTCCAGATGCTGTACATCGGGGTCTTTGCCCAGATTGCCGATCAGCATTACTCGATTAACTCCTCTCATACCTTAGGTTTTAAATTCGTCACAGGTTGAATCACTCTTAAAAATAACTTTTTTTAAGGAAGAAAAGAAGGGGTGACAAAAATTTTACCTAACTGTTAATAAGGAGATTTTCACTAACTCCCTACGGAAAAAAGGAAGCAAGAAAACCAGTAATGAATTTGGGGAAAGGCAGTTCGCGGATCTTGTCAATACGCTGCCATGGGTATTTTTTCAAAAATGGCGGGATAGATGAAAGGGTTATCCGAATAAACTGTCCTTTAATCTGTTGATGGGTCAATTGCTGCACCTGGGTTTGGAAAATTTCTTTAACGCCTGCTTTACGAATGCCAATCTGTTCATCCAACCAGTTTCCTACGGTTTTTTCATCCCATTTTACCTGTTCATCCGTTTCTACGAGGTAAAATTCAAACAGGTTCTGCCATATATCATTTGCTTTTCTTTCATGTACAAGCCATTGGCCCTTATATTCAAATAGAAAATAGGTAAACCATCGATTTTTTCTTTGCAGGCTTTTTTCTTTGATAGGAAGCTGATTTACCCTGCCTTCCTGGTAGGCAGTGCATTCTTTTTGTAATGGACAATGGCTACAAGCCGGAGAAAAGGGTTTGCATACAGTGGCGCCAAAATCCATGATGGCTTGGTTAAACGCACCGGGTTCTTTTACCGATAATACTTTGCCGGCCAGTTCACTGAATATTTTTTTTCCATCAGCAGAGTCGGTAGCTATATCTATTCCAAAAAAACGGGACAATACCCGGAACACATTACCATCTACAACCGCATAAGGTAGGTTATAGGCAAATGAAGCAATAGCAGCGGCAGTATAGGGACCAATTCCTTTCAGCGCCAGTAAATCTTCATATTGGTCAGGAAATATGCCTTTCCGGTCTTTTACAATTTGTCTTGCAGTGAATAACAAGTTTTTACAGCGGTTATAATAGCCAAGTCCTTCCCATAATTTATATACATCCTGGTCTTTGGCTTTTGCAAGCTGAAAAATAGTTGGGTATTGATGGATGAAGCGGTTATAATAACCCAAACCCTGGGCAACCCTGGTTTGCTGAAGAATAATTTCACTGAGCCAGATCTTATAGGGGTCTTTTTCACCTTTCCATGGCATTTGGCGGTCATTTTTCTGATGATGCCATTTCATCAGTTTACTGGTAAATCTTTTTTCCATCTTATTAAATATGCATCAGGAACACCTAAAATGAGTAAATATTCGGTTGATTTTACCCTATTCCTGCAATTTAGGAGGCGAATTCTGAAAAGTTACTTATCTGAACCTTTTATTTATCAATAAGTAAAGTCTATAATATTTGTTCTATCTTTCCTTGCATATTTCAATCTTTTTATCTTATTTTAAGGTTTCCTATCCAAAATAAAACGATCATATGAGAAAATCAGATCTCATCAACCAGATTTCAGACAAAACCGGTATTCCAAAAGTGGATGTATTGGTTACCCTCGAAACCATGTTTAAAGAGGTAAAAGAAAGCCTTTCCAATGGCCAGAATATATATATACGCGGATTTGGCAGCTTTATTACCAAAAAAAGGGCAGCTAAAATCGGGCGCAATATCAAGAAGAATGTGGCCGTTGAAATTCCTGAGCACTATATCCCAGCCTTTAAACCTGCGAAAGAATTTGTTAGCGAAGTGAAAAGCAAACACAAGCCGGGTTAACTTTGCCAAAAGCAATCCTGAAGTGAAAAAACAACAATGGGTACTAATTGGTGGGGCAATCGTATTATTTATCGGACTACTGGTATTTGGTAAAACGGTTTCGCCAAAGAATACAAATACAAGCCCTCAAACTGCGCAACAACCTGTTAATCAGACAATTAAATTTGAAGATCTTCTTCAAAAAGCTAAGGAAAAGATCAGTCCAGCCCAATCACAACGCCTGATGCAGCTTGAATCAGCTGTAGTAAGGGGTGATGTAAAAGAGCAACAATTACAGGTATATCGTAAACTCGCAGGGTTTTGGGCCGATTCGGCGCATATTTTTGAACCCTATGCATATTATACTGCAGAAGCCGCGAAGTTGGAAAATTCTGAAAAAAGCCTCACCTTTGCCGCCCATCTGTTTTTAGACAACCTAATGACAGAGTCACAACCCGCTATGCAAAACTGGCTGGCAGTGAACGCAAAAGTTCTTTTAGAAAAAGCCCTAGTCATTAATCCGGCCAACGATTCCAGTAAAATAGGATTGGGTGCCTGCTATATCTTCGGGAATATTTCCGATAATCCCATGCAGGGCATCGCACCTATCAGGGAAATTGTACAAAAAGATCCGGATAATGTATATGCGCAGATGATATTGGGATTGGGAGGAAAGAAAAGCGGGCAGTATGACAAAGCGATTGAACGTTTCGAATTGATTGTAAAGAAACACCCCGATAATATGGAAGCGACCCTGAATATGGCCGAATCCTATGATCTGAAAGGGGATAAAATCAACGCGATTAAATGGTATGAAGTCATCAAGAAAATGGTGAATGTGCCAGAAGCAAAAGCAGAAATTGACAAACGGATCACTGAATTAAAAAAATAAAATTATTTAACAACCTAAAATTACTCCGTGTATGCCTTGTGGTAAGAAGAGAAAACGTCATAAAATTGCGACGCACAAACGTAAAAAACGTTTAAGAAAGAATCGTCATAAGAAAAAGAATAAATAATTCTTAGTTTGACAATATAATTACATGCAGTTTCGCCCTGGCGAAACTGCATTTTACACTTTACTGAGTTTCGCCACTGCCTTTCCTACGCTGCAACTTTTACCTTTTCCTTCCTGATCAGGTGGCGATAATACAGATACAGGTGTATGTTGATATAGTGCTGCAAGCCGGCTAGTGATTTTGTATTTAAAAGTTGCCATTTTGTGAACAAAGAACTGATTATTAATGCTGCTCCAACAGGTGTGGAAATCGCATTTCTGGAGGATAAAAAACTGGTAGAACTGCACAGTGAAAAAACTGATGCCAATTTTGCCGTAGGGGATCTTTATCTGGGTAAGGTAAAGAAACTGATACCCGGACTCAACGCTGCTTTTGTGGACGTAGGATTTGAGAAAGATGCTTTTCTTCATTATACAGATCTGAGTCCCTATATCCGCTCCATTCTCAAATTCACGCAGTTGGCCATGCATGACAAAGAAGAGAATGGATTTGATTTTGGCAATTTCAGATCAGAACCTGAAATTGTAAAGACGGGTAAGATCAATGAAGTATTGAATGGCAAACCAAATGTGTTGGTTCAGATATTAAAAGAACCTATTGCTGCCAAAGGGCCTCGTCTTAGTTGCGAATTATCTCTTCCCGGAAGATTTGTGGTAGTTACCCCTTTCAATGAAATTGTAGCAGTTTCCAAGAAAATACATTCTTCTGAAGAAAGAAAAAGATTACACAAGATTGTAGAAGCCATACGCCCTAAAAATTTTGGGGTGATTGTTCGAACAGCAGCGGAAGGAAAAACAACTGCTGAACTTCACCAGGATATGTTATCCCTGGTAGATACCTGGAAAACCATCCAGGCTAACCTGAAGAATGCGCAGGCCCCTGTTAGGATTATGAGCGAAGAGAACAAAACCACCAGTATTCTTCGTGATCTGCTGAGTGCCGATTTTAATAAGGTGGTGGTGAATGATAAAACCTTGTTTTCTGTAACCCAAAGCTATATTCAAAGAATTGCTCCGGATAAAATTGATATTGTTTCTTTTTACCAGAATGGCCTACCCATATTTGATCAATTTGGTGTAACTAAACAGGTAAAATCATCTTTTGGAAAAACAGTCAACCTGCCCAGTGGCGCTTACCTGATTATTGAGCATACAGAAGCTTTGCATGTAATAGATGTGAACAGCGGCTATAAAAGTGTTAGCAATAACCAGGAAGAAAATGCCCTGGAAACCAATCTGGAAGCGGCAGAAGAGATTGCCCGCCAATTAAGATTAAGAGATATTGGAGGGATTATAGTAGTTGATTTTATTGATATGAAACTGCCGGATAATAAACGGAAAGTGCATGAAGCCATGGAAGGTTATATGAAAACAGATCGTGCCAAACATTCTGTTTTACCCATCTCAAAATTTGGCTTATCACAGATAACCCGCCAGCGGATGCGCCCGGAAGTAAATATCAATACTTCTGAGGATTGTCCGGCCTGTAGCGGAACCGGTAAAGTATCTTCTACTTTATTACTGGAAGATGAAATAGAAAAGCGTTTATCTTATCTGATCACGCATGGTCATAAAAACCTGACCCTGGTAGTGCATCCGATTGTATATGCGTACCTGACCAAAGGTTTCTTCTCATCTATCCTTAAAAAATGGAAGCGGAAATACAAAACCAACCTGAAAGCCAAGTCCAATACCAATTGCCACCTGATCGATTTCAAGTTTTATAATGAACATGAAGAGGAAATCAAGTTCTGATTAATGTAAAATCTAAGTAAATCTCTTTTCAGAAATACTAAAAACTACTTAACTAATTTTAAACCTATAAAAAAGGGCCGTCTTTTCAGACAGCCCTTTTTTTGTAGGTATAGTAGTAGTATATACTTAGAAATTAGGATTCACTGTTGCAGCACTTCCAGCCCCAGGAGGGTTCAACACTGATTCATCAGCAGGAACATCCCAGTAGTCAAGGAAATTGTAGTTAAAGGTTGCATTGTTGTAAACAACTCCTGCAACAGTAAGGAAAGTACCATTATAGTAACCCCCACCATTAGCAACAGAATAAATCCATCCCCATCTTCTTGCATTGTAGAAAGAAAGTCCTCTGAATACTAGGGCTACTCTGCTTTCACTGGTGAGTTGTGTCATTGCCTGTGCCTGAGTAAGACCAGTACCAGCAACTGCAGGAACACCTGCACCCTGATAAGTTCTTACTGCATCAACCAAAGCCAAACCCGCATTTGTATTTCCCAGCATGATTTGGGCTTCAGCCTGCATTAACTGATTTTCTTCAAAGCTGGTACCAATATACGCCTGATAAGCACCCGGGTTAAGATTGGCTAATTGAACTGTTGTAGCGGAAGTGGGTGTACCAGGTCCTGTAGAACAGTCAATCAAAGAATAGCGTGTAGTAAATCCAGGGTTATTGTAACGAGTAGCAGTATTGAAATTGGTTGTCAATCTCAAATCGCCAGCGCCATAATTTTGAATAAAGCGTTCTGTAATTTTAAAAGTGGCGTTGGTGTTGGTTTTTGCAGTCATAGCAGCAACCGTACCACCTAAAGCAGTAAATATCGCATTTGCTGAACTTGCTCTACCTGTAAATACATTGTCTCCCTGTTGAACCCCTTTTTGAGTAAGCGTAAGCACATTGTTCCAATCAGCAGCAGTCATTACAGAAGTACTTGATTTGCCAATAGTTGCATTTACCTTTCCATTTACAAAAGGGTTTAGCTTATTCGCCATAATATTCCTGGCTAACATTGTATTGATGTTTCTCAACCACATTGCTGTAGTAGGAACCTGACCATAGCCCACTTGGAATGCACTAGGTATTAATTGACTAAGAACTGTTGTATAATCTGATGTACTTGTTATCGCACCAATAGTGGTAGCAGCCAAATTATAATAATAGTTAGAACGGGCAATGATAGAATCTTTGACTTTGTACACATTGCTGGTTCCATTATAATTATCAATAATCAATCCTGAATAATACTGACTGCCAATTGATGCATACGCATAGCCTTTCCACCAGTAGCACCAGGCTTTTACCGTATTTGCCCTGGAAGCTGCATCACCGCTGAAGGTTATGGAACCTATTGTATTCAAAATGGTATTACAAGCTGCGTTCAAAGCATACATGTTAGTCCACTGATAATAAAGAACATTATTACCAGCACCCGTATTAGCCCTTGTGTTATAAGACCTAATAAAACCGATATGGGGTGAGTTATTGGCTAGTGTTAAACCGGCTCCATAGGTAACTAAATCAGGAACTGATACCACACTGATTTCCTGGTTGGCAGCATCTGCTCCCACATTATCTGCGAGCAATTCACTATATCCCCAGGGAAGGGAAAAATAACTGTTTCCCAACCAGCCATCTCCATTCACAAAACCATTGATAAAAGTGGCTCCTTGTGTAAGGGCATAAAGCCCTGCTTCGGTATTCGCATTTCCTGAAATAGTGGGGGAATTCGGGTTCCCTACATTCAGTTGTTTTTTACAAGCTGTTCCTGCAATAATCATTGCACCAACAACTATGTATATCAATTTATATTTTCTCATTTCTTTTGTTTTTGATGGGTTAATATTAGAATCCTACATTCAGTCCAATCTGGTATGATTTAATGTTAGGAATTGTACTGTTATCAACACCTCTATCGAAAGCAGAGTTAACCGCACCTGAACTAACTTCAGGATCAAATCCGGTATACTTGGTAATGGTAACCAGGTTACGTCCGGAAAGAACCAATTGTATTCTCTTAAAGTATTTCAGATTAACAGCTTTTGTAAGATCAAATGCCAATGAGATATTTCTCAAACGGGCAAAAGATGCATTTTCATAATAGTAATCCCTGGTTCCATCATTATCTCCTCCATGTGTACTACCGAGGATATTGTAGTAAGGACTAGCCCAATAGTTAGACCATGCACCTACGTGACCATTAATATTAACCACTTTCTCAAAATCTCCACTGATACCATCACGAGACATCCACTCTTTGGTTTGGTTATACAGGTGACTTCCGTAAACCCAGTCAATCTGGAATGATAAAGTGATGAATTTGTAACTAACAGAGTTAATGAAAGACATGTTAAACTTAGGGTTAGGATCGCCAATACCGTATTTATCAGGAGTAAACTGAATTTGTTTAGCAGTTGTATCCACTAAACGTCCGTCTACAGTTACATACTGTCCATCATTTGCTTTCGGGATGTATAAATTCCCATTCGGATCAGTTTGGTTAACATTGGTAATGGTATGGTGACCAAATAACTGTCCAATGGTTTGACCTTGTTTCAATACCAATGCAGAACTACCTGCTGCAGAAGTCAGGATAATATCATTACCACCAGAAATGGTTTTGATCATTGAAGTCTGCTTTCCAAAATTCGTGGTCAGGTTCCAGTTCCAGTCTTTAGACCTGTAAATAGGCGTATTTACTGAGAACTCTATACCATGTGATGCCATGGTGATTGCATTTGTTGTTAATCCTGTTACACCTGTAGAAGGCGGAGCAGAGATATTATAAATCACGTTTGCACTGGAACGATTCCAATAAGTAGCAGATCCATTGATGGTGCTGAACCAATTTGAATGACCACCTGTAATAGAGAAGTCAAAACCTGTTTCAAACTCTTTGGTAACTTCTACCTGAAGGTTTGGATTATTCAAAGTAGAAGGTAAGCTATAAGTCAAAGTGGTTCCAATATCTCCCTGATTTAATACTGGATAACGTTGGAAAGGACCAGGCTGTATACCCGCCTCACCGTAAGCCGCTCTTACTTTAAAATAATTCAATACAGAAGATAAACCGCTCTTCCAGAAATCAAAGGAAGAAGGATTAAAAAATCCGTTTACGTGTGGGAATGTAAAGGGTGAAGAACCACCACCGAATGCTGATGACCAGTCACTTCTGAAACCACCGGCAATTCCGCCATAATCACCATAGTTAATGGTTTGATCTACCAGATAACCATAGGTAATTTTGGGTTCATAATAATCTTCAATTACATACTGAGCAGAAGTAGATCCGATATTGATAGGTGGTACCAATGGTAAAGACTGTCCGTATGTATCATACTCTCTGTAAATATTTTTTCTGTAATCAAACCCTATTTTGGTAGTAGTGGTAATAGGCAGTTTGCTATGAAAATCTTTCTGGAAATCAGTTCTGATGGTAGCATTTGCCAGGAAATTCTGGAATGTAGTATTGTACTGGAAATTATCAATTTCTCCAGTATTGTCGGTACCATTATAAGAACCCGCATAGGAACTATAATAGTTTGAATTAATATTCGTTGACTGGTTTTGATATGTCCATCTTGCATTTTCTGTGCGGAAGTTCATACCATATTTTGCATCTAGTTCTACAAATTTATTTACACGGTAATTTGCGTCAAAACTTTGTATAACATCAATTTTATTATCCAATCCAGCAGCATATTCCTGGTAATAGAAAGGATTACTTGAGTTAACACTCAAATAGCTGCCTCCTAAAACGTGGTTGGCATAAGTTCCATCAGCCAGTTTTGCTTGAAGGTTAAAGAAAGGAGACGTGTTCAGGAAGCCGTAAATCTGACCTACACTTCCTGTTGAATTACCATATCCATAACCCTGACCACCTGCAGCACCCAAACCTGGAACCAATGTATTTTTAGTATACACCAATTGGGTAACTGATCTGATCTTAAAACCTTTGAACAATTCTGTACCAAGGTTAGCAGTAAGATTGGTTCTGTCTACATAACCGTTTTGCATTACAGGGCTAACAGTATGGTTGTTAGAAACTGAAATACTGTAATCGCTTTTATCAGTAGCGCCTGAAATATTGAGAATATTGTTTAAAGTACTTCCTTTTTGGAATACTTCTTTGAATTGATCGTAATATTTGATATTACCTACATAGGGATGGTTCGCATTGTTCAAACCGGTTGGAGTGTATAAACCCGCTCTGGCTGCACCACCATATACATAAGAAATGCCCGGCAGGTTACCATACTGATCATAAGTAAGCGGAACCCCAGCAGCGGTAGCTAAATTACCACTAGCATCTGTAATGTAAGGATGCATTGTTGCTTTGTGAACATTACCGCTATTGATATATTCGTTACTAGCATAGCTGGAAGAATAATTGATAGCAGTAGCACCTACTCTACCTTTTTTGGTGATGATCTGGATAACACCGTTAGCTCCCTGGGCACCATACAATGTTGCAGAAGCGGCACCTTTAACTACCTCAACTCTTTCAATATTGCTCAGATCTAATGAATTGATATCAGTTGCACGTACTTCTACTCCATCCACCAGGATCAGAGGCTTAGTACCACCCTGAACAGTATTGATACCTCTTAAAAGGATATTCACCGGATCGCCGGGGTTACCACTGATAGAGGAAATTTGCGCACCTGAAATTTTACCGATCAAAGCCTGATCAATAGAAGCAGTAGGAGCAGCAGGTAAATCTGCAGCACTTACCGCATCAACAGCTATACCCAATTTACGTTTACTGGTAGCAACACCCACACCAGTAACAACTACTTCACTCAATGCTCTAACGTCTGTAGTTAATTTAACCAACAAATTGGAAGAAGAAGTAGCCACTTGCTTTTCTTCAAATCCCAATGCAGTAATCAACAGAGGAGTACCTGTTTTCACTTTAATAGAAAAAGAGCCATCTGCACCGGCACTGGTACCAGTCTTGGTGCCTTTTACAAGAACCGTAGCTCCCGGAATTGGAGCCCCTTTGTCATCTACAACCTTACCGGTTATAGTTGCAGTTTGCGCAAAGCCGACCAAGATGGTCATAACGAATGCACAAATGCTCAAAAGCATTTTTTTTCTCATGTTGTTAGTTTTAATGTTAGACCGTTTATCCCAAAATTTGACCCGTCGTAATATGCAACGACCGCCCAAGTAAATTAAAAGTTGCATTATAACCTTAAATAAATTGTCATTTAAGGGATATTTAATCAACCTAGATATAAGTTTAAATAAATATTAAATTTACAATATGACCTATTTCTATGTTTAAACTTCTTTTTGTGCAGGCAATCGAAATTTTTTCGTTTTCTGTGTCTTTACAAAAGCTCCACTTCCACGGAGTATCCAACTTTTGTATAGATCCAAATTTTCAAATCCAAAACAACCGAAATCCATGTATTATTAAATTATAAACGCTACTTTCAAACTCACACAAACTTTACGAAAACGGTTATTTAAATAGTGAAAAAGGCTTCGTATTTTCTCAAATTTATAATATTAAAAAAAAACAGATGTTTTATTTGTTTTATCTGTTAGCCGAAATAATGCTTTTTTTTTCGAAAAATGTTAATTTTTTTAAAATTTAATTAATTTTAAAGTAAAATAAATAAGATTCCAATGAGTATCTTTTATATATTAAATATATATAATATTATATACGCCATTAGGGTTCTGGTTACCAAATTATTCACAGAGCCAAAAAATAATTTTGGATTCTGCCCCATTATTGTAATTTAGTGGAAGAATTTAATGGGTTAGTAAGTAAACAGGGTCAGCAGTAATGTTGACCCTTTTACGTTCTTATAAGTGATGAAAAATATACCCTTTGAGTTTTCATTAACGCTTTTCCAGCCTGTTTAGTATATCTCTAAAATGCTGGCTACTGATTTTTATTCTTTTACTGTTGATTTTTTGAAGACAGATTTCCTTCCCCTTTACCTTTAGGTTATGAGTAAAATAAAAACTGCTTTTTTCTGTAGCCATTGCGGATATGAAAGTGCTAAATGGATTGGCAAATGTCCGGCATGTTCTGAATGGAACACCTTTACAGAAGAAGTATTGGATAAAGGAAATGCCAAAGAAGAGAACTGGGATAATTACGCTACTGAAAAAAGAAATACCAAAATCATTGCACTAAGCGAGATCATCGCTACCAAAGAAAAAAGGATTGTAACCAAAGATGCGGAATTGAACAGGGTTTTAGGTGGTGGCATTGTTCCCGGTAGTATTGTGTTAGTTGCCGGCGAACCAGGAATTGGTAAAAGCACTTTGTTTCTTCAAAACGGTTTATGGATGAATGAACTCAGGGTATTGTATATAAGCGGAGAAGAAAGCGAGCAACAAATAAAGATGCGGGCCGACAGATTAAAAATCAACAACACTAATTTTTTCTTATTGACTGAAACGGAAACCAAAACAATTTTTCATGAGATCAAGAAACTAAAGCCACAATTGGTAATTGTGGATTCGATTCAAACCCTTCAATCGGATCTGATTGACTCCTCTGCAGGAAGCGTATCGCAAATCAGAGAATGTGCCGCTGCATTTCAGCGGTTTGCCAAAGAAACCAATACTCCGGTTTTCCTGATTGGTCATATTACCAAAGATGGTGGTATTGCCGGTCCGAAGATTTTAGAACATATGGTAGACACTGTATTACAGTTTGAAGGAGATCGTCATTATGCATACCGGATTCTCAGAACTTTAAAAAATCGTTTTGGCAGCACGGCCGAATTGGGCATCTATGAAATGACAGGAGAAGGTATGCGAATCGTTTCCAATCCTTCCGAAATTCTGATTGCGCAAAGAGAAGAACAACTCAGCGGAAGTGCCATTGCTGCTACATTAGAGGGCATGCGTCCGTTGTTGGTAGAAGTACAGGCATTGGTTACCCAAAGTGTATATGGCACACCGCAACGTACTGTAAGTGGTTTCGATCTTCGTCGTTTACAATTGTTATTAGCCGTTCTGGAAAAAAGAGGCGGATTCCAGTTTGGTATGAAAGATGTGTTTATCAATATTGCCGGTGGTATCAAAGTAGAAGATCCATCTATTGATCTGGCAGTTATCTGTTCTTTACTTTCATCTTATGAAGATGTTCCGTTACCTGCCCATATTTGTTTTGCTGGCGAAGTAGGTTTGAATGGAGAAATCAGGGCGGTAAACCGGATTGAACAACGTATTGCTGAAGCAGAAAAACTGGGATTTGAAAAAATCATTGTTTCTCGTTACAATAAAAAAAGCTTTGATCCGAAAGCTTATAAAATCCAGGTATTGGCACTGAGCCGTGTGGATGAAGTTTATCAGCAATTATTCTGATACCACTCGTTTACAACTTCCTCAAAATGTAAATAAAAACAAGGTGTAAAAACAGGTAGTTATTGCGGTAAATACCTATTCTGGTAAAAAAGGTTTTACGGAAATTGAGCTATGCCATTTTTATCGTCTCATTATGTTTCCGATTTTTTACATCTTTTCTTTCCGCATAATTGTGAAGGTTGCGGATCGGATATTTTACGTGAAGATCATTTTCTCTGCACCCGGTGTAAACATCGTTTACCCGAAACCCATTTTCTCTCAACCGCTTTCAATCCGATTGAAAAATTATTCTATGGAAGACTCCCATTAATAGAAGCAGGTGCCGCTTTCTATTTCACCAAAGAATCTTTATTACAACACCTATTAATACAACTAAAATACAAAGCCAATAAAGAAGCAGGTTATTTTTTAGGGAGGATGATGGGATATGCACTGCAAAAAACAGAACGGTTTCAACTGGTGGATATGATCGTACCCTTACCACTCAATGCAAAGAAAGAACAATTACGGGGTTATAACCAGGCTAGTCTGATATGCAGCGGCCTTGCTGACATCTGGAGCAGACCTATCGAAAACCATGCAGTAACCCGAATTCTATTTACCGAATCCCAAACCCGGCAAAACAGGATTAGTCGTTGGCAAAATATGGAGGGCGTTTTTTCCGTGTCTGAGCCAAAATTGCTGGAAAACAAACATATATTACTCATTGATGATGTGATTACTACCGGCGCAACCCTGGAAGCCTGTGGATCAGCTATCTTACAAGTACCCGGAACCAAACTCAGTATCGCCTCCGCTGCCTATACTTTGTGAAATTCCCCATTCATCCAATTTATTGCAACCTTTTCTCCGTTTTGTTGTTAATTGCTCTAAAATCATTCACCATGAAATACCTTTTAACCCTGGCCAGTATTGTAATGCTTAGCGCATTTACATCTCCCGGCGACCCATCTATCCATAGTTTTAAAGTAAAATCTATTGAAGGCGGAACCATTGATTTCTCCAAATTCAAAGGCAAGAAAATATTGGTTGTGAATACTGCTTCCAAATGCGGATATACACCCCAGTATGAAGCTTTGGAAAAAGTATACGAACAATATAAAGACAAACTGGTTATTGTTGGATTTCCGGCTAATAATTTTGGCGCACAGGAACCCGGCAGCGATGGAGAAATCCAGGAATTCTGCAAAGCCCGTTTTGGTGTAAAGTTTCCTTTAGCCAGTAAAATCAGTGTAAAAGGGGATGATACTGCCCCTATTTACAAATGGCTTACTTCGAAATCTGAAAATGGAGTATTGGATGCATCCATTGGTTGGAACTTCAATAAATTCTTATTAGACGAGAATGGAAAAATGATTGCTTATTTTCCAAGTAAAGTTACCCCTGATAGTGAAGAGATTTTGAAATATCTTAAATAGAAAAAATTCAATACTAAGTTTAAAAGAGGATGTTGATTACATCCTCTTTTTTATTTATGTATCCTGATGATTTGATAGCCGAAATCAAGACTAAATGATCGATATTTACCTGAAGGATAAGGTCCATAGGATGTAGATGCAGGATTGGCAAGATCAGTAAGACCATATTTATATTGGAACCGGATCAAATAGTTTTTCCATTTTATTTCAGTCCCTGTTTGTACTCCCAGGTTCCATCTTTTTATATCATCTGTAGATGAGTTTCCAAAATGTAATTCTCTTGAATAATAATAAGGAATGGGGATATTAATATCTCCATTTTCAGTAACGCCTTCTGCTTTTCCACCAATCGCATAAGAAACCCAGGCTCCACCTGAAACAGCGATACTCAATTTATTAAAAGAAAAAACTTTAATTCCTGCGCCAATAGGTACTGTGAGATATTGTGAATAATCCGTTTCACGGGTATCCAGATAACAGCAACTTAAATAATGCCAGTCATTTTTTTTTGATTCATATTCCATCCCTGAATATACAAAGCCATTTCCTGCAAAGGGATAATTTAGCGATATACCCGCTTGCCAGGCATAGCCGGAATTTACTTTCAAATAGTCAGGATAATGGCTGGTAGAGATGACCGACTGATTGCCCCGGCCATCAGGAAAATCTGTGCCCTGGTTATTGGGCCAAAGCCGATTAGGAGGAATAGTAAAAAACAGATTTTCCACTTCATACATATATGACAGATTAAATGCTACAATCATTGCATGTGGAATTCAAAATTTACACCGCATGATTATATAGTTTACTTTGCAACCCCGAATAAATGAAACAAAACGACTTCTTTCATGCAGTTCAAAGATGTAATAGGGCAAATTCCTGTAAAGCAACACCTGGCCGAAATGGTAGAACAAAACCGTCTGAGTCATGCCCTGCTCTTTTTAGGAAAAGAAGGTAGCGGCGCATTGCCTTTAGCCATGGCTTTTGCCCAGTATGTGGTGAGTCTGCCACAAGCGGCACCGGTTGTAGAAGATTTATTTGGCGGTATGACTGCTTTAGAACCTGCTCCTTCTTTTATACACCCGGATCAGATTGCTGCACAACCGGCTTTTCAGAGAGCTGCACAATTGATTCATCCCGATCTGCATTTTTCATTTCCGGTGATACCCAGAAAAAGCGGTGATAAACCTACCAGCAATGATTATATCTCTGAATGGAGAGAATTCATCAGTTTATACCCTTATGGTAATGTGTACGACTGGTTACAGTTTATTGGTGCAGAAAACAAACAGGGAAATATTACCGCTGAAGAATGCAATGATATTATTCGCCAGCTGAACCTGAAAAGTTTTGAGAGTGAATACAAAGTATTGTTATTATGGATGCCGGAATACCTGGGAAAAGAAGGCAATAAATTATTAAAACTGATAGAAGAGCCACCACCCAATACTTTATTCATATTAGTGGCAGAGAATGAGGAAATGATATTGCCGACTATTTTAAGTCGTTGCCAGCTGATAAAAATACCCATGCCAGAGGATATAGAAATTGAGCAGGCGCTTGTAGAAAGAGCGAATGCCAATATGGATACTGCCAGGCAAATTGCGGGTATCTGCGAAGGCAATTATCATGAAGCCCTGCAATTGTTGCAGCATGCTGATGAAGACTGGCAGAGCCTGCTTCGGGAATGGCTGAATGCGACTTTAAAAGGGGGCCCGATTGCCCAGGTAAAATTTGTGGAAGAGGTTAGCAAACTGGGCAGGGAGAAACAAAAACAGTTTATCCGCTATTTTAACCACTTATTAGAGCAAAGCATCCGGATTAAAATTTTAGGGGCAGATGGGGTAATGTTGGGCGATAATGAGAAGGATTTTGCCCAGAGATTGAATAAAATAGCTTCCGTAAGCCAGCAACAGGGCATTATTGAGGAGCTTGATAAGGCGTATTACTATGTAGAACGCAATGCCAACGCCAAAATGCTGTTTCAGGCACTTACCATTAAACTGTACCATATCATTCAGAACAAAACCCTAATTTTGATGGGGTAAGCCCTTGCGGACCGGACTATCCGGGAGGCATTGGCGGTGAGATTGATTTTGGGGTGGCTTGTGTAAGCTGGGTTTGCTATATGAATTAGCCGGGTTTGCACTGGAACTGTTAAGCGCTTATCAATATATTTTGAAGGCATAGATCTGTGTTTGGAACCCGTTCCGCCACAGCATCTTAATTTCACAAAGCGAACAGAACGCTGAAGTGAGTGACACAACCAAAGCCACATAGCAGTTCTGCTGCCCGTCCCATCATCTTTTCTTCACCCAAACAATTATTTAATCACCTTTTATTGGTAAGATATGGGATGTGGATCATGTAGTTCATCAAAAGACGGGGGCAAACCGGGTGGCTGCCAAAGCAATGGCGGTTGCAGTACCGGTGGGTGTAACCGATTAAATGTTCATGACTGGCTCTTGAACCTGCCTTTTAGTGACCCTGAGAGCAATTGCAAAGTGATTGAAGTAAGTTTTAAACAGGGCAGTCGCAAAGAATTTTTTCGTAACACCACTTTACAATATTTTGAAAAAGGAGATTATGTTACCCTGGAAGGGGTAAGTGGATTTGATGTGGGCGAAGTGAGTTTGACCGGCGAATTGGTAAGATTACAATTAAAGAAAAAAGGAGTGGACGAGTTCAGTGCGGAAATGAAGAAGATTCTTCGCCGCAGCACCGACCGTGATCTGGAAGTATTTCATATCAGCAAAAGCCGCGAAAAAGAGATTCTGGCCCGAAGCCGTGCCATTGCACGCCAACTGAATGTGCAACTGAAACTGAGCGAAGTAGAGATTCAGGCCGACGGAAAAAAAGGCACTTTCTTTTATACTGCTGATGATCGTGTAGATTTTCGCGAACTGATTAAAGTATATGCCGGCGATTTTAAAGTAAAAGTAGAAATGCGGCAGATTGGTATTCGTCAGGAAGCCGCAAAAGTAGGCGGTATTGGCAGTTGCGGACGTGAGCTTTGTTGCAGTACCTGGTTGAATGATTTTAAAAGTGTGAATACTACGGCTGCCCGTTACCAGAATTTATCCATTAATCAAACCAAATTAAGTGGCCAGTGCGGCAGGCTGAAATGTTGCCTGAACTATGAGTTGGATACTTATCTGGATGCACTGCAACAGTTTCCGGATTATGCAGAAACATTGGATACTACCATGGGTACCGCCCACCTGATCAAGAAAGATATTTTCAAGAACCTGATGTGGTATGTACTCCCGAATAATACCAAGCATTTTCCTTTGACGATTCAGCGGGTAAAAGAAATTAAACGGCTGAATCAGCAGGGACAAAAAGTAGACGAATTACAACCCGTAGAAATAACCGGTAAACAAAAAGAAATAGAACCTGCTTTTGTTGATTTGGTTGGCCAGATCAGTTTGAAGAGTCTGGAAAGAAATGATCGTCGCAGACGTGATCAGGAACGTAGCAATAACAGAGGGAATGCCCCACGTGGAAATGATCGTGGTCCACAACAGGGATCCAGAGATCAGGGTGCCAGACCGCAGGGACCCAGACCGCCACAACAAAATCGAGGACCACAACAGGGGCAAGGAGGTCAACAACAAAGACCACAAGGCCCAAGACCTCCTCAATCGGGTCAGGGTGGGCAGCAACAAAGACCACAGGGGCCAAGGCCACAACAACCAAGGCCTCCACAAGCGCCTCCTCCATCTGATAATAAAGAATCATGAGCATAAAAAAACGCTACCGGTTGGTAGCGTTTTTTATTTATAGAGTTTCCTGTTTCTAATTCAATTTATCCATCTCTTTTGCTGTAAACTCCATCAATGTTTTTATATGTGCCGGAGAAAGATCAAATTGCAAACCTGCGGCTGCATATAATTCAGGAAGGGTTTTAGTGCCGCCAAGGCTTAATGCGTTAATATAATTTTGTAAAGCCTGTTTGGGATTTTGTTGGTATTGCATCCATAATCCGATAGCTCCTAATTGAGCAATGCCATATTCAATATAGTAGAAGGGCACTTCAAATAAATGCAGTTGCCGCTGCCAGCCAATTTCGCGATAAGCTTCCAATCCAGAATAATCGATGCTATTGGTAGAAAACTCTTGTAAGATCTCCATCCATTTTGCAGTACGCTCTTCTGTTGTATGTTTTGGAAATTCATATATCCAATGCTGGAACTTATCAATGATGGCAATCCATGGGAATATGGTAATCGTTCTTTCCAACTGGTGTTCTTTCGCTCTTTTCAGATCTTCCGGGTTGTTGAAGAAAGCCCCCCAATGATTCATACTGAATAATTCCATGGACATGCTGGCTACTTCAGCAATTTCCATTGGGTATTCTTTGAAAGCGCTGAGTTCTAAACCATGTGCCAGAAAAGAATGTATGGCATGTCCGCCTTCATGAACCATTGTGGTTACATCACTCATTTGTCCGGCCGCATTCATAAAAATAAAAGGCGCACCGCTTTCAGTTAATGGACAATTATATCCGCCAGGTGCTTTTCCTTTTCGGCTCTCCAAATCAAAATGTTTCAACTCATTCATTTTGCGCAGGCAATCTGCAAAGAAAGGATTGAGTTGCTCGAAACATTGAACTGATTTTTCATAGAGTTCCTGTCCGCCGATAAATGGTTTCAAGGGTTCTGTACCTTCTGCCTCAGCTTCCGTATCCCATGGACGAAGCGTATCCAGACCCAGCTTCTCCTTCTTGCGTTGATAGATTTTTTCGATCAGGGGAAGTACATGCAGTTTCACTGCTTCATGAAACTGAAAACAATCTTCTTTGGTGTAATCAAAGCGGCCCAGTTCTACAAATTTGTAATCGCGGTAATTCGCAAAGCCGGCGTTTTTGGCCACTTCATCCCTTTTCTGAATCAGTTGCGAATACAATTCATGCATGGCTTCTTTATCCTCTAATCTTCTGTCCTGAATTTTACGGTACACTTCTTCGCGAAGAGACCGGTCGTGACTTTCCAGAAATTTTGCTGCCTGTTGTAATGTGTATTCCTGGCCATTGACTTCAACGGTCATTTTCCCGGCGATGGCCCCATATTGCTGTTGCATCACACTTAGTTCTGCCTGCAAGGGAATATTGGCTTCCCGAAACAAATCAATATTCTTTTTTACACTACGGAGATAGGTAAAATATTTTGACTGATCGAGCTCTTGCGTAAATGGGCAATTAACCAGTTTTTTATTCAGTAAATCTGCATAAGGCTGTAAACGGGGCTGTATCTCCATGCAGAAATAGGTAAATGCCTCTTCCAGCGATTTATCGGTGGTATCACAAGTCATTTTAATCTGACGCCAGCAGGCATCTTCACTAACTACGGCTTCCAGTTCGCTCATATCCAGTAACCATTGTTCCAGATCAGCCCTTGACTGGATGGGTCTTTCGGCCAGGTTCTGAAAAAAGGGTTCCAGGGAGGCCCAATCGGTCATCCTGAAGTCTTTGCCAACAAAATGCCTTTCTAATTTTTTAATATCCGCGCTCAGTGTCATTGTATTCTGATTTTGAGTCACAAATTTAGCGCAACATATCCGTGGAGATGCAGGGAGAATGCTATTTTTACAAACTTTATCAAATCAGGATGGTTGTGCCGGATATTATACAGTTATTACCAGACAATATAGCGAACCAGATAGCAGCCGGTGAGGTGATTCAACGCCCGGCCAGTGCGGTGAAAGAGCTATTAGAAAATGCAGCCGACGCGGGTGCCACCGAAATACGCCTCGTAGTAAATGATGCCGGTAAAGCCCTGATACAGGTGATAGATAATGGAAAAGGAATGAGTGAAACGGATGCGCGTATGGCTTTTGAAAGGCATGCTACCAGCAAAATCCGGAATATTGAGGATTTGTTTCGTATCAAAACCATGGGGTTCAGGGGTGAAGCACTGGCTTCTATTGCCGCAGTTTCGCAGGTAGAATTAAAGACTCGAAGAAAAGAAGATGAACTGGGTACCTATATTGAGATTGAAAATAGTCAGGTGCTTAAGCAGGAAGTTTGCGCCTGCGCAGAAGGAACGAGTATCAGCATGAAAAATCTTTTTTTCAATGTACCCGCCCGCAGAAATTTTTTGAAAAGTAATGCGGCAGAAATGCGGCATATAGTGGAAGAATTTATCCGGGTATCGATGGCTTTTCCAACCATATTCTTTTCTCTTACCAGTAATGGACAGGAAGTATTTCATCTTGAAGCCGGTAGCCTAAAACAAAGAATTATTCAGATTCTCGGCACTCACTATAATGCCAAGCTGGTAAGTGTAAATGAGGAAACTGATTACCTGAATATCTATGGATTTGTTGGCAAACCCGAAACCGCCAGAAAAACCCGGGGTGACCAGTATTTTTTCGTGAACAGTCGTTTTATTAAAAGTGCTTATCTGAATCATGCGGTAAATGGTGCATTTGAGGGAATGATTGCCAAAGACAGTTTTCCCAGTTATGTTTTGTACATAGACCTCGACCCATCACAGATAGATATCAATGTGCATCCTACCAAACAGGAAATTAAGTTTGAGGATGAAAAGATCATGTATGCATTTGTACAGGCTGCCGTTAAACATGCCCTGGCACAATTCAGTATTGCTCCTTCATTGGATTTTACATTGAATCCGGAAATACAGGGACTGGATGCAATCAGCAAACCTTTTACGCATGATAAAAAAGAAGCGGCCAGTGCATCCGGACTATACAAAACATTTACCCAGAAAAACCAGGCGCACTTTATTGAAAGCAATCAGCAAAGCGAACTGAAACACTGGAAAGATTTTTTTACATCGCCTCAAAAAATTGAAGCTGTAGATAAACCCGTAACCCATAACACGCAACACGCAACTCTAAAAGTTCTCCCCGACACACCTTTATTACAATTACATAAAACCTATATCATAGCAGCAACCAATAATGGTTTTCTCCTGGTTCACCAACAATTGGCGCATGAACGCGTTCTGTATGAACGTTACAGTATTGCTGCTCATGGAAAACAAATGCCTACGCAAAAAAGTCTGTTTCCGGTAACCATTGAGTTAGCAGGATCTGATGCTGCTTTACTTGCCGATCTGCTACCCGATTTGGCAGCAATTGGCTATGAAGTAGAAATGTCAGGCAACCATCATTTTTTGATACAGGGTATACCTGCTGATGTAACAGCCGGCAATGAAAAAGATTCGATTGAATTACTGATTGAACAGTTTAAACATTTCAGCAGCGATATCAGTTTCAGCAAACGCGAAAAACTGGTTCGTTGCATGTCAAGACAACAGGCCATCAAAAGCGGTCAAACCCTTTCGCAAAAAGAAATGCTGGTATTGATCGAAGACCTGTTTACCTGTGGCAGTCCGAATGTAACGCCAACGGGAAGTCCGACCTATTTGGAATTTAAAGAAGATTACCTGGATAGGATGTTTGGAAGGTAGGGAATATTGAATAATGAATATTGAATATCGAACAAGGAATGATGAAGTATTCATCTCCTGCTAATATTTTTCGATGATGGCGCTTACTAATTTTTCTACTCCTTTTCTGATATTGGCAGCGCTGGTTTGATGGGCATTGACGAGTACGGAAAAAATCAACTCCCTTCCTTTATTGGTGATGATATAACCACTTAGGGCAACATGGTTACTTAGGGTACCTGTTTTGGCAAAGATGTGGCCGGCATAATTTTTATAACCACCACCCAATGTACCCGTTCCGCCGGTAGGCAGGATGTCTTTTATCCGTTCCCAGTTAAATTCCTTTTTCATTTGTGTAAGCACCCAAACAAAATCCTGGGGTGAGAATAAATTGTACCTGCTTAATCCGCTACCGTCTACCCATTTGGGTTTTTGGGGAAGTTCTTTCAAATCGCTTTTTAGAAGCGTGTCAATTATTTTAATATCGTTCATGATTCCGAGGCGTTCGTTACTTACCATCAGTAAGGTTTGTTCTGCAAAAAAATTATCACTTCTGTGCATCATAATCTTAAGCAGTGAATCTGTTGGTTGAGAATATATCTTAACCACATCCGGCAAACGATCGATTGCAAAATGTACCAGTTCTACTTTATTTTGTAGCGTGTCGTTTAGTAAACGAATGATCTGGTTACTGCCTGTATAAAATGGAATATCCGCAGAGGCAAAGGCCGTTTTTGAAGGCCTTACCGTAAAACTATCTGTGCCATATTCTCTCCGGATACTATATCCGGCTTTCATAGCGCTGATAGCTGATACTAATGATTTTGCAAAATTGGCGGGTTGGGAATGAAAACCTCCGGACTGTCTGAACTGAACAATATTTCCATAGATCGGCATTAGGCTTCTTTCTGCCATGTAATCATTATTATAATCATCCCATGCCCAGCCGGCCCCCAGAGAATTATCTTTCCAATTATTATCTGTCAGCAAGATTTTATTTTGCTTTTTCAGGAAATTAAAAACCGGTTGATTTTTAAAATCGGGATGCAAAAAACTGGCATCTCCATTTGCTTCCACTTCAATGGTGCCATTTCCTTTATCAACATATCTTAACCCTACCAAACTATCTCCGAGATATTTCATCGCTGCATAACAGGTGAAAAGCTTGGTATTACTCGCCGGAACAAAAAATTTATCTCCCTGGTAATTATATAGATACTTGTCTGTAGCTGGTTCATATACACTAATACCAATATGAGCAGGAGCAAAATCGGGGTTGTTGAAAATATCCTGTTTCGCTTCTCTGGCAATTTGCTTATTCACACTACAGGAAGCCAATAAAGCGCAAAAACAACTTATTATCAGTAGAAAGCGAGTAAATTTTCTCATTTGGTGGAATTAATCAGGTGTAATTTACTCCATTCATCAAATTGTAAAGCATCAAATGCTATTGAATTAGTAAATTCATCTCCCTAAAAACTGTTTTATGAACGCCAAATCCTTATTACTGATAACAGGAATGCTTTCCTGTTCTGCTTTTGCCTTAGCCAATACAGGCGATAAACATCCTCCGGATACTAAAATTAAATACATTGATAAAGGCAATATGAACCTTGCTGTTAAACCAGGGAATAATTTTTATGAATATGCCAATGGAACCTGGGTTAAGAATAACCCAATTCCTGCTTCCAAAACACGCTGGGGAAGTTTTGATGAATTGAGAGAAGAGAGTTCAAAGCGTCTTCAAATTCTTTTAGAAGATGCTGCAAAAAATACTGGTCGTGATAGAAAAACACAGATCATCGGTGATTTTTATGCAAGCGGTATGGATAGTATGGCGATTGAGGCAAAAGGTTACCAGCCCATTAAGGCAGATCTTGACAGGCTGAATAATATTACCAGTAGTGCAGATGTTTTACGGGAAGTGATTACACTTCGTACTAACGGCATGGGTAATGCATTGTTTGGTTTGAATATTGGTCCCGACAGGAAAAATGTAACTGTCTATATCCCATCCCTGGGTCAGGGAGGAACCAGTTTACCGGACCGGGATTATTACCTGAAAGATGAAAAAAGAAACCTGACGATTCGGGATGCCTATAGAAAACATTTGCAAAAAATGTTCAGTCTGGTGGGGGAAGATGATGCCACTGCTACCGCCAGTGCCAGCGCAGTTCTCAAAATAGAAACGGCTTTGGCTGCTGCCCAAATGAGTCGTATACAAATGCGTGACCCTAACGCAACCTACCATAAATTTTCAGTGCAGGCTTTCAGTAGCACTACCCCAAATATGAATTGGGTAAGTATTCTGACTGATTGCAAAATAAATGGTGCCGACAGTTTTTTAGTTGGTAATCCGGCTTTTATTAAAGCCGTGAATGATATGCTGGTATCCGTTCCGGTTAACGAATGGAAAGCTTATTTACGCTGGAACCTGATAAAAAGTGCTTCTCCCTATTTGAGCAGTGCTTTTGTAAATGCTGATTTTGAATTTAATAGTGTACAAACCGGGCAAAAAGTTCAAACACCACGCTGGCAGCGTATGAGCAGTCTGATAGACAGGATGCTGGGTGATTTGGTTGGGCAGATTTATGTGGAGAAATATTTTAAACCCGAGGCGAAGGAATATATGGTTAAACTGGTGGATAATCTGCAAAGCACATTTGCGGATCGGATTAAACGGTTAGACTGGATGAGCGAAGAAACCAAAATAAAAGCCCTGGAAAAACTGAATGCCATTACTAAAAAAATTGCCTACCCTGATAAATGGAGAGAGTATCAGGGTATCAGTGCGTCAAAAAATGATTTTTATGCGAATGTGCGCAGTGCCAGCATTTGGTTTTACAATTTTAATGTAAATAAGATGGGTAAGCCGGTTGACAGAAAAGAGATGGGAATGACACCACCTACCATCAATGCTTCCTATAATCCATCCAATAATGATATTACTTTCCCGGCCGGTATTCTTCAGTTTCCTTTCTTTGATTTTGGGGCAGATGATGCCGTAAATTATGGCGGTATTGCGGCGGTAATCGGGCATGAAATGACACATGGTTTTGATGACCAGGGAAGACAATTTGATGCTGTTGGGAATTTAAAAGATTGGTGGACAAAACCGGATGCAGATAAATTTAAAGCAAAAGCCAACCAGGTAGTCGCGCAATACAATGCATTAACTGTATTGGATACAGTGCATGTAAAAGGCGAGTTAACCCTGGGAGAGAACCTGGCTGATCTGGGTGGTTTGAGTATGGCTTATGAGGCTTTTAGTAAAACAGAGCAGTTCAAAAAAGGGAAAAAGATTGATGGCTTTACGCCACAACAACGATTCTTTTTAAGCTGGGCTCAAATATGGAGAAACAATACTTTACCGGAAACGACTGATCAACTCATCAGAACTGATCCACATTCACCCGGCATCCATCGTGCCAATGCACCGGTTACCAATATTGATGCCTGGTATGAAGCATTTAATGTAAAAGAAGGGGATGACATGTATAAACCGGCAGACCAGCGTATTCGCATCTGGTAGTTGATTTAATATAGAAGCAGTAAGTAGTTAACTGATGAACTCTTTAGTAATTAGTTTGCGACTTACTGCTTTTTTAAATCCTTTCAGCAGCACGCATCCATCTTTCCGGGATATCGTTTTTGCAGGCAGTCAGATAGTCCTGGTAGCTACAGGCAACAAATTTACCGTCGTATAATTTCATCCACCACCTGCCTGTTCGTTTACTCTGCAGAAAAATAGTTTCTACTTCTGCAAAAGCCATGGTGAATTCATTGAATTCCGTTCTGTTATCAAGAGCAGCTTCCTGTTTTCCTTTTTGAATACCATCCATTACATACCACAGCATATGAGAAATCTGTTTGGCTGTTAACTGATGAACATCCTGCTCTGCGATATATCCGTAGATACCGATACTGCTGCAATGATGGCTCATACCTGCATATTGCATCAAAGTACAGGCTTCTTCTCCATTAAATCCATTGGGTGTAATATAATTTGCCGGTGCGTGAGCATTTTGTATAGCAGCTATATCAAAACTGAACATTTCACTGTTACGGATAGCCGGTTCCATTTCTTCTATGGCTTCCTTAACCTTTCCTACCCGGTAACAATCAAATCCCAGTTTATGAATGGTTTCAAGCATATCCGGGTGCATAAAATAGCTCTGGAAACCGATATGGGTATAATGCTTAAGGTGATTTGGCATACCGGTAAACATTTCTACTAAAAATTGATCAGCGGGTAATACACTTTCCATGTCGAGATCAATTCTTGAATCCACGCAAACTGCATCAATGATTTTATTCAAAGCACCGTAAGCATGGTATTGCGCAAGCGTTGTATCATGTGACCCGCCAAGAATAATCACTTTCTTTCCCTGCTCAATCAGTTCACGAACAACGGTTCGCAAAGCCGCATAACTATCCTGTAAACTGGCACCACATTTTACATTACCCAGGTCAGCCAGTTTCACCTCTGTATGCCAATGAAATAATTTATAAAATTCAGCTCTCACCTGATCAGGTGATTGAGTTTGGGTAAACTGCATTCCGGCTCCCCTCATTTCACCACAACCCACCAATACCAGATCCACATCAGTTATATCCGGAAGCGATTCTTCATACACTGCAATGTGTTTGCCTAGTTGTGTATCCTTGAAACCCTCATCATTAGATATTTGTGCAATATTAACCGGTTCGAGAAAATCTATCAGCGTATCTAAAGACATGTAAGCATTATTTGCATACCTGAAACGTATTTATACAGGGTATTATTGTTTCCAGTCAGCACAAATACAATCCCTGCAAACTAACAAAATGGATGATTAATTCGGGAAGCCTGCCTCTGTGAGAAATCAGTCTGTGTATTTATAACCTACTCCTCTTACCGAATGAAAATAACGGGGATTACGGCTATCCTCTTCAAAATATTTACGAAAACTCAGGATAAAATTGTCGATGGTACGGGTAGTGGGATATACATTATACCCCCAAACCACCTGCAAAATTTTTTCTCTGGTTACTACATCATTCTTATTTTCTATCAACAGTTTCAGAAGCATGACTTCTTTTTTGCTGAGTTCAACTTTTTGTCCGTTCCAGGTAATCGCATCCTGGGCACGAAAATCAATCTTATTATTACCAAAATCGTATATATCACCAATGGTATCTTTTACCTGTATTTTTTTATTCTTTTGGATCAACTTGCTTACCCTGATCAAAAGTTCTTCCAGGTTAAAAGGTTTGGTGATATAATCATCTGCCCCTTTTTTCAGGCCTAGTACCTTATCCTCGCTCCTATTCCTTGCACTCAGCATCAGGATAGGCACTTCGTTATTATTCACTCGTATTCTTTCGGTCACACTAATGCCATCAATTTCAGGCAACATAATATCCATAATAATCAGATCAAAATACTCATTACTCACTTTTCTTAATGCTTCTGTTCCATCGAAAGCTGAACTCACTTCATATCCATCCATTTCCAGGTTAAGCCTGAGGGCTTCATGAAGATTTTCTTCATCCTCAACAATTAATATAGTAGACTTATTTTCTTTCATTTTATTTGAAATGTAACCGTAAAATTAGTGCCTGTTGGGGAATTATCCTTCACAGCAATATATCCATGATGTCCCTGAACGATCTTCTGGCATAAATAAAGTCCCAGCCCTGTTCCTTTTGCTTTCCGGGTGTTTTCATTTCCCGTTCGATAGAATTTCTCGAAGATTTTCTTTTTTTCCGTATCGCTAATTCCCTGTCCTTCATCTATAACAGTCAATTGTATCTTTTGGTTCTCTTCCTGTAAGGTAACCGTAATGACAGACTCTTTGGGAGAATATTTCAAAGCGTTTTCTATGAGGTTATTTACCAGCATCTGTAATAACAAGGTTTCTCCGTTTATATATATACTTTCAGCAATTTTTTCAGTGATCTTCCGCTGGGGATATCGATTAGCAAAATCATCAATACATCCTTCTACCAGATCGGATAGATTGATTTCTTGTTTTTGAGAGGAATACAACCCTGAATCCAGCTGGGAAGCCAGCAGGATATTATTGCATAAAGTATTTAGCCTGTTAGCTTCCTGCAATGTGTTGGATATCAGTTTTTGTTGTTTTTCTTCTTCCAGTTTTCTTTTCTGCAGGGTTTCCAGATTCAGTTGTGTGATGGCAATCGGTGTTTTTAATTCATGGGTTACCGCCATCATAAAATTTTGCTGTTGTTGCGATAATCGCAACTGTCTTCGCGTTGCACGAAACACAAATACAGCCCCCAGGATAATCAACGCCAGAAAAGTAAATCCCTCCGCCAGGTACTGCGTGGTTTTTCTTTTTTTTGCCTCTTCAATAAATAGATATTTTTGATGATATACCGGGTCATTTGTTTGTAAACTACTGACACTGATTTTTGAAATGACTTCGTTTTGTTTTTCAAGAGCCGTGTACCAATACAATAAAGCCGCAATCATATATACCAGTAATACCCAATATACGATGGTTACCACTACCTGTTTCTGTTGTTGTGGCTTAAAAAAACTCATAGCTTTTGTTTTTCTACCCGGATACCAGCGTTCAGCACATACTGTAAAGGGTCTTCCCGCATATTTTGTTGCAGGGTAAAACTGTATACGCCTTTCTTAAGTTTTACCGGTGTGCGGGTAATGCGAACGCGGTGATCAAATACATCATCCATCCCCGTTCCCAACCAGCCTTTTTTGTTATTGGCTAATTGAACATTTACCTGCTGATTACGAACTGTATCACCCGGGGCTTTTGTAGCAATATTCAGCCAAATATTATTGAAATGGTAGGCATCCTCATGACGAATTACCACATAGATCTGGTAAAGCGATACTGTATCGTCGATATTGAAAGTAAAACTGCATGGGTTATTGCTTTTCCATACATGCTCGGGGAAAAAAGTATTTTTTTCAAATACATCCAGTGTACTGCATCCTGATAGCAGGGCTATGATACAAATGGCTCCAAAAAAATTTCTCACTGAAAATGATTTGGTACAAAGATAAAGAAAGCCGGGCTTAACAGAGTTATGATTGAAAAAGGGGAATATTACAGAACATTCAATATCTGCTCTTTTGCTTTTTCAAGCTCATCTTTCATCAATATCACACATTTCTGAATAGTGGCATCATTGGCTTTAGAGCCGGTGGTATTGATCTCTCTTCCGAATTCCTGCAGTATAAAGGACAATTTTTTCCCTTTGGCGGGCTCTTTTTCCGCTAAGATTGCACGGAAATAATCGCAATGGTTTTTTAAACGAACCTGTTCTTCACTGATATCAATTTTTTCAATATAATAAATCAGTTCCTGTTCCAGGCGGTTGGCATCGTAATTCTCCTTACCCACATGTTCTTCCAGTAATTTCACCAGTCCTTCTTTCACTTTTATTCTTCGCTGGGGCTCCATTTCGGCAATGGTTGTCTGGAGTGATTCAATATTGGAAATACGCAATAATAAATCGGCTTCAAGCGATTTACCTTCATCTATCCTGTGTTCATTGAGTTGAAAAATTGCTTCTTTCAACACTTTTTCAAAACCCTTCCACTCTTCATCAGAAAGCATTTCTGTAGAGGGGGTAATCACATCGGGTAATTTTAGAATGGTACTCAGGATATCTCCCGTTTGCAGGTTCAGTTCTGCAGCCAGTTTTGCTACGGGTTCAAAATACGCTTTGGCTAAATCAGTATTGATAGATACGGGTTTGGAAGCACCATTTTGTTTAATAGTGATAATGCATTCCACACTTCCTCTTTGCAATGCTTCATTGAGCAGGTTGCGCACTTCAAATTCAAAAGGTTTGAGTAGTGCCGGGATATTCAACCTGAGATCGAATTGCTTACCATTCAGGGATCGCAGCTCTACCAGAAATGTTTTATCGGCCAGTGTCTGTTCAGCCCTGCCGTAACCCGTCATGGAATGTAGCATAATACAATGTTATTTGGTAAATGTAACTGAACGGGATGAATAATAGGCAGAATACCTGACTATCCCTATACAGGTTTCCATCCTAAAAATCAATACCCACCCATTTTCTTTTACTCTTTTCGTATTTCTCAAAATCAAATTTATATAATTTACCCGGGCGATGGGGTACATCCTGCTCCATCTCATTGATATCAATCAGCAGTTCCATGGAAGCAAATTTTTTCCGGAAATTGCGTCTGTCAAGTGTTACGCCCAATATGGCTTCATACAGATTTTGTAATTCGCGAAGAGAAAATTTATCCGGCAATAAGTTAAAACCAAGCGGATGCTCCTGTATTCGCTTTTGCAACCATCTGTAACAAACATCCAGTATTTCTTTGTGATCAAAAGCCATTTCTTCCAGTGTAGATACATCATGCCAATGGAGATCATTTGCATGAATTTTTAGTTCATGGTGATTGATATTTAACAAAGAGCAGTAAGCTACGGTAATTACCCTGCCACCCGGGTGACGGGATGGATGCCCGAAAGATCTTACCTGATCAAGGAATACATCATTCATTCCTGTTCTTTCTTTCAGTATGCGATAGGCTGCATCATCCAATTCCTCATTGTTTTTCACCATATCTCCTAACAAGGAAAGTTTACCTACGTAAATCTCGAGATCGCTCTTAATAAGCAGTACTTTCAGCTTATTTTCTTCGAAGCCAAATATCACACAATCTACCGTAAGGGGAACTTTGGGGTATTCTTCTACCAGCAGAACAGCGTCTTTAATCAGGTGCGGTTCGTGAAAAACCAGATCGGTATTTTTTTTCTTCATTTCAATCAATTAATCCAATGGCGGGGAGTTGCAATCGATACCGCGGCAACAAGATACAAAGTTTCACAATTATGCGCATAAATTTACAGGCAGTTTCTATTTATCCAGCCAAACTGACCCTTATCTTTATCAGCGAATAATGAAGTATGTACGGTACCGAACAGATACAAAAATTACAAAAATCAACCCTGTCTTTTTTGCAACAAACAAGCGTGCAAAACAGTGTTGTACCTGTCAATGAGATGGAACAGTTACGTGACCTGCTTCGGTTTCACGAATACCGGTATTATGTACTAAATGATCCCCTGATATCCGATTCTGAATACGATTCACTTTATAAATTATTACAAAGAACCGAACAACTTTATCCCGATCAGGTATCACCCGATTCTCCCACGCAAAGAGTAGGCAGTAGTCTTAACCAACAGTTTATCACTGTTCAGCACCTGGTTCCCATGCTGAGTCTGGATAATAGCTATAATGCCGATGACCTGATCGATTTTGACCGTAAAGCCAGGGAATTGAGTGAATTGGATTTGATTGAATACTGTATAGAACCCAAATTTGATGGCGCCAGTATTTCTCTGATTTACGAGAATGATCGACTGGTAAGGGCGGCTACACGGGGTGATGGCGTGGAGGGGGAAGACATTACTACCAATATCAAACAAATCAAGTCCATTCCATTAACTGCTGCTTTTTCAAGTTATGGTATCCGGCAGATTGAAATACGAGGCGAGATCATCATGAGCAAACAGGCTTTTCATGGGTATAATGCGCAATTGGTTGCACAGGGACTATCACCCCTTGCCAATCCGAGAAATGCAGCTTCCGGTAGTCTCAGAATGAAAGATCCACGTGAAGTAGCCCAGCGTAACCTCGATGCTTTTTTATACCATATCAGTTATTATATACGAGATGAGGAAACTACGCTTACTCATCAAAATAAGTCAACTCTATTAGATACCCATAGCGGTTCTCTTCAATTGTTATGGGAAATGGGGTTCCGTTCACCACAAAAAGAGAAAAAAGTAGTGAGGGGTATTGATGCAGTAATTGAGTACTGTCTGGATTTTGAAAAGATTCGTGATGATCTGGGATATGAAATCGATGGTATGGTAGTGAAAGTAAATGATATTGCTCTTCAGGAGAAACTGGGCATGACCTCCCATCATCCCCGATGGGCCATTGCTTTTAAATTTAAAGCGCGCCAGGCAACCACCAGACTTAGGGCCATTGAATTTCAGGTAGGCAGAACCGGAGCGGTAACGCCTGTGGCCAAACTGGATCCGGTTTACCTGGGTGGTGTAACCGTTTCCAGCATATCAGTACACAATGAAGAATACATTAAAGAGAAAGACCTGAAAATTGGTGATGCCGTTTTGATTGAACGTGCGGGAGATGTAATACCACAGATCGTTAAATCATTGCCTGAACTAAGGGATGGCACTGAACAGGAAATTCTGTTTCCGAAACAATGCCCCGTTTGTAAAAGCAAATTATTTAAAGAAGAAGGGGAAGCTGTATGGAGATGTATCAATATTGAATGCGAAGCACAGGTAGTTGAAAAGATTATCCATTTTGTAAGTAAAGATGCGATGGATATCAAAAGTTTTGGCGAAGCCAATGTTCGAAAATTTTATGAACTCGGATTTTTGAAAGATATACCCGGGATCTATCGACTTCCCTATGAACAAATAGGTGTGCTGGATGGTTTCGGGAAAAAAAGCCTGGAGAATTTACAAAATGCAATTCTTGTTTCTAAACAGCAGCCATTATACCGACTGATCTATGGTTTAGGAATCAGGTTTGTGGGAGAAACCACGGCAAAAACCCTGGCTAATGCTGTTGAAAATGTGCTGGACTTTACTAACAAAACAGAAGAAGAATTATTGATGCTCGAAGATGTAGGTATCAAGGTAGCGAAGAGCATTCAGCATTTTTTCCAGAATGAACAGAATATACAAATGCTGGGTGAATTAAAGGAATTGGGTCTGCAACTCCACAATGAAAAGAAAGAGGTATTGGCAGCCGGTGCATTAACAGGAAAAACATTTCTTTTTACCGGCACACTCGCCAAATTAAAACGCAGTGAAGCCGAAGCCATGGCCGAAGAACAGGGTGGTATTATTGTGAGCGGAGTAAGTGCCAAATTGAATTACCTGATAGTAGGCGAAGATGCCGGAAGTAAACTGGAAAAAGCCAAAAAAATCAACACCATCAAAATTATCACCGAAGACGAATTTCTATCCTTATTTTAAAAAAAGGGATATATGAACTTCGTTCCATTTTCAAATTTTCAAATTTTCAAATTTTCAAATTACCACCATGCTTAGTCCCGCAACACTCAACTTCCTTAAATCATTGAAGAAGAATAATAGTAAAGAATGGTTTGAGAAAAATCGTAAATCTTACGAATCCGCCAAAGAAGATTTTGCATCCCTGGTTACAAACGTAATTGCCCAATTCGGTAAAAAAGAAGCTGGGATTGCATCGCTTACAGCCAAAGACTGTTTGTTCAGGATTAATAGAGATGTTCGTTTCAGTAAAAACAAAGCGCCTTACAAAACCAATATGGGCGCGAGTATGAAAGCAGGTGGAAAAAAATCAAACCTGGCAGGCTATTACCTACATATCGAACCCGGTGGAAATAGTTTTGTAGGCGGCGGTTGCTATATGGCAGAACCGGATCTGGTAAAAAAAATCAGACAGGAAATCGATTATTCCTGGACCGAATTCAGCAAAATCATTAAGAACAAGAAATTTGTATCGCAATATGGCGATCTGGATAAAGGTGAAGGCATGTCGCTTAGTCGTGAGCCCAAAGGATACGAAAAGGAAAACCCGGCTATTGAATACATTAAATTGAAAAGCTGGATCGCTTTTACATCTTTAACGGATGAAGACTTGACCAGTAAGGATATTGAGAAAAAAATAATTGCGGCTTTTGAAACTTTACAACCCATGATTCATTTCCTGAACAGGGCCTTAGAAGAATAACCTTGTGCTGGTTGATCCGTTTCAAAAAAAATGCCCTGCGTTTCTCAACACAAGGCATTACCTTATCACTCACAAATTTATAGAAGGCCTTTACTCAATAAGTATTCGGCAATCTGTACTGCATTGGTTGCCGCGCCTTTACGAAGATTATCGCTTACAATCCACATATTGAGTGTATTGGGCTGTGTTTCATCTCTGCGAAGCCTTCCCACAAAAACTTCATCTTTTTCATGTGCCCATAACGGCATGGGGTATAACTGGCTGGCATCATCATTCTGAACAATTACACCCGGTGCATTTGACAAAATAGATTTTACTTCAGCGAGGTCAAAATCATTGGCAAACTCAACATTTACACTTTCACTGTGTCCACCAATCACAGGTATACGCACAGTAGTTGCCGTTACACGAATAGAGTCATCCTGCATGATTTTATTGGTTTCTTTCACCATTTTCATCTCTTCTTTTGTATAGCCATTTTCGAGGAATACATCAATCTGCGGGATTACGTTGAGATCGATAGGGTATTTATAAGCCATCTCTCCTTCAATACCCTTTCTTTCATTGAATAACTGGTCAACCGCTTTTTTACCGGTGCCTGTTACACTCTGGTATGTACTTACTACTATACGCTTAATCGTATATTTTGCATGCAAAGGTTGTAAAGCCACTACCATCTGAATAGTAGAGCAATTGGGGTTGGCGATGATATAATCTTCTTTGGTTAATACCGCTGCGTTTACCTCGGGCACCACCAGTTTTTTGGTTGGGTCCATTCTCCAGGCAGATGAATTGTCAATCACACGAATACCTGCTTCGGCAAATTTAGGCGCCCATTCCAATGAGGTGCTCCCTCCTGCTGAGAAAATAGCTACGGCAGGTTTGGCAGCAATACCATCATTCATGCTTACCACTTTGTATTTCTTTCCCTTGAACTCTACTTCCTTACCCACTGATTTTTCAGAAGCTACGGGAACAATTTCAGTTACGGGAAAATTACGTTCGGCTAAAACCTGCAACATTTTGGTGCCTACTAAGCCGGTGGCACCTACTACGGCTACTTTCATGCGTTATTTTTTAAGATGACTAAAAAAGAAAAGCCTTCCCGTTCCGGGAAGGCCTCTAACTATATTTGATATACAGATATGCAGAGATTCCTTCCCGTCAGAGAGGTTTCTTTATGCACTTTGTATGTTTCACTATTATCATTGCGTTGCGAAAATATGACCATTTAAGTTTGATGCAAAATATTTTTTATTCCTGCTATCTTTTAGATAACTGATGAAAACTATTTTTCTACACCAGGTTGATATCAAAATTAACTAATTGCACAAACTCATCCAGTCTCGCAGAGATATCTGCTTTATTGATTTCTCTTAAACGTGCTGTTCCAAATTTTTCAACACAAAAAGAAGCCATTGCACTACCTACTATAATAGCCGTCTTCATGTTTTCAAAAGAAATATCTTTTGTTCTGGCTATATGACCAATAAAACCACCGGCAAAGGTATCACCGGCACCGGTTGGATCAAACACGTCTTCTAAAGGCAAAGCGGGTGCAAAGAATACTTTGTCTTCATAAAACAATAAAGCACCATGCTCTCCTTTTTTAATGATGAGGTATTTAGGTCCCATTTTCATAATGGTGGCCGCGGCCCTTACCAAAGAAAAATCACCGCTTAGTTGTCTGGCTTCGCTATCATTTACCATCAGCACATCTACCATTGAAATGGTTTTTTTCAACTCATCCATGGCAATTTCCATCCAGAAATTCATGGTGTCCATCACGATTAATTTGGGACGGGTCTTTAATTGCTCAATTACACTGCGTTGTACTGCAGGAACCAGATTACCCAACATCAGGAACTCACAATCCTGGTAACTATCCGGAACAACGGGTTGAAAATTTTCCAACACATTTAACTGGGTATCCAAGGTGTCGCGCGTATTCATATCCATATGATACCGACCACTCCAAAAGAAAGTTTTTTCATCTTTCTTTATCTGCACTCCTTCCAGCGATACTTTACGATTGGCTAGTTCATCCAGTTCTGATTGGGGGAAATCTCCACCCACCACAGATATCTGTTTTACAGGGGTAAAGTTTGAGGCGCACCAGGCTATATAAGTACCTGCACCACCAATAATCCGATCGCTTTTTCCAAATGGGGTTTCAATGGCATCAAAGGCCATGGATCCGACAACGACTAAAGACATAATTAAGGTTTTGTTATCGGAGGGCGAAATTAGGGTATTGGTGGGGAAAAGGGTGGATTGGAAGGAGGTTTATTTGTGTTACGCGTTTCAAGGGAAACTAACAGTTGTATAATTTTTGAGGCAAAAGGTTGCTAACATACGTTAGTTAATTATATTTGTGTAATGGCCAGAATTAAAACAGACGATAAAAACCTGTCCCGAAAAGACGTAATTGTTACGAAAGCAGCATCCCTTTTTCGTGAAAAAGGTTTTAAAGCAGCCAGTATGCGTGATTTGGCTGAAGCGGTGGGTGTGGAAGCCGCCAGTTTGTATAACCATATCAAATCCAAAACCGAATTACTGCATGATCTCTGTTTTAATGTGGCAAATCGGTTTATGCATAAAATTGATGAGATAGAAGCTGAACCCATCAGTGCTATTGAAAAAATAGAAAAATTACTTCGATTCCATATCACAGAAATGATTGAGCATTATGAAGAAGTGTATGTAAGTGATCGGGAATGGAAACACCTGGAAGACCCTTACTTATCTAATTTCCAAAACCAGCGCAGGCTATATCGTAAACGTTTTGCCGCTATTATTGAAGCCGGTATACGCCAGAAAGAAGTAAAAGAAATTGATGCACCTACTGCTGTTTTAATTATGCTGCACGCGATTACGGGCATAGAAAGCTGGCACAGATCAACCCAAAAAATCAGTGCCGAAGCATTGGAAGATAATATGATCACCATATTGGTTGGCGGTCTTACCAACCGATAATTTTACTGCTACCTACAAAAAGTTCTATCAACAGCAGAAACATCATGTCAATTCACTTTCATTCCTTATTAATAAAAGAAGTTAGAAAAGAAACCCGGGATTGTGTTTCCATTACTTTTGACATCCCGACAGAGTTATCTGAAATTTTTCAATATAAGCAGGGCCAATACCTTACCCTGCGTGCAAACATACAAGGAGCAGAGGTTCGCCGATCCTATTCCATTTGCAGTAGCCCTTTAGATAATGAGTTGCGGATAGCGATCAAAAAGACGGAGCAGGGTGTTTTTTCTTCTTACGCAAATCAATATCTCAAAAAAGGAGACCGGCTAGACGTAATGCCACCAATAGGCAAATTCTTTACCGAACTCAATCCGGCCCACTCAAAACAATACACCGGATTTGCTGCAGGCAGTGGTATCACTCCTTTGTTATCCATCATCAAAACTACTTTAGCAACTGAGCAGCAAAGTTCGTTTACCCTGGTATATGGCAATCGCAATCGTCATTCCATCATTTTTAAAGAGGCGTTGGAAGCTTTAAAAAATCAGTACATAAACAGGTTCAGCATTATCTATATTTTATCAAGGGAAAAAACAGATGCGGCCATTAATTTCGGAAGAATAGATGCGGAAAAATGTAAACTACTTGGTGAAAAAAATATAGATATTTCGGGTACAGATGCATTCTTCTTATGTGGCCCTGATGAAATGATTTTCTCTGTTAAGGATGAATTGGAAAAATCCGGGGTTGACAAAAAGAAAATTCATTTTGAATTATTTACTACTCCGGATCAGCAGAAAAAGAATTTTGCCAAAAAAGATTTGGTTGAAAAAAATGAAGCGAAAAGTAAAGTAACCATCCGGCTGGATGGAGTATCTTTTGATTTTGATCTGGGGTTTGATGGACCAGCCATTCTTGATGCCGCATTAGAACAGGGAGCCGATCTGCCCTATGCCTGTAAAGGCGGGGTTTGTTGTACCTGTCGAGCAAAATTAATAGCAGGTGAAGTGGACATGGATGTGAATTATGGACTGGAACCGGAAGAAATAGAACAGGGTTTTATCCTTACCTGTCAATCACATCCCCGAACAGAAAAGATTATAGTTGACTTTGACAGTAAATAAAAATCACCGCAGGTAGTAAAAAAGCAAATAGTAAACAGCCTGAATTTTCTTGGCTTACTATTTGCTTTCTTTACTCTCTACAGTGAAACAATAAAAGAGATTTCAGATATCATTACGCGCTGCAGGTAACGCAACCTTCTTCCATACTACAGGTTCCTCCGTTAAGAAGCTGGTCTTCCACACTTACTGTTGCCCCTCCTTCAATTACTTTCAGGTTATGCTGATCGATCAATGGCTCGGTTGTTTTTCCTCCCTGTTTTTCAACAGTAAACTGCACCGCCTGTGAGGCTGCTTTGGAACGCAGGTAATACATCCCTGTTTTCAATCCTTTACGCCATGCATAAAAATGCATAGAAGTAAGTTTACTGGTGGTAGGTGCATCTACAAAAAGGTTCAGTGATTGTGACTGGCAAATATATGCGCCTCTGTCAGCAGCCATATCAATAATGGTACGCTGCTTAATTTCCCATACAGTTTTGTAGATCTCTTTAATTTCTTCAGGTATCCCATCAATTTTCTGAACTGATCCGTTATGCGACATGATACTGTTCTTCATTTCATCATTCCATAAATTCAGGTCAATCAGGTCTTTAAGAAGGTGTTTATTCACCACTACAAATTCTCCGCTCAATACCCTGCGAACATAGATATTGGAAGTATAGGGTTCAAAACATTCGTTATTACCCAGAATTTGTGAAGTGGAAGCAGTAGGCATTGGTGCAACCAACAGAGAGTTCCGCACACCAAATTTGATTACTTCATCTTTCAGGCGATACCAATCCCAACGAAGGGTTGGTTCCACACCCCACATATCAAATTGGAAAATACCTTTTGAAACAGGTGACCCCTTAAAGCTTTCATAGGCACCATCTATTTTTGCCAGATCCTTGCTGGCTGTCATACCTGCAAAATAGATAGTTTCAAAAATTTCCCTGTTCAACTGTCTGGCTTCTTCGCTTTCAAAAGACAAACGCAAGAGAATAAATACATCTGCCAGTCCCTGTACACCCAGCCCAATAGGACGATGGCGCAGGTTTGAATTTCTGGCTTCTTCTACAGGGTAATAATTATTATCAATAATCCTGTTCAGATTTTTGGTTGCCTCGTAGGTTACTTCATATAGTTTTTCGTGATTGAATTTTCCATCTATCACAAATCTTGGCAATGCTAAAGAAGCGAGGTTACAAACAGCTACTTCATCCGGTGAAGTATATTCAATAATCTCTGTACAAAGATTGGAGCTTTTAATAGTGCCCAGGTTTTGCTGGTTACTTTTTCCGTTAGCCGCATCCTTATACAATAAATAAGGTGTTCCAGTTTCTATCTGGGCTTCCAGTATGGCAAACCATAATTCCTGTGCCTTGATCGTTTTACGGGCTTTCCCTTCTTTTTCGTAACGGGTATATAATTTTTCAAATTCATCACCCCAGCATTCATGTAAACCAGGGGCTTCATTTGGACAGAATAAACTCCATTCACCATCTGCTTCTACGCGTTTCATAAACAGATCCGGTATCCACAAAGCATAGAAAAGATCGCGGGCACGCATTTCTTCTTTACCATGATTTTTACGCAGGTCAAGAAATGCAAACACATCCGCATGCCATGGTTCAAGATAGATGGCAAATGCACCTTTTCTTTTTCCACCACCCTGGTCAACATAACGGGCTGTATCGTTAAATACTTTCAGCATAGGAATGATCCCGTTACTGGTTCCATTGGTTCCGCCAATATAACTGCCTGTTGCGCGAATACCATGAATAGCCAAACCGATACCGCCAGCGCTCTGTGATATTTTTGCTGTTTGTTTTAGTGTATCATAAATTCCATCAATACTATCATCTTTCATGGTAAGCAGGAAGCAACTACTCATTTGCGGTTTCGGTGTACCGGCATTGAATAATGTAGGTGTTGCATGCGTAAACCATCTTTCACTCATCAGGTGATAGGTTTTGATCGCACTTTCAATATCATCTTTATGAATACCAATGGCTACACGCATATACATATGCTGCGGACGTTCGGCAACTTTTCCATCTATTTTTAAGAGGTAAGATTTTTCAAGTGTTTTAAATCCAAAATAATCAAAGCCATAATCTCTGTCATAAATAATCGTGCTATCCAGTAATTCAGCATTATCCATGATTATCTGATATACATCATCGGCAATTAATGGAAGGAATTTGCCGCTTCTTTCATCCTGGCAATCGTATAGCAATTTTGAAGTTGCAGAAAAACTCTTGATTGTATTTTTATGCAGGTTACTAACGGCTATCCTGCTGGCCAATAATGCATAATCCGGATGTTTTACCGTAAGGGCTGCCGCTGTTTCTGCTGCCAGGTTATCGAGTTCCGTAGTAGGTACCCCATCATATAAACCCTCAATTACTTTTTTAGCAACATCCACTGCATTTACAAAACGCCTGTCCAGTCCATAACACAATTTCTCAATCCGCGCAGTAATCTTATCAAATTTTACACTTTCGCTTTTCCCGTTTCTTTTAACTACGTACATATCTCTTATCTATTAAATGTGATTGTATTCTTTTTGAACTGGTATTTAAAAATCTTCTTCGAGAGAAAAAGTCTGTGCATCCCGATTTCCGCCCATCACACCTGCTTTCTGGTAATCGCCCACTCTTTTCTCAAAGAAATTGGTTTTACCTTCCAGGGAAATCATTTCCATAAAATCGAAGGGGTTGGTAGCCTGGAACATTTTCGGATAACCCAGTTCACCTAACCATCTGTCTGCCACAAATTCAATGTATTGCTGCATCAGTTTGGCGTTCATTCCTATCAATGCCACCGGCAAAGCTTCGGTAATGAATTCTTTCTCTATGGCTACCGCATCGCTGATGATACTATAAACTTGTTCCTGTGATAATTTATTGTTTAACATGCCATATAATAAACAGGCAAATTCGCAATGAAGCCCTTCGTCCCGGCTGATCAGCTCATTACTGAAGGTTAATCCCGGCATCAGGCCCCGTTTTTTCAACCAGAAAATAGAGCAGAAGCTACCACTGAAAAAGATCCCTTCTACCGCTGCAAAAGCTACCAGACGCTCGGCAAAACTGCCGTTCTGGATCCAGCGTAAAGCCCAGTCCGCTTTTTTCTTTACCGCATCAATGGTATCTATTGCATGAAAGAGCCGATGCTTTTCGTTGGGGTCTTTAATATAGGTATCTATTAATAAGGCATAGGTCTCAGAATGGATATTCTCCATCATGATCTGGAAACCATAAAAACAACGGGCTTCCGGCAACTGAACCTCGCTCATAAAATTAACGGCGAGGTTTTCATTTACGATACCATCACTGGCCGCAAAAAAAGCAAGCACATGTGAAATAAAATGACGCTCCCCATCATTCATAGCCGCCCAGTCTTTTCCGTCACTACCCAGGTCAATTTCTTCGGCAGTCCAGAAACTGGCTTCATGCTTTTTATAGAGTTCCCAAACTTTCGGGTAATTAATAGGCAGGATCACGAAACGATCTTTGTTTTCTCTCAGCAATAATTCATTCTCGTTGGGCATTATACAAAATTGTGCGGTGACTAATTTTCCCGGATAGTTGAGAGGTGCTGATTACAAGAGGAACGAATTCCATGCGTGTACTCAGTTCACCGCTTTTCACCCGAAAGCATCTAACAGTTGATTTACGGCAGGTCTTCTGACTCGTTCTATCTTTTAAATACCTTCCCGCTTAGACAGCTTTCACTATTATCTAAACAGTGGCAGAAGATTTAAAATCTGGAAATAATGATTGCAAATGCTCATTACCACCAAGAACTTACAGCTGCGGGGACAGTCCCGAATTCTCATCGGATTCCCTTTTAATACGGCCATATCTTGCAAAACATCACCGTAACCATAAATGCCCTACAAGAATACTATACTATATTAATTTTTGATGAAGGAATTATTAACCTTCTGTTGAAAAGAAGTTGGAACGCAATCAGGCATTGTATTTGACCCGCCAGGGCAGCAGGGGGAAGTTATTTTTGGACAATTTGGGGAGAATTTTTTCCGCAGAATCCGTATTTTATTGTATCAAAACGGGTAGCAGTATTTTCTGCCAGATAGCATAGCCTTTTGCATTCATATGCAGACTGTCGGCCAGAAATATTTCCGGGTTAACGCGTCCATCCGGAAGCAACATGGCATTATGTATATCTACATAAATTGCTTGGGGCTGCTTTTGCAGAAACTCACTAATCAATTGATTGGCCTTCCGGATTTTGGGTTCCAGTCTCCATCTGCTGGGACTTGGCTTTAACGACACAAATACAATTTGTACTTTATTATCATGAACACGAATAGAATCCAACAATTCTTGAAAACGTTTCAAAACGAGGTCGGATGTAATGGTATCTGAAGAAGCCAGGTCATTTTCACCGCAATAGATAATGATCTGTTTTGGTGCATACGGATAAATAATATCGCCGGCATATCTGATTACATCCGGCAAAGATGAACCCCCAAAACCCCTGTTAATAATTGGATAATTTGGAAAATAATTCTGTATATCAGTCCATTTAGTAAAGGAGGAACTGCCTATAAACAAAATGGATTGTCTGGGAGGCATTTGCTGGCTGTCTTTCATTTTAAATGCCTCAATCTCCTTCCAAAATGGAGGACGCTCCTGAACCGAGGTGCAAGAAAAAACCGTTACTGCAACAAAAACGGTGAATAGCAGCCTGGTCAATAATTTCATACCGCAATTTACGTAGCTCCTTAATGATTAAAGAATAATTAAAAAAAAGATAGATAAACTAACAACCCGACTCAATTGACTTATTTTTAATGCTAACAAATGTTAGCATTTAGAATTTCTTCCCTATTTTTGAAACTGAACTTTTCACCCAAATGGAAATGACACCCGAAAATATATTTGAAGACAAGGTTGCCAAGGAGATCAAGATTGAGCCCAGGGATTGGATGCCGGAAAAATACAGGCAAACCCTAATCAGGCAGATCAGTCAGCATGCGCATAGCGAAATTGTGGGTATGCTGCCCGAAGGAAACTGGATAACGCGCGCTCCCAGCCTACGTAGAAAAGTAATTCTTTTGGCAAAAGTGCAGGATGAAGCCGGTCATGGTCTCTATTTATATTCGGCTGCAGAAACCCTGGGTATCAGCCGGGATGAAATGTATGATCAATTACATACCGGTAAAGCAAAATATTCATCCATCTTTAATTACCCCACACTCAGCTGGGCCGATATCGGTGCCATTGGATGGTTAGTGGATGGAGCGGCTATCATGAACCAGGTTCCGCTTTGCAGAAGCAGTTTCGGTCCTTATGCACGAGCCATGGTAAGAATTTGTAAAGAAGAAAGTTTTCACCAACGCCAGGGCTTTGAAATATTATTAACCCTTTGCAGGGGAACAGAGGCACAACGCAAAATGGCGCAGGATGCGATTAACCGCTGGTGGTGGCCCAGCATTATGATGTTTGGCCCAAAAGATGATGAGAGTCCGAATACTATCCAAAGTATGCGTTGGAAAATCAAACGCTTTTCCAATGATGAGTTGCGTCAAAAATTTGTGGATGTATGTGCTGAGCAGATCAAAACACTCGGGTTATCTATTCCGGATGAAAATCTGAAATGGAACGAAGCCACCCAACACTATGATTTTGGTGCGATTGACTGGAACGAATTCTGGCAGGTGGTACAAGGCAACGGCCCTTGTAATAAAGAAAGATTACAGGCAAGAAAAAAAGCATGGGAAGAGGGTGCCTGGGTAAGAGAAGCCGCCAATGCTTATGCAGAAAAAAGAAAAGCAAGAGAGAATATACAGGCAGCTTAAAATGATTTATAAAAAATCCTTAGTATGAGTGATTCAGAAAAAGCAGGCACCACACAAGCAAATGGAGCCTGGCCCTTATGGGAAATATTTATCCGAAGCCGCCAGGGTTTAGATCACAAACATGTGGGCAGTCTGCATGCGGCAGATGCACAAATGGCCATTGAAAATGCTCGTGATGTATATACCCGAAGAATGGAAGGAATCAGTATTTGGGTAGTAGAAAGTAAATATATCCATGCCAGCAATCCGTCCGAAGCGAGTGCTTTGTATGATCCTGCCGATGACAAAGCATACCGTCATCCCACTTTTTATCATTTGCCGGATGAATTAAAGCATATGTAAGAATATAACAGGCATTCTATAGAATACGAAAATCGATGCCTTAATTTTCTTTAGACAAATTTTCAAAACGAATTACAGATAATTTACCGAATCATACATGTCAAAAGCATTAGTATCCTATCTTCTTTCTCTGGCTGATAATAATCTCATACTGGGGCATCGTACCAGTGAATGGTGCGGTCATGGACCTATATTAGAGCAGGATATCGCCATTACCAATATGGCATTGGATTGTATTGGACAGGCAAGAAATTTTTACCAATATGCTGCAGAGCTTATAGGAAATAACACAACAGAAGATTCTCTGGCTTATCTCCGGGACACTACTGATTTTACCAATTGCTTATTGGTTGAATTACCCAATGGAGATTGGGCGCAAACAGTTTTACGTCATTTTCTATTCAGTACTTACCAATACTATCTATACCAACAGCTTCAGAATACCAGTAATCCGCAGTTAGCGGCGATTACAGAGAAAGGGTTAAAAGAAATGGCTTACCATGTTCGATGGAGCAGCGAATGGGTGATTCGTTTGGGGGATGGTACAGAAGAAAGTAAAGACAGAATTTTACAGGCATTGGATACTGTCTGGGGTTATACGGGTGAATTATTTCAACCGGCAGATTTTGACCTGAAGGCCCAGCAGGAAGGTTGGGGTGCTGATCTGTTACTGGTAAAAAGAAACTGGGATGAAAAAATAAAAGCTGTTTTTGAAGAAGCCACCATTCCTATGCCAGCCACTACCTGGATGCATGCAGGTGGCAAGCAAGGAAAACATACAGAACACCTGGGATTTATTTTGGCTGAGATGCAATTTTTGCAAAGAGCTTACCCCAACTCGGAATGGTAATTCTTTTTTTGAAATAAAAAATAAATGGATAGTATCAACCTGCCGGTTACATTGAGTGAATTGTCTGACCCCTTGCATATAAAAGTCAGAGAAATTCTTGCAACCGTATCTGATCCGGAAATACCCGTATTATCCATTATCGACTTGGGTATCATCAGGGATATTTCCATCAGCCAGGAAAATGAAAGCAATGGATCTGAAATTACCCTACAAATTACGCCTACCTATACCGGTTGTCCTGCCATCGATACCATAAAAATTTCTATCCGTATGGCATTACTGGAAGCTGGTTTTAAAAAGATCAATATCATCGAAGTTTTATCCCCTGCATGGACAACCGACTGGATCACTGAAAAAGGAAGAGAAAACCTAAAAGCCTATGGTATTGCGCCGCCACAATACCAGCAATCGGTTTGTTCTCCCGATTCCTTTCAGAAAGAAGAAGCGATTCAATGTCCATTATGTAATTCGTATCACACGAGATTGGTTTCGCAATTTGCCAGCACAGCCTGTAAAGCACTTTATCAGTGCAATGATTGTAAAGAACCTTTTGATTATTTTAAATGTCATTAAACTCGTTCATCATAGCTTCATCACTATTCATAAAAAAGGTCTGCAGATAGATACCTGCAGACCCTTTTCAAAAATAATTTGCTAATTCTTTCTGTTATTTTTTCAAGTGATACCATTTTTCATCCAGTCCTTCATTGATTTTCACAGCATAATTTTCAATCTGAACATCTACCGGTCCAAAACTGAGATTTAATTTAGAAGGATATTTAACACCGGCAAATTCCTGGTATTCTGTAACCAGCACAGTTGCTTTTGCATCTTTCCGGATACTACTTCCATAGGCTTTCATCATGCTTGCAAAACCCGTTAAGTTAGCAGCCATTTCACCGGTAGCTTCCATTTGTTTTACCAAAAAAGTCTGGCTATCGATGTAATACATGATTACCTGTCCGGTTTTCAAAGTCATTTTTATTTTGAAGCAAGGCACTTTTTTGATTTTTTCTGTACCTAATAATTCTGCTTTATGCCCTTTCGCTGCAAAATTCTCCAAATCACCAAAAGCACCGGCACAATCCAGTTCATACTGCTCTGAAGCCAGTTCTTCATTAGAAAGTTTGGTGATGGTGGGTTGTGGGGCATCGCCTACCGGTCCGCCTGGACCACCCGGGCCACCGCCTCCAAAACCCCTCATTGCTGGGATATAAATAAAGCCGGCTGTATCGGTAACCATGGTAAAACTTTCACCCATTCCCATGATTCCACCAATCTGTCTGCGAAATAATTTTCCTTTTTCCCTTACCAGTGTTAGAGAAAGTTCTATCGGCTGGCCCATCATGCCCATTTTAACTGTGCTGTTTACTTCCAGTTGCTTGATTCCCTCCAGTTTCTCCCTGCCCCCAACGGCAGTTTCATATTTAGCCAAAATCTCATCCGCCGTTTGCGATTGGGCGCTAAATCCTATCGCCAATAGAAACAAACCCGTGATTATTTTTTTCATATACTTACTTTCGTTTAAGATTATAGAGTGTCAAATGTACTGTCTGGCAGCTATTTATCAATTACCAATCATATATAATCGGTCATTAAGGAAAAAAAGCCCATGAATACGCATTCTTTTACCCTTACGGGCAATCTGGTGGATGTATGGAAGAAATCCATATACCCGGCAGAGATCATCGTCGAAAATGGTATGATCTTTTCAATACGTGAGATAGATAACAAAGATTTACCCCTTTCTGTTCAGGGATTTATTTTACCCGGTTTTGTAGATAGTCATGTACATATTGAAAGCAGTATGCTGGTACCCAGCGAATTTGCCCGATTGGCAGTGGTTCATGGAACGGTTGGAACAGTGAGTGACCCTCATGAAATTGCCAATGTTTGCGGATGGGAAGGCGTGGAATTTATGATTGAGAATGGCAGAAAAGTTCCTTTTAAATTCAATTTTGGTGCACCCAGCTGTGTGCCGGCCACCATTTTTGAAACGGCCGGGGCTGCATTAACAAGTGATGATGTAAAAAAATTACTGGAGAAAGATGAGATCAAATACCTGAGCGAAATGATGAATTTTCCGGGTGTTCTTTTCAAAGATCCTGAAGTAATGAAAAAAATTGCTGCTGCACATGCACTGGGTAAACCCGTTGATGGCCATGCGCCGGGTTTACGGGGTAATCAGGCAAAAGAATATATTGAAGCAGGTATTTCAACAGACCATGAATGTTTTACTGCAGAAGAAGCCCTGGATAAACTTCAATACGGTATGAAGATTATCATACGGGAAGGCAGTGCCGCCAAGAATTTTGAGGCATTGATTGAATTACTCGAAGACCATCCCAAAATGATTCTTTTTTGTAGTGATGATAAACATCCTGATAGCCTGGTAGCCGGACATATTAATCAGCTCTGCGCAAGAGCGATAGCCAAAAACATTGATCTATTCAAAATAGTACGAGCCGCGAGTGTTAACCCCGTACAGCATTATAACCTCGATATCGGTTTATTACGGGAAGGCGATCCGGCAGATTTTATCATTGCAAAAGATCTGCAGCATTTTGAAATATTGAAAACCTATATTGATGGAGAACTGGTAGCCGAAAACGGTAATTCCTTTATTCAATCAGTGGGTGTTACTCCTATCAATCAATTTAATTGTGAACCCGTCAGTGAAGCATCACTGAAAATAAAAACTACTGAGTATCCATCTGCAGAGGGTAAGATACCCGTGATGGAGGCACTGGATGGACAATTGATTACGAATCGCCTGGAATTAACCGGCAAGCAAACGGAAGGAGAATGGGTAACGGACACAACGCAGGATATCTTGAAAATGGTAGTTGTCAATCGTTATCATACTGCTCCTGTAGCCAAATGTTTTATTAAAAATTTTGGATTTACGCATGGCGCCATTGCATCTTCAGTAGCCCATGATAGCCATAATATTGTTGCGATAGGTGTAGATGATAAGAGCCTGGCCGAAGCCATCAATCTGGTGATCAAAGAAAAAGGCGGGGTAAGTTGTATTTCCGGCGAAACCAGCCGGGTACTGGGTTTACCCGTTGCCGGATTAATGAGTGCAGAAGATGGCTATTCTGTGGCCGAAGCCTATACAGCCATTGATGCCATGGCCAAGGGTTTGGGTTCAAAGCTGGCGGCACCCTTTATGACACTCAGCTTTATGGCACTTTTGGTGATCCCGCATTTGAAACTGAGTGATAAAGGTTTATTTGATGGAGATACATTTTCATTTGTCTGATAGTAGAAAATCCCTTTCAAACATAAATTTTCAATTACAAACGATAGAATTTAGTTTTGACCTGTAAACAGTACTATAATCCCCGCCTTTTATGATAGTAAATTTAAGTGAACAGCATAGTCTGGTAAGTAACTGGGTATCTGAATTAAGAGATGTAAATATCCAGGGCGACCGCTTACGTTTTCGCCGTAACCTGGAACGTATTGGCGAAGCTGCCGCTTATGAGATCAGTAAGGTATTGCCCTGGAAAATTCAGGAAACACCTACACCACTGGGTATTCATGAAAGTAAGGTGCTTGAATTTCAACCTGTTTTAGCAACGATATTACGTGCCGGTCTCCCTTTACATAATGGAATGCTTAACTATTTTGATAAAGCAGACAATGCATTTATTTCTGCCTACCGTAAACACCATCGCGATGGCACCTTCGAAATCAGTCTCGAATATATGAGTAGTCCATCGCTGGAAAACAGGATCATCATTATCAGTGATCCGATGCTGGCAACCGGTGCTTCTATTGTTAAAACCATTCAATACATGAAAGCCGAAGGCTTACCCAAAGAAATTCATGTGGTAGTGGCCATTGCCTGTACAGTGGGCATTGAATTTATTCATCGAGAGTGTGGATCGGATGTAAAAATCTGGTGCGGTGATATAGATGATGAACTAACCGCCAAAGGATATATTGTACCGGGACTGGGCGATGCAGGTGATCTTGCATTTGGCACCAAAACCCAGGCTTAATCGTTTTGTAAAGGATGGGATGATACAATAAATAGCAAAAAACTATATAAACTACAAAATGGTTGTCCATACGGTGAACGCATCCGTTAATAGCCCCCTAATATTATCAAGAGTAGTTAAATAAGCCTGAAAGATTTATTACATTCGATATCCTGTATGTACCTGCGAAAACTATTATATGCTTTCTGTTTATGTATTTTGCTGAGCAAAGTTTCAGCGCAGGATCCGCATTTTTCGCAATTCTTTTCATCACCGCTTACTTTAAACCCCGCTTTTACCGGAAAATTTTCAGGCACTTACCGGATTGCCGGTAATTACCGGAATCAATGGCCCAGTATTGATAATGCGTTTACCACCGCCACTTTTTCTGCCGATTTTCACATATTACAGGATAATATTCCCAGCAATGATACCTGGGGAATCGGTTTTGTTGGATACAATGATAATAGCTCAAACGGGGCTATTAAATTCAATTATGCATCTGTGTCAACTGCCTACCACAAAGGACTGGATGAGGAAGGTTTTCACCAGCTGGGTATCGGCTTTCAGGCCACTTATGCCAATATGCTGATCAATACTTCGAGTCTGCGATTTGAAGATCAGTTAACCAGTAATGGATTTACTGGTGTTACTTCAGAAGTATTCAATGGTGCCAATCTTAGCTCCAATTATATTGATCTGAATGGTGGGATATTGTATAATGGAAGCACTAGTGACCGAAATAATTTTTATTTCGGAATCAGTATGTATCATATTAACCGTCCGAGCCAACAGTTTACAGGCGCAAAATATTATTTGAACCCCAGAACCACGTTTCATGGAGGAACCTATTTCCCGGTCGGGGCATACAGCAATTTACACTTAAGCGCTATGCAAAGCATACAGGGCGGTGCTTCAGAAACCATGGTGGGTGGTGCTTTACAATTAATTGCCACACCTGATTATCCAAAACCTACCAGTTTATACATAGGTTCCTGGCTCAGGTTTAATGATGCGATAATCCCTTATCTGGGACTTGAGTTTGACGATTTCAGAATTGGTGCCACGTATGATTATAACACTTCGGCGCTTAAATCAGCTTCTCAATTCAGAGGAGGAATCGAAGTATCTTTGATTTATATACGCAAGCCTTCTACTGACAAGCCAGTGAATTGTCCGAAATTCTAGTGGCGATATAAAATCCGTTTGAATTATTTGCTCCCGGCAGATTCTTTTTTGAAAAATGGCTATTTATTGAGAAGATTTAACTCCTAACATAAATCGATTGGAATACTGCTGATGAAGTTACCAACAAATGCCAAGATGAATTACGTCCACTGGATAGTAGTTGAAATCAGTTCAAATGACGATTACTCTTTTGTCTGCCAGCATAGCAGCAAACCGCGTGTTGCCTCTAGTTTTTCTTATTGTCATTTGCCAAAAAAAATTGTTACACTATTCCCGTTTGAACTTGTAGCAATGAGGTCTTTTTTGCCGTCTCCATCTAAGTCAAAAATAGCAATACCATCTGACCCTTTGCCAATTGGTAATTGCGATGTTGATAGCATACCGCTCTTATACATGTAATAAATTGATACGAAATTGCTTTTGTAATTGCTGACTGCAATATCATTGATACCGTCATTATTTAAGTCTCCTATTGCAACTCTTGTCGGACCAAGTCCTGTTTCAAACGGCGAACCATTCATTATAGAAAAATTCCCTTTGCCATCACCAAGTAAAATAGTTAACCCATCCTTACCGGGCTTTCCACCTGAAATAGTTGGCGAATTGATTACAGCTAAGTCTAAGTTACCATCCCTGTTTAAGTCTCCAATGGCAACACCAAACGGGGTATTGCCAGAATCAAAAAAATGGGTTGAAAAATTTCCCTTACCATCACCTAATAATATTGTTACAGTGTTTCCATCTAAATTGGTTGTTACAATATCAGCATTGCCATCTTTATTAAAATCGGCTGTTCGTAATCTTTGATAGGGATGTTTACCTGTTGCATGGTAAACAGGGTTTGTAAAATTTCCTTTGCCATCGCCACTTAAGGTTACAATGCTGTCAACCGCCCAACTGTCTGTAGCGATATCAAGATTTCCATCGCTGTTAAAATCTGCTGAAACAATGCCATGTGTATGCGGTTTTACCTGAACAACAAAAGGTGATTTAGGCGCAGCCATAAACTGTCCCTTGCCATTACCAAGCAGCACAGTAAAATATTTTTTTTCGTGATTAGCCAATGCGACATCTAAATCACCGTCCCTATTAAAATCGGCTATATTGATGTCGTTTGGGAAATGCCCTGCATAAAAAGGAGAGCCTGCTGCTTGGGTAAATTGTCTATTGCCATAATTGAGCAAAATCGCAATGCTGCTGTCTTCGGCATTTGATATAACAATGTCAGGTTTGCCGTCCTTATTTAAATCAGCAATTTCAACGCTTGATGCCCCCTTACCTACCGAAATAGTTTTTATGTCAAAGTTTGGGTTTTGTTTTTGAGAAAAACTGCAACCAGTCAAACTAACAAATAATATCAAAATTGAAATTATAATTTTCATTTTAAAGACATTGTCAAATTAGTTTGAAGTGCCAAATAGCATTACTTGCAATGGTCAGGGCTTTAAGCAGTTGGGGAATGAACTTCCGTCGCGCTTGGCCACCGCAGCAGAATAAAGATACAAAAGCCTGGCAAATATTTTGTCGACCGTGCAATACTGGTCGCCCTGAAGCTAAATCCGAAATTTTTGGTGCAGACGAAAGACCCTATTTTGTCTAAACCAATTGCTGAAAGCTGTTGTTGGCCGTTGTTTTACAAAGGGCAATTGTTTTATTTATGTTGCCTGAATAGCCAATCCATCATTAATGGATCGCTATACGCTGCAATCCATGAAAAATGTCCAACTTCAGGATATTGCGTATAACCAGGATGCGCACCTGCTTTTGTTAGTGCTTGTATCATGTTTAGTGAAAAAACTGGATCTACGGCCGCATCTTCTGCGCCATGAAATATCCAAATAGGAATATTTTTAATTGAGGCTGCCATTGAGATATCTCCACCACCGCAAACAGGTGCCGCAGCAGCAAATAAATTAGGATATCTTTCATTCTCCGCAAAGTCTTCATGTAAAACAGCCAATGCAAGTTCCCCGCAGGTGTCTCTCGTAGAGGACCCAGCGGTTTAGAACGGTAATACATAAATGGGAAACAGATCAGGAAACAGTAGCATCTTTTATATCCCAGGATTCAGGGTGTAACAAATAAATTACTAATGGTTTTTATAATTGTTCTTCCAAGATTTATTGTAACCTAATTGTGTACTGCTACTAAGCCGCAGGGTCCTCTCCGAGAGACACCTGCGTAGAACTCTCTTTATTAGTGAATAAAAAGAAGACTCTGCGGAGTACGAATTGGTGCCACCTATGATTACAATACTTCTGCATTAAAAACAGCCTCACAATTAAGAGGGGGCATTGAAGTATCCTTGATTTATATACGCAGACCATCTACAGACAGGCCGGTGAATTGTCCGAAATTCTAATGGTGATATTTACCCGATTTAATTAGTGATATCATTCAGATTTAGGTAAACTAAACTTAATCACCTGACACAAAACGCATATGCGGTATGTTGTTTCTTTTGAATGTATTCTCCCTTGCTATCGTATTCAAACACCCAGATACTTATTATCAATTAACTTGTCTGCTTCACTCCATCTCTTATTGCTGCTAAAAGTGTGCTATTATCTATGTCTTTTAGCGTTTTGAACTTAATGCAATAACCCGTTATAGTTGCCTTACCTATTGTTTTTCCATATGTTTCAGGTAAATAGTTTTTGTCTCCAAGGCCCATAATATAAACAGAAATTCCAGTTGTGTTGGCACTGATGCCAATTTGATAAAATTCTTTGGTTTTGCCATCAGCATATTGTAGGGTCTGAAATCCATATCCAATATTTGGATTAGTAACAATTTTACCCTTGTCGTCTTTGCCGTCTAAGAACCATAATTTACACTTTGGTAATGCTTTAAGTAGCTGTTTGTGCAAAGATTCCAGGTCTGAACGTTTTGGTTCAGGTTGAGAAGCAAGGTACTCTTTGATTTGTTCTTGAATATTCATTTATTGTTCTGTATAATGAATCTTACAAAGATCAGCAACAGAGTGCATTAAAGCTATAGTGGAAAGATCTTCCATCTCATTTGGCTGCCGTTGCTAAATAAATGTACAAAAACTTGAGAATATGTTCACTTGATCTGTGACATGCAGGATAAATAAATTAATGCGAGGATATTTGCCTCTGCTCAGAAAATTATTACTTCATAATATTACCTAAATACCTTATTGGCTTATCGGGTATTAGGCTCCAAACTGTCTTAAATGGTGGTCAATATGTTTATAGGATAAATAGCCAATTTGTTCTTTTGTCATGGTACCAAAGAAGGGATGTATGAAATCAGGATTATGAAAATTGTTATACTCATTTATAAGACTTATCCATTCTTGTTTTTTTGCTTCTAAATTACCCGCTTCTTTTACCGGTTTTAAGCCAGGAACTGTTGGCGTATTTTTGCGAAACGGAGCATCATCCTTAAGCACAATTTTCAACATAGGTCTTCCAATCAAGCGACTAATAAAGGTTCTTTTAATATGCGTCTTGCCTAGATACATATTATCGCAGAGAATGCAATGCGCCATCATCTGCAAAAGGTCCATTTTGCCCCAAACTGCCTGGTTGTTTATTGACAAAGAATTGATCCGATCCGTAATTTCCTTTTGAGTGGTTGGGTCAAAAACTGATTTCATGGTTTGTATTGATGTTTATGGCCTTAGAAATAGTGTGTGGTAATTGCTTTGGAGGCAACGATTTGGTGGTTTGCGAAGTTGGGGATTTAGGAGCACTGAACTTGATACGAAGCACGTATGTTTGATTAGCCACTGAACCCCAATTTCACAAACCCCTTGTTATCGGCTGTTCTTCAGTTCAACCGAAGTCTTGTCGTTTATTGTCAGCACGAAGATAATTAAAAGTGCGGTTTACCGTCAGTGATAAAGTGGAACAGCCAGTCCTTAATAACCATATTCCAACCCTTTACACACATTGCATAACACTCTCTTTCAGGAATAAGTCCTTCATGTGTAAAGTGAAGAACAGTTTTACCTCCTGCGTTACTTATCTCAAAAATCATTTTTGTATTTGTCCATTCTTGTTTATCCTTTTCAAGCCAGTAAAGTGTGCTGTCAGTAACAAGCCACAATATTTTTTTGTCGGGAATAACTTCAATCACTTTTTGTTTTGAATAATGAGCACCTTCGTGATGAATAATAAATTCGTCATTTAATTTTGTGCTCTTTCCTGTGAGGTCTTTGCCTCCCCACCATTTTACAACATCATTAGTAATACATTTGAAAACTTCCTGTGGTGAGTTTTTAACTTCTATTGTTGCCGTGAAATTTTGATTATTCATTTGGCTTTGTTGTTTAAAATCGATTGCAATTTATTGAGTTTGGTTGTCTAGAATTTATCAAAGTAGTTAATAATTCTTGCAGCTCATTAAAGCCGTCTTGCTTGTGTATGCAATGTCGTTCTCTACCAATTCCAGTGATGGAAATAAATCCTGCACCGTAAAGAATTTTTATATGCTTTGAAACAGCAGGTAGGCTCATCTTAAAGTTTTCACCCAACTGACTTATAGTTAAACTTTCTTTTGAAAGTAATTATAATATGTACCGTCTGCTTGGGTCGGCAATTACTTGGAATGCGTCAAGGGTTTGTGCTGTCATTATTTTGCTGCAATTAAGAGTTCAACCAAACGATTTTCTATTACTTTCCAACCGTTGTTATGTGCGGTGTAATCTTCTAAAGCAATGAAACCATTATGCACCAATTGCAGTTCTGTTCCATTTGCTTTCTCAATAAGTGTCCAAACAACTTTTGAAGTATAAGGCTTATTGTCTTTAGCAGAGTTTCTGTGCCACGAATAGGAGAGTTTGGCAAATGGTTTTACTTCCAATAGTTCGCAAAATATTTCGCTCCCTTTTTTTCCTGTGATACTGAATTTGTGTCCAACTACTGGCTGTATATCAGCTATCCCTAGCCATTGTTCCATTAATTCGGGTTTGGTCAAATAGTCCCAGACCATTTGTGGAGACTGATTAAAGTGCCAAGTTTGTTTTATTTCTTCTTGCATAATACGTAATTTAAAAGTTACGCAAACATATGTAACCTTAAGGTTACTAAACAAATTATTTAGAAATTATTTTGGAGTGTCTAAAAATGTTAGTTCAATGGTCGTCAGTTAAAAATTAGCTATGTCGTCATAGAATAGCCGATAACACTTAAAAGTTCGAAACTTAATTGCGGAATGCTACATACAAAATTATCTTTATTTGATCTGATAATCAAGTAAAATCTCTTGCGTTTTTTGGGTTGCCAGAGAACAGGCTGCCTTGCCTGGCAACCCAAAAAACGAATGCGGTAACCTAAAAAACGCATAATTCAATTCCGGGTCTGTCCTTGTTCTGTCCTATACTAAATTCGCTTTACATTCGTATTAAATTCAAGGTTCACCCACAGTTTACCCACAGTTCACCCACAGTATACCCACATTTTAGTGGGTTAATAGTGGGTTAATAGTGGGTTAGCTGTTCTTAAACAGCTAACTAAATAATAGCCAAACACATTCCAATTATGGTAATTCTTCATAGCCATGAAAATCAGGCACACCGCCAGGTTTTTATTGGTCGCTAAAAATTTGTGTTATTAGAAATGAATAGGCATTTTGATTTTGTGCCCCGTCAGGGGCAGAAGAAAATTAGTTCCTTTTTTATTGGGTTAGTCTTGCCCACTATGTTCCGTTAGGAACATCTTGTGGGTAGATTATGATGCAATGAAAAATAATGCGTTCCGTAGGAACGCTTTGTGCCTGGAGGTTGATTAATTAAGGATGGTCATTACACGCGAATAATTATCTAATTCATTCTTTTGATTCATGGCGCTAAGCACAAATCGTTCCTACGGAACGAATATAAAATTTTGATACATTCATTTCTACCTACAAAATGTTCCTACGGAACATGGAGGAAAAGAAAGGCGTAAACTAAGGAGCTAACGCGTTGTGCTAATAGAATTATTTAGAATCTGGCTAATTAATAAAAAAACTATCAAAAGAGGGTGCCAGATGAATAATTACTAATCAGTCCCTGTGGACGGGCCTCTATTGGTTCGATGCCGGGCGAATGGCCACGGCAAAAAAAATGATGCGAAGCACTCCCGCCGAGGGCGGGATTAGGAGCAATAGCAGTCCCGCCATTGGCGGGATAACAGGGACGGGGCCTAGCGGCCGTGAGCGACACGAGGTTACGAACAATAGTATGACGGAATTTAAATAGCACAACACGTTAAGGAGCTAATAAGTTTCTTCTTAACACCTGTGGTCAGGCAACCAACAAACAATCACTTTACTATTCCTTATCACCCCAACGCAAAAACATCTCCCAATAATGATGATAAGTAATCACATCATTATGTGCCCTCGCCCTTGTTGGTCGCCCGACCAACAAACAATCACTTTACTATTCCTTATCACCCCAACGCAAAAACATCTCCCAATAATGATGATAAGTAATCACATCATTATGTGCCTGTTTGCTATAAATAAATATTTTCTTCTGCTTTTGTAAAATAGATTCTGTGATCTCTTCTTCATTAATAGATATAAAGGGCATTTGTAGCGAATCGGTCAACTTCTGCATAATCCAATGACTATTCTCAAATGTGCCCCCGTCTTTTGTGTAGATATTGATAAAACGATGTTCCGGCACCGATAACCATTGCAGATAAGCATCATTGCCTCCATACATCGCATCGAAAAGGATTACTTCATTTACCGGACTAAAATTGATGATCTTACTGATTACACGATAGGCACCGCTATGGCCAGCCAGGCTGATATTATAATTGTCAATATTAAATACAGGTTGACGTTGTATGATTTTATTCTTTACCAAATTGCTGATCACTTCTTTCATCAGGTTCTGAAACACAGTGGGCTGCTCCAGCTTACCGCCATAACTATCGGGTGCATTCTTTGGCCCTTCGGGAAAAATGAATACAGCATTTCGTTTTGATAAATCGAACTGGTTAAGCAAGTCATATTGTTTACAGGCACTATCGATATTATTACCCCATCCATGAAACCAAAACACATAATTGATCTTTTTTTTCGAAGAAAAATGTTGGGGCACATAGATCAATATACTGCTATCACAATAACAGGTACCGGCATCGTAATGTTTTCCGTTATAATCATGCCCATGCATTCTTGCTGTATCCGGGAACATGGCATTAGACGAGCTAAAACGAATGATTTTGCCAGGTTGCGCTTTGGCAGACAGGGTTACTAATAAGAACAAAGACAGAAATAATGGAAATTTCTTTTTCATGAAAGATTGATTGACTGGAAAAGTTAAGCAAAATAGTTTTTACACAGTTGAGAGAATCAGAAACTCATTTTGCTTTTGCCGGTTTCTTTATTGGCCATTTAGTGCCACTCACATAAGGATTGTCTTTTACAATAAACCGATAAGGCAATAAAGCATCTTCTCCTGCATAGTCCACACTAATTCTGGGAGTAGCCATTATTTTGCTTTTAGGCAGCGAGTAGCCATCATCGGCTATAAATAATGTTTTCCCCTGCAAACTGATACCTCCATGAGATGTTTTAATTCCCAATGCTTTGGATACATTACCTGGACCTCTGGAAACAGTTAGATCGAACGCTGATTTACCGGTTCGTTGCAACATAGTAGCAATTCCACAAACCGGTTCAATACCCCTGATCAGCACGGCATGCGGAATTTCTGCCTGGTTGGTTACTACATTAAACAGATGATGAATACCATAACAGAGATATACATAGGAAATGCCACCGGGGGCATACATGGTCTCGGTGCGATGGGTTCTTCTGCCACCCCAGGCATGGGAAGCTTTATCCATTACCCCATTATAGGCTTCTGTTTCTACAATACGACCTGCCGTTAGCTGGCCATCAAAAAAGCTGACCAAAACCTTACCCAGCAAAGATTTTGCGATAACCACTACCTTTTCCTGCAGATAAAAGTCCTGGGGCAATTTATGAGAATATAACTGCGTTATAGTTTTCATAAGTGTAAACTTACTGAATGTGTTAACTTCGCCACACTAAACGATACAGGGTGCTGAAAGAAATGATCATAGCCATACAGGCGTATTTTGAAGCGCACAGGTTTATCAAAAAACATAAACTGTGGAAATGGATACTGATTCCTGGTATCATTTATGCTGCCCTGTTCATGGTAAGTATCTATTTTTTTAGTCATACGTCCAGCAATTTTATCGAATGGATCATTTTGCAAACCGGACTAAAAAACTGGCTCGACAGGCTAAACAATAGTTTTCTCGGGTTTCTGTTTACGATGGGCAGTTTACTATTATGGCTGATCCTGCTTTTATTCTATTTCTCCCTTTTTAAATATGTTTTCCTGATTGTGGGTTCTCCCCTTTTTGCCTACCTGAGCGAAAAAACAGAAGCCATTATGGAGGGAACCGATATCCGCTTTAGTTTTCCGCAATTACTGAAAGATATTCAAAGAGGAATCCATATTGCGGTAAGGAATAGTCTTTGGCAAACAGTCTATATACTATCCATTCTGTTATTAAGCCTGATTCCGCTGGCGGGATGGTTGACCCCCATTCTGGCATTATTGGTAGAATGCTACTATTATGGATTCTCTATGCTGGATTATAGTATGGGCAGGCACCAGAAAACCATACCGGAAAGTATTTTCTTTATTGGCAACCATAAGGGACTGGCAGTAGGTAATGGGTTGGTATTTTATATGATGCATTTTTTACCCATTATTGGCTGGGTACTGGCACCGGCGTATGCAGTAGTAGCTGCCACCGTAAGTATGTATCCCTTAAAACAAACACAGAAATAATTGTTTCACTCGTTTCAGGCTGGTATACTGCCGGAACCAAGAACAGACCATCGATATGAAACCCGGTAAACTCTACCTGATACCTACTGTTCTGTATGATGATGCTTTTGAAACCATCCCACCTTATATCATAGCAGCCGTTCAGGATTGTCAGGTATTTTTTGTAGAGAATGAAAAAACTGCCCGTCGATTTTTAAAAAAATTATGGAAAGAAATGGTGATCGATGATTACCAATGGTTCGCCATTCATAAAGCAGAACAGGAAGTAAAAAAACAGTTTTTACAATTACTTCATTCCGGAAAAAATATCGGTATTATCAGCGAAGCGGGTTGTCCGGGTATCGCAGACCCAGGCCAGATTCTGGTGGAAGCGGCTCAACTCGCCAATATTCATGTGAAACCCTTTGTAGGGCCCAATTCTATTCTATTGGCACTAATGGCTTCGGGTATGAATGGGCAGAGTTTCCGTTTCCATGGCTATCTACCCATTGATTCACTGGAAAGAAAAAAGAAGATTAGAGAATTAGAAGCCGATTCGTTCAAAAATCAATGCACCCAGATATTTATTGAAACCCCTTACCGTAATAATTCACTGATCCGCGATATCATGCAAACCTGCAAAGAGCAAACACGGGTTTGTATAGCAGTGGATATTACCGCCGGCTCAGAAACCATTCGCACCAAATCGGTAAAAGAATGGAAAGAAAATGAAGAAGATATTCATAAACGGCTGGCCATATTTTTATTACAGGCAGCGAACTGATCTAAGAACAGCCCATCATTTTCTATTTAGGACTGATGGTAGCGGGCTTATCCACTCCTCTTATTTCATACACACTATCCACGATATAGGCCTGTGTTCCCCGCCAGGGCAGAACCCCTAAATATCTTTTATAATGCAGGTTCACTTCTCTGCCTGAATTGTTTTCCAGAATATTGGCAACGCTTTTACTGGTTACACTAAAATCAAATTCATTACTCTGTACATTGGCCCTGAATCCGCTTTGAATAATCTTGCCTTCATAGGTTTTAAATAACATCCCTTTCAACTGAAAAGTATTTAAGGAACCGGCTTTGGTTCCTTCAGCAAAAACAAAATAAAAACGCCAGTACACAAATAAGGACAGCGACACCAATAAAATAATCAGAAAGGACCAGAGTATTTTTTTCATTATAGACCATATTTATCTACCAGGTAAATCAATGCAGCCATGTTTACGGCTCCGAGCAAAAGTTCTCTTTTGTTTACTTTTTCAAATACATCACTTCTTGCATGGTGCAGGTCAAAATATCTTTGCGGGTCGGGACTTAATTCACTTACCGGGGTACCTGATCTGGCCAGTGGACTCACATCGGCTCCGCCACCACCCTGACTGATTTCTTCCGTTCCATAAGGTTTTAATAAGGGTAGCCAAGCTTGCATTTTTGCGAGCTGTTCTTTACTGGCGGCAACCGAAAATCCACGTGGCGTAAATCCACCGGCATCGCTTTCCAGTGCAAATATGTGTTTCTCACCTTTGGCTTTGGCTTCTTCGGCATATTTAGTACCGCCTCTTAATCCATTCTCTTCATTGGCAAACAATACAAAACGCAAAGTATGTTTGGGTTTATAGCCAATGGCCTGTAAGGCACGCATGATTTCAATGGTATGCACAATACCCGTTCCGTCATCGCTGGCACCTTCATTTACATCCCAACTATCCAGGTGCCCGCCAATGATGATATACTGATCGGGAAATTCTGTTCCTTTTAATTCCCCAATCACATTATGTCCGATGGTATCCGGAAGAAAATGACCGTTGGTGGTCATGGAAACAACAAAATTTGATTTTTTACTAAGGGCCCAAACCTCATCTGCATCCCTGGGTCCGAGTGCCACGGCAGGAATTTTTGGAAAAGAGTCCATATACGCCATAGCACCGGTATGTGGGTCATTGGCTACAGATTCAGTAAGAGAGCGGATCATAACACCTACTGCGCCATATTTGGCAGCGCGACTAGGACCGGACCTCCGGTAAATACCTGCCTGTCCATAACTCATAAAAGGCATCACATTGGTAGGGTCGAAACCGTAATTATAATAAACGATCTTACCCTTTACTTCATCTTTTCTTTTCTCCAGTTCTGCAAAGTCAGCTACAGCCAATACTTCGGCAGTAACGGTGCCATTACCTAAAGAATTACCGAGAGCCAGCACATCCAGTGCACGGCTGACTTTCTTTTTATCAATCTGAATAATGATGGCTTTATCCTGACCACCCCGTACCCAATGGGGAACCATACATTCCTGTAAAAACACTTTATCGGCACCATTTTGCTCAAGGGCAGTTTTACCCCATTGAACCGCTTTGGCAAACTGAGGAGAGCCGGCCAAACGACCACCTACCTGCTTGGTGAGCTGGTAAAGAAGATCATAGGCTTTGCCGTTTCTTAAAATTTCATCAGAGATTTTTTTGATAGTGGCCGCATCATCCCCGGTTTGTGCCAGTGCCAGAATGGGCAATAAGAGCAGTAGATGGATCATTTTTTTCATAGTGCTAAAGTTAACTATTTGTGTCGTTTAACCAAGTATGATAAACGGAATCAACCGAATGAAGAAATAATTGTTACTTGCAGCAGAATTGAGTGGGTTTGTTCCGCAATATTTTTAGCCGGAGGCGATTACCCAAAATTCTAACCATAAATTAGAAACCGCATTATGAAAATAGGGATTGTTTGCTATCCTACCTTTGGAGGAAGTGGCGTTTTGGCAACAGAATTGGGGAAGGCATTGGCCGATGAGGGGCACCAGGTACATTTTATCACTTACCAGCAACCCGTTCGGTTAAATGTATTTAATACCAATATTTTTTATCATGAAGTAAGGGTGCCCACCTATCCCTTATTTGATTACCCGCCTTATGAAGTGGCACTGGCCAGCACGATGGTTGATGTGATTATGAACCATGATCTGGACCTGCTGCATGTACATTATGCAATACCCCATGCTTCGGCTGCCTATATGGCCAAACAGATTGTTAAGCAAAAAACAGGGCGCAATGTTCCGGTAATTACCACTTTGCATGGAACGGATATCACGTTGGTAGGTAAAGACAAAACCTATGAACCTGTGGTTACATTCTCTATCAATGAAAGTGATGCCATTACTGCGGTTTCGCAGAATCTGAAGGATGAAACCTATAAATCATTCCCTATCCGTAAAGAAATTGAAGTGATCCATAATTTTGTGGATGTGGGTCGTTTCAATAAAAAACCCATTGATGCATTTCGCAAAGTAATTGCCCCCAATGGCGAAAAAATATTGATGCATGCCTCTAATTTCAGGAAAGTAAAAAGAGTGGATGATGTGATCCGGATTTTTGCCGCCGTTCGCAAAGCGATGCCCGCAAAATTATTGATGGTAGGGGATGGACCGGAAAGACCCGCCACCGAAGAACTGGTCAGGGAATTGGGTATTGATGAAGATGTTCGTTTTCTGGGAAAACAGGAGCAGATGGAAGATATCCTCGCCGTTAGTGATGTATTCCTGCTTCCCTCCGAATATGAAAGTTTTGGATTGGCTGCTCTCGAAGCCATGGCCGCACGCGCTGTCGTAATTAGTAGTAACGCAGGTGGATTAACAGAAATTAATGTTCAGGGAGTAACCGGCTTTATGGCTAATGTGGGTGATATAGAAGCAATGAGTGATTTTACCATAAACCTGCTGAAGGATGAAGACAAGCTTGCGAAAATGAAAGAAGCTGCTTACCTGCATGCCTGTCAATTCGATATTAAAAATATTATTCCCCTGTATGAAAAATTATATAGCAGGTTTTGCAGGATGGAACCTTGTAAGTAATTAATAATCTTTTCACAGATTTATTTTTGAATTACTTCATCAACACTTCTTAAGATAATACGGCAAACCTCAGTCAATTCTTCATCGGTAATGATTAGTGGAGGGGCTATGCGGAGCCTGTCGGGGGAGAAGAGGAACCAATCTGTAATTAGGCCATTTTTAATGCATTGATGTATGATCTGCTGGTTTACAGTAGCAGAAGAAAATTGTAAGGACATCCATAATCCGGCAGATCGTTTTGAAATAATGGCAGGATGCAAAAGCTGGTCATGTAAAATTTTTTCTTTTCTTTTTACCGAGTGGATATAATCACCATCCAGTAACACTTCCAGCGCAGTTTTACCAGCGGCGCAGGAAACAGGGTGACCGCCAAATGTGGTGATATGGCCCAGGACAGGATCATGGGTTAATGTGTTCATCAATTTTCGATTCGATATGAATGCTCCAAGCGGCATTCCACCGCCCAATGCTTTACCTAATAATAAAATATCCGGCACAATCCCAAATTGCTCAAATGCCCAAAGAGAACCTGTTCGGCCAAAACCGGCCTGTATCTCATCAAGAATCAATAAAACACAATGTTGATCACATTTATTACGAATGGCCAGTAACCAGTCGGGATGAGGAGATAAAATACCGCTTTCGGCCTGCACAGTTTCCATAATCACACAGGCTGTTGAAGAATCGATGGTATCGATCATTCCCCAATCATTATACTCACAATGATAGATATCGGGTAATAGCGGGCGGAATGCATTTCGCCAATACTCATCGCCCATAATACTCAAGGCTCCCTGTGTACTGCCATGGTAAGCGTTTGTAAATGCTATGATTTTTGAGCGGCCGGTAACCCTTTTGGCCAGTTTCATGGCTCCTTCCGTGGCTTCGGCTCCACTATTGGTGAAATACACTGAATCTAAAGAAGCAGGTAAATGATCTGTCAGCAATTTTGCATAAGCTGTTTGTGGCGATTCGATAAACTCACCATACACAATCAGGTGCATATAAGCAGCTGCCTGGTCCTGAACCGCTTTCACAACAGCAGGGTGACTGTGCCCGATATTACAAACACTGAATCCTGCAATCAGGTCAACATATTGCTTTTCATCCACGTCCCATAAATGAATACCCTTAGCCCTCACCATTTCAATAGCAATAGGAGCTTCTGAGGTTTGCGCCACATGATTCAAAAAAATCTGCCTGTTATTCATATCCTTACTACAAAGATGAAGTCATTTTGTGTGAAATCCACGGTTTGAGCCTGATTTGTCCCATTCAATCCTAAATACAGTTAAAAATAATCAGCCGCTCAATGCTATCAACGAAATCCGAAAACAAAGTGATATACCATGAAATTAAACCAATAAAATATCTGAAAACCCGCATCTCTTGATTTTAGTTTTCTAAAATATACTTGTTCTTCAAGCAATCCCTTTTTCGTAACTTTATAGTATCAAAAAAGCATCCTCATTATTTTTTATCTGGTAAATCACTAATCATGGCAACCATTCTTCCGGTTCTGGGAAAAGAGCCCCAATTTGGCAACAACTGTTTTATTGCACCCAATGCCACGATCGTGGGTGATGTGATTATGGGCGATGAGTGTAGTGTATGGTTTAATACGGTAATCAGGGGTGATGTCAACTATATTAAGATTGGAAACAAAGTAAACATACAGGATGGCGCCATTATACATTGCACCTATCAGAAAAATCCAACTGTAATCGGCAATAATGTTTCCATTGGTCACAATGCCCTGGTGCATGGATGTACCATTCACGACAATGTATTAGTAGGTATGGGGGCGATTGTAATGGATAAATGTGATATACATAGTAATTCAATCATTGCTGCAGGCGCTGTATTACTGGAAGGAACCGTAGTAGAAGCCGGAAGTATTTATGCCGGAGTTCCCGCAAAGAAAGTAAAAGATATTTCTAAAGAACTGATCAGTGGAGAAATCAACCGGATCGCAAACAATTATGTGAAATATGCTTCCTGGTTTGATGCATATAATGAAACACCAGTGAAATAATTGCCGGCGAGGGTAGCAGGCAACTTTACTAAATAGTATTCAATCAAATAAGATGAAATATTGTTTTTTATTTGTCTTAGCGATAGTAACCGTTTTTTCATCCTGCGGATTATTCCGTAGTTCCTATGGATGCCCTACCAACGGAAAGAATATTGGTGCAGAGCGTCTTTTATCAGGCGATGCCAAAGCCATCAAAGCGGCTAAGAAAGCAGGTCCATTCCTGGGGACAAAAAGTTTCTAATCATCTTTAATAATTTGTATCATCCATTGTATCCAAAATGGTCAGATAGCTGATATATCTTTCTTCGGATACCGTACCTGCATTCACGGCTTTTTTTACGGCACAGTCTTTTTCGTTGATATGCATACAATTATTGAACTGGCAACCATTGATCAATACACGCATTTCAGGAAAATAATGAGATAGTTCCTGTTTGCTGATATCTACCAGACCAAATTCACGAACACCGGGTGTGTCTATAATACGACCTCCATTTTCTAAATCAAACATTTCTGCAAAAGTGGTGGTATGCAAACCTTTGCCACTCCAGCCACTCACTTCCTGTGTCCGTAACTGAAATCCGGGAAATAGTGCATTGATAAAAGTAGACTTACCTACGCCACTATGTCCGCTTAACAATGTGGTTTTATTCTGCAACAGTGATTTCACTTCTGCGATCCCTTCATTTTTCTCTACACTGGCAAGCACTACTTTATACCCTATATTTTCATAGATATTTTTAAGTAAAAGAAACTTCTCCATTTCCTTTTTCCGGTAGAGATCCGATTTATTGAATACAATAATCGCAGGTATATGATACGACTCACAGGAAACCAGGAACCTGTCCATAAACCCCTGCGAAGTCTTGGGTTCTTTTAAAGTGGCAAATAAAATACTCTGGTCAAGGTTAGAGGCAATGATATGATGCTGGTGTTTATTATGCGGAGAAACCCTTGCCACATAATTTCGTCGATCATAAATATGATCGATCATGGCGGATTCTTCCTGGATATCTTCAATTTCCATTTCTACCTCATCTCCTACTGCGATGGGGTTGGTGGAACTGATCTCATCTATTTTAAAAATTCCCTTAATGCGCGCATTATACAGTTTTCCGTTTGCGGCTTTTGCCACATACCAGGATCCTGTAGATTTATAGATACTCGCTTTCATTGGTGCGAAGATAATACTGTATTGACTTTTGGGGGAGGGAAAGATAGGGGGATGAGTTGCGGGTTTGGAGTTTGGCGTTTGGGGTTTTATATGGGTTATGAAAAGGAGGTTCCATTCTAAATTCAATATCTTTGTGGCTATGGCGAAATTTGCACACGATGAGATTGTTCCCTATCAACAGAGTGAACTGGAAAAAAAGGAGCAGGTAGCAAACATGTTTAACAGTATTGCTTACCGATATGATTTTCTGAATCGGTTTTTAAGCGTTGGCATTGACATACAATGGCGTAAAAAAGCCATCCGGCAATTAGAAAATCTACAACCCAAAAAAATACTGGATGTTGCTACAGGCACGGGGGATGTAGCCATTCTTACCTATCAGATCCTCAAGCCAGAACAGATTATTGGAATTGATATCTCTGAAGGCATGCTTGATCTGGGTAAAAAGAAACTGGAGAAACTGAATCTCACTAACCATATTTCCTTACAAACCGGTGATAGCGAAGTGATTCTTTTTGAGGACAATCAATTTGATGCCATTACGGTTGCTTTTGGTGTTCGTAATTTTCAGAACCTGGTAAAAGGTCTGCAGGAAATGTATCGCGTACTGAAACCAGGCGGGAAACTGGTTGTACTAGAATTTTCAAAACCTACGCAAATCGGTTTTAAACAGATCTATAAATTCTACATGAATGTGGCAGCGCCTGCCTTCGGAAAGCTATTTTCCAAAAACAGGGAAGCCTACCAATACCTGAATGATAGTGTACAAGCCTTCCCCGAAGGCCCCGCTTTCATAAATATCATGAAGGAGGCCGGATTTGCCGAAACCTATCTGAAAAGATTGAGTTTTGGCATCTGTACCATCTATTGCGGAACCAAATCTGCCCTTGTGTGAAAATTCGTGCATCTGTGGCAAAACTGATGATTACAGGAACCACAAAGTTGTTAAAACCCTTTTCACTCCAGCCAAAACTCGCAAACCCTTATTATATTGCACCTATTCAACCCTCAAAAATCATTAAATAGTCCTTTATTGCCCTGATTTCTACCCAAAGGCTTTACATTTATTTACCTAACTGATGGATAGTAAATTGACAAATTCAGGACTTCGTATATCCGGGAAGCAGCTATTATTGCTACCCCTTGTGATTGTTTTGTTCTGCACCGGCAAAGCCCAGGCACAAAATGATGTGGAAATTTATCGCCCTTATCATGATAACCTTGTCTATTATTTTGGCTTAACTCTCGGTTATAACAGCTCCTACCTGCATCTTTCCAAATCCCAGAAATTTCTACAGAGTGATAGTATTATAGTTACAGAACCGGGCAGAAGCGGTGGCATTGCGATGGCGCTTTTGGCTACGGCGCGTATGAATGATCATTTCCAATTCAGGATCAATCCGGGACTGGTGATCGGCGGTGCAAAATATATATCCTATACACTTAATAAACCAGCCCTGGGCGAAACTACTTTTCAAACACAGGTGCTTCCTTCCACACTGGTAACATTTCCTTTTCAGATCAAGTTCAACTCCGACAGAATACAGAATTTCAGAACCTATATGATGGCTGGGTTAAAGTATGATATTGATTTATCAAGCAATTCAGCCGCCCGGAATGCAGACAATATGGTAAAACTGGGTAAATATGATTTCGGTTATGAACTGGCCCTTGGATTTAATTTTTACCTCCCCTTTGTAACCATTTCTCCGGAAATTAAGATCAGTAATGGGCTTAGCAACCTACTAAAGTCCGACCCTACCCTTAAATACTCAAATGTATTTGACCAGATACTGTCCCGGATGGTATGCTTTTCCATTCATTTCGAAGACTAAGGCCTCCAAAATTTCCGCTTCACTGTTTCATTTACTACAATAGAAAATATTAGCGCAATCCACACCAGTTCATCCGAAGATGTAATAAATTGCCTTCTATTCCCAGTTTAGCTAATATTTGAGCCTATGAAAGTGTATCTGATAAAAGACACCTGCATTATCAATGAGGGGCAAAGAATTTTTGGCGATGTATTGATCAAAAACGGGCGAATAGAGAAAATCGGATCCCGTATTCAACCGGGAGGAAATTATGTTGAAATCATTGGCAAAGACAGAATGCTGGTACCCGGCGCTATCGACGACCAGGTTCATTTTCGGGAGCCCGGGCTAACGCATAAAGCCAATATTTATACAGAAGCTAAAGCGGCAGTTGCCGGAGGGGTTACTTCTTTTATGGAGATGCCCAATACCAATCCGCCCGCGTTTACCCATGAATTGCTGGAGGAAAAATATGAGATTGCAAAGCGGTCTTCCCTGGGTAATTATTCTTTTTATATGGGCACTTCCAATACAAACCTGGAAGAGGTGCTGAAAACCAATAAACGAAAAAATGATATCTGCGGGGTAAAAATATTCATGGGATCTTCTACAGGCAATTTGCTGGTAGACAATTCGCTGACGCTTGATAAAATTTTTGCCGGCTCAGAGTTATTGATTGCTACTCATTGTGAGGAAGAAAGTATCATCAAAGCAAATCTGCAGCAACTAAAACAGGCGAAAGCTATACTTGAGCCGTCAGATCACCCGATTATCCGAAACGAAGAAGCCTGTTTTGAGTCATCCTTTAAAGCGATCCAGTTTGCTAAAAAGCATAATAGTCGTTTACATATTCTTCATATCAGCACCGCTAAAGAGTTACAGTTATTCACGAATATGATTCCTTTGGAGGAAAAACGTATCACTGCTGAAGTATGTGTACATCATTTACATTTTACAAGTGATGATTATGCAAGATTGGGCAACCAGATAAAATGTAATCCGGCCATTAAAGCGCCTGAAAACAGGAAAGCATTATGGGAAGCTTTGCTGGATGACAGGCTCGACCTGATTGCCACCGATCATGCACCGCATACCTGGCAGGAGAAACAGGAAGATTATGAACATGCGCATGCAGGCTTACCCCTGGTGCAACATTCATTATCATTGATGTTACATTATGTAAATGAAGGAAAAATCTCTCTTGAAAAAACAGTAGAAAAAATGAGTCATGCGGTTGCCCGTTGTTTTCAGATAAAAGACAGGGGTTTTATCAGGGAAGGGTATTATGCAGACCTGGTGCTGGTGAATATGAATCAGCCCAATACGGTTTCGAAGGAAAATATATTATACAAATGTGGCTGGAGCCCATTAGAGGGCTTTCGTTTCCCGGCTTCTATCACACATACTTTTGTAAATGGGCACCTGGTTTATGGAAATGGGGTATTTGATGAATCACAGATGGGTCAAAGAATGCAATTTCAGAGATAAGATCAGCGATATCGGGTAAATACCTGGAAATTTTGATCAGAAAGGACCTAAATCGAAAAAAAATAAAATGCAAGTAGACAAAACTACCCTCGCCGATCTATCCATCTTTCATAGCGAGGAAGATCAGTCAGTATTTCATCACTTGAATTTTACCCAAACCAACGGGGGCCGAGAATACCTGCGAATTTTTCTTGGCAACCCACTTAATTCCATTTCAGAAATAAGAGATACCCAAAACACCATTCAACAATTAATGGCTGTTTCCGATCAGTGGACTACTACTGTGACGAATGGAACAATCATGGTGCTGGAAAAATTCTATGAAACCCAGGTGAATAATTTTTCACCTTATCCTACCCTATTCGGAAGCTATTGGTATAAGATTTTTAATGGCCCTGATTTTTCATTGATCAGGTATACAGTAGAGCATACGATTGATTTTGTTAATGGCTTACAATATATCGTTAGCCTGCTTCAGAAACAAACCTTAAGCAGGCAGTTGACAATCTGGGTTACCCGAATGGATATGTTACTGAATAAACCCATGATCCTGGAATTATCAGCAGAAAAGAAGAAAGACCTGAGTCCGGTAAGTATTTTACGATATGGAGGATTCATCCGAAACCATTTTAAGGGTGCCGCATTTGAGCTCTTTGATATTTACTGCAAACTGGATGCCTATATAAGTATGGCCATTGCCTGCAAGAAATATGCATTCTGTTTTCCCGAGATAAAAGAATCAGAGGACCCTTATATTATTGCGAAGGATCTTTATCATCCTTTACTAGAAATACCGGTAGCGTATGATCTGGACCTATCGATTAACAATAATTTCCTTTTCCTGACGGGTGCAAATATGGCTGGCAAAAGTACTTTTATTAAAGCTGTGGGTATTGCTGCTTATCTGGCACACCTGGGTATGGGTGTTCCGGCAAAAAAGATGCAGTTAAGTTTTCTGGATGGATTATTAAGCAATATCCAGGTAGTAGATAATATTATCAAAGGGGAAAGTTTTTTCTTTAATGAAGTACAAAGAATTAAAAAAACGATCGAAAAAATAAGTGACGGAAAAAAATGGCTGATCCTGATTGATGAATTATTTAAAGGAACCAACCAACAGGACGCTGTAAAATGCAGTACAACAGTAATTGAAGGATTGCGCAAAATGAAGAATGCCTTGTTTGTACTCTCTACGCACCTTTATGAAATAGGAGATGATTTAAAAAAGTTTGACAATATTCAATTCCATTTTTTTGAAACATCTGTAGAAAACGACCAGCTGATCTTTAGTTATCAGCTAAAACCCGGTATCAGTAATGACAGATTAGGGTACCTGATTTTACGCAAGGAAGGAGTTGTTGATTTATTAGAGAAATTATAATTATCTTGAAGGCATATCTTACAAAATGCTTGCTTACTCTATATTTTAGACTACTATTAAAAAATCGATTATGAGAAAGACCTGGTTACTAATCGTTGGACTTCTCTTTTTAATTGGGATTGAAATAGCGAAAGTATATTTTATTATGCCCTTTCCGGGCAGTCAGAAATCAAACTCGATAGATATCGCTTACTTCCTCCATAACAATATCTGGTGGATGCGTATACTCGGAGTTGTTATCGTGGTAGTTCCTTTTAGAAATTTACTTGCCAATGGAAAACTTTGGCAGAAAATCATTTTGGTAGCAGTCGTATTATTATATGGGTTCATTTATTACCTGTTCAATTTTCGATTTCTTGCCGATAAGATGTTTTATCAGCCCAAACAAAAAACTTTTGTGCAGGCATCTTTAGATACCACGCAAAAAGATAAACTGGTGATTGGTGTCGTGATCAATCATGAAGCAAAAGCTTACCCTATTGAAATCATTGGGTATCATCACCAGGTGCAGGACAGTTTGCAGCAACAGCCCATCATAGTAACTTATTGTACGGTTTGCAGAACGGGTAGGGTGTATAGTCCAATGGTAAATGGAAAACACGAACAATTCCGGTTGGTGGGCATGGACCATTTTAACGCTATGTTTGAAGATGCGAGCACCAAAAGCTGGTGGCAGCAGGCAACCGGTATGGCCATTACAGGAAAAATGAAAGGGTATCAGCTTACTGAAATTCCTTCTGTTCAGATGCGCTTGGGGGACTGGCTCAATGAATATCCGAATTCAACAGTATTGCAGCCCGATAGCAATTTTAAAAAGAAATACGACAGTTTAAAAGGATATGATGAAGGCACCATAAAAGGAAGTCTGGAACATCGGGATACAGGATCCTGGAAGTTTAAATCATGGGTGGTGGGCATAAGCCTCAACGGCAAACAGAAAGCATATGACTGGAACGAATTGATAAAAGCAGGTATCATTAGTGACAGTTTATCCGAAACACCTGTATTACTTACTGTTGAGCCGGGCAATAAAACATTTTATGTTGCCAACCGATATATTCATGGACAGAAGCTTGAGTTTAAACATGCGCCTACCGGTAATTTATTAGAAGATCTTCAAACACATTCTACCTGGAAATTAAATGGTGAAGCGATTGCCGGGCCATTATCCGGAAGTCATTTGGAAAGGATCCAGGCATACCAGGAATTCTGGCACTCCTGGAAGTATTTCCATCCTGCCACTACCAGTTATAGAAAACCCTGAAAATTCTAAAATCCAAACATTATATTTATCCCGTTAAAGTTTACCATTCGTTTAAACGCTTTTTCCTAAATACTTAATATGAAACTAACTGTGCTTGCGATTGCTCTGCTGATCAGTTTATGCAATACTGCAAACGCTCAACCCCTGGTTTCAAAAGTATATTCATGGGAGACTAGTGCGGTTAAGTCTAATAAAACCGGAAGTAGTAAAAAAATATTTTCGGGTTCCGGTCTTACACTCGCCAAACATGAAATAAACGGAGTTAGCCTATTAAAGGGGAAATCCATTGTTTACAAAGCAGATGCGAACGGATATGAACGCTTTTTAATTATTAAGGATGGACCCGTAACGGTTTACCTGAATGATGAGGTTTCTGTTATTGACCGGGGTTCTATTGTATTGATTTTACCAGGAGATAAAGTAAGTGTTCAGAATGCCGGTGATGAAACAGCAGAATTTTATGAAATAAATTATCGTTCGATTGAGCCAGCCAATCACGAAAGAGGCAGGGATGCCGGCGCTTCATTTGTAATTAACTGGAATAAGCTGGTGGTAAAACCAACCACTAAAGGAAATACCCGACAAGTTACGGACCGGCAAACCACCATGCTGAATAACCTAAATATCCATGTAACACAACTAAATGCAGGTTTGAAAAGTCATGAGCCACATACCCATAAAAACGAAGAAATTATGCTCATGCTGGACGGAAATGCAGAAGTACAGATTGGAGCAGAGCATCAAAAAGCCAATGCAGGTGATCTTGTATTTCTGGGTTCAACCGTACTACATAATATTACCAATATCGGTAAAACTCCTTGTTTATATTATGCCATACAATGGAACTGATGCAATATAAGTAACGAATCATTGATAGTTAATAATCAAATTCTCGGGACAAAAATCAAGTATTAATACGCGTTTTCATTCTCTTACACTTAGTTATCTTTCTCCCCAATACAATAACCTGAAGATACTTTCTGCCGCTCTATCATTTTTGTACATAACCCAATGTTATGCTCGTAAAAACCTATGGCAGTGCTGTATATGGTGTAGAAGCCATTAATATTACCATTGAAGTAAATGTAAGTGCCGGACAAGGCTATCATATTGTTGGATTACCCGATAATGCAGTAAGGGAAAGTTTGCAAAGAACGGAGAGCGCCATTAAAACTAATGGCTTCCATATGCCCCGAACCAAAGTCATTGTGAACCTTGCTCCGGCTGATATCCGTAAAACCGGATCGGCATTTGACCTGCCTATCGCAATGGGCATCTTAGGTGCGAGTGAACAATTGTTTCAACCCGACCGCTTAAAAGATTATGTGATTATGGGTGAGTTGAGTCTGGATGGCGCTGTTCAATCCATCAAAGGTGCATTACCCATTGCCATACAAGCCCGGAAAGAAGGTTTTAAAGGATTAATCGTTCCCCTGGCAAATGCCAGAGAAGCGGGGATGGTAAATAGCCTGGAAGTATTTGGTGTGGCGCATCTTTCAGAATTGGTTTCTTTTTTTACTGATGAAAACAGTATGCAGCCTGTTATCGTAAACACAAGAGAAGAATTTTTCAATACACAATATGAATTTGATATTGATTTCAGTGAAGTGAAGGGACAGGAAAATATCAAGAGGGCCATGGAGATTTCGGCGGCAGGCGGACATAACGCTATATTAATAGGTCCGCCGGGTGCAGGGAAAACAATGCTGGCCAGGCGTTTGCCAACCATATTACCGCCACTCAGTTTGCAGGAAGCATTGGAAACAACCAAAATACATAGTGTGGCAGGTAAATTACCTGAAAACAGTGCCTTGATTAATAAACGTCCTTTCCGTTCGCCTCACCATACTATTTCTGATGTTGCCCTGGTAGGCGGTGGTGGTACGCCGCAGCCGGGAGAAATCTCCCTTGCACACAATGGCGTTTTATTTTTAGATGAATTGCCCGAGTTCAAACGAACGGTTCTTGAAGTTATGCGGCAGCCCATGGAAGAAAGAAGGGTAACGATATCTCGTGCTAAAATGGCATTGGATTTTCCTGCAAATTTTATGCTCATTGCCTCAATGAACCCCTGTGCATGCGGCTTTTATAATCACCCTGAAAAAGAATGTACTTGTCCACCGGGTGCCGTTCAGAAATATTTGAATAAAGTTTCCGGCCCTTTACTCGATAGGATTGATTTACATGTTGAAGTAACCCCTGTTGCATTTAGTGAACTGAGTAATCAAACCAATGGTGAAACTTCTGCCATCATCCGTGAAAGGGTGATTAAAGCAAGGGAAATACAGTCTATCCGTTACGAAGGGCAATCTGGCATTTATGCCAATGCCCAAATGAGCAGTAAGCAACTTCGTGAAATCTGTGTCATTGGTACCGCTGGCGAGGCTCTTTTAAAAAGAGCGATGGAGCGACTCAATCTCAGTGCCCGCGCGTATGACAGGATTTTAAAAGTCAGTCGCACCATTGCCGATCTCGCAGAAAGTGAAACCATTAAACCGGAGCATTTAGCCGAAGCCATTCATTACCGAAGTTTGGATAGAGAGGGATGGGCGGGGTAGACACTGTTGCTGGTCTCGCCGTTGTTGGTTGCCTCCTTTGCTGTTGTTGGTCGCCTGATCAACAACCACATATCACCACCATCATGATACATTTCACTCACCATCTCAAATTTATAACTCCTTACAGTTGTTGGTCGCCTCATTGTCCGTTGTTGGTCGCCTGACCACAGGTGTTCGGAAGAAATTAAGGGTTTAGCACGAATTCGGTTGTAAATTTCGTTTTAGCTGAATGAGAGCAGACGCACTAATTCGCTTA